>Ga0068855_100007203_pt1 | contig 13496 bp, 10 predicted proteins | sample KBSCornC52_FD_66592 | JGI IMG/M metagenome (GOLD analysis project Ga0068855, IMG submission 66592) | Corn rhizosphere microbial communities from Kellogg Biological Station, Michigan, USA - KBS Corn C5-2 | ecosystem: Host-associated > Plants > Roots > Rhizosphere > Soil ... | reverse complement strand
CGATCGGTACCACGCCCGAGCGCTCACGACGCCGCGGCAGATGCGGACCAGCCTGGTGTACGTGCTGCTGAACTTCCGCAAGCACCTGCGCGCCCCGCCCTGCATCGACCCGTGCAGCTCGGGGCCGCACTTCTCGGGCTGGCAGCGGCCGCCACGGGCCACCCCCGTCGCGCCGGCCATCGCCTGGCCCTGCACCTGGATGGCGCGGACCGGCTGGCGCCGCGCCGGCGGGCCGTTGCGCCCGGAAGAACACCCGGCCGTCGCGCCGCGCCCGCACCCGACTTGAATTCGGCGCATGTTACCCGTCGCCGGCGCGCCGACGGGCGGGGACCAACCGCCAACGGTGGCGCCGGAGATGGAACGAATCGTGACAGGCCGCCTCTAGGCCTGCCCCAGCATCTCCAGCAGCTTGCCGACCGTGTTCCAGTTGCGGGTGGTGATGGCGCCACGCACGCGCAGCTTGGTGAGGGCGAGCGCCAGCGGGCTGCGGCCCTGCCCGTTCGGGTGCCAGCTGTAGATCTCGCGCCCGGCCACCTTGAACAGATCGGGGTTCCAGTCCTGCGCGTCGAGGGGCGCCAGCTCCGCCTGGGTCGGCGCGTGCGACAGGAAGGTCACGCACAGGTACTTGGGGATCTTCGCCACCTTGCCGAACGGATTGCCGGCGACGACGGCCTTCAGGTGAGCGGCCGTCCGCACGGTCGTGGCGATGGGCCGGCCCATGTACGCCTCCAGCGCGTGCTCGATGGCCTTGGTCAGCGCCGCCTCGCCCAGCTTGGTGGCGAACACGGCGTTCCCGCTCTGGACGTAGGTCTGCACGTCCGTGCACCCGAGGTCCCCCAGCATCTTCCGCAGCTCGGCCATCGGAAGGCTGTTCTTCGTCCCCACGTTCACCCCGCGAAGCAGCAGCGCGTAGCGGCTCATCCCTTCTGTTTCGCGCGCGCCAGCCGCCGGTTCAAGTGGTCACGCAGCACCAAGGCGCCGTTGTGCTCGGGATCGTGCGCGCTGTAGAGCAGCGTCACCCGACCCCGGCGGGCCGCGGCCAGGATCGGCTGCCACCCGGCCGGATTGGCGGTGAGCTCGGCCTGGTAGCGGCGCCGGAACTCGTCCCACCGCTCGGGCCGGTGCCCGAACCACTTCCGCAGCTCGGTGCTGGGCGCGGCGTCCTTGACCCAGCCGTCGGCCGCCAGCCTGGCTTTGGTCACCCCGCGCGGCCAGAGCCGCTCGACCAGCAGCCGCTGGCCGTCGGACGGTTCGGCCGGCTCGTACGCGCGCTTCAGTCTCACCATGGGATCCGTGCCCATCTTGTCCACCGGGCGCCGGAGCGCAATCCCCGAGAGGAGGACCGCATGCGGGCGACCGACGCCGCGCCGGCCGCGGCGAGACCGGGGGCCGTCAGAAGCGCGCCAGGAGGCCGGCGTGGGCGAGGAACCCCTCGCCCTCGAAACGGGCGGCGGTCCGGTCGGCGCCCACCTGCACGTTGACCTCCGGCCGGTAGAACGTCACGTCGCCCTCGACCAGCGCGAACAGCCCGGTGGCAAAGGCGATCGCCAGGCCGCCCCCGGCCGTCGCCAGGCCGGAGAAGGCGCGCCCGTCACGGGGCGAGCCCAGCGCGGCGTTGACGCTGATGCCGTGCACGTGCACCTCCTGCAAGCCCGCGCCCACCGCCGCGAAGGGCTGCAGCCGCCGCCCCACCCGGAAGAAGTGCACCACCTGCAACGTCACCAGCAGGCGATCGACCTGCGCCGCTCCCTCCGGCGCGGGCACCTCCCGGGTCGGCCCGAAGCCGCTGGCCGCCAGCCGCAAGGCCAGCGCCGAGGGGCGGCCCAGCGAGACGGCGATGCGCGGCGCCAGCGTGGCCGGGGCGCCGCCCAGATCCTGGACCACCATCACGCCCGCCTCGATGCTGACCCGCGACTCGCGCGGCAGCACCGTGACCACCGGCGTGGCGGGCTGGTTGACGGGCTCGGGCGGCAGCGCGTCCACCGTCGGCGGCGTGGGGTTCCCCGGCGGCGAGGCCAGCGCCAGCAGCTGGATCTGGATGGCGGTGGCCAGCGCCATCGCGCGCACCATCTGCTCGCAGCTCTCGTTGCGGGCCGAGAAGGTGCGTTCCCCCTCCCACTGGTCGCTGGCGTCGCGCCACTCGACCCGCCCCTCCAGGCGAATGCCCTTGGGCGCGATGCGCACCACCAGCCGGTGCGGCGCCGGATTCACGAAGGGATCGCGTCCCAGCTGGCGGACGATGTGGGCGCGGAACTCGTCAGCCGCCGGACAGCCGGACAGCGCCGGGTCGGCCTGGTAGTCCAGCGAAACGAGGATGTCGTCGGCGCGCGCCGGACTGACCGCCAGCGCGGCCAGGCATGCCAGAACCGCCGACAGAGCTCGTCGTCGAAGCACCGCCCCTCTCAGGCTGCCCAGAATACGTCATCCCGCGCCGGCCACAAACGAGGCGCCGTTTCCGGCCCGGCCGCCCGCTACTTCGGGCCGTACGGGCGCGGCCGCCGGGCATGCTCGCGCACCCACCAGCGCAGATCGCGGCGGACGTAACCCAGGCCCAGGCGCCGGCGGCGCAGCAGGAACTCGACCACGGTCTGCCCCTGCAGGCCGTCGGCCGTCGACGAATAGCGCCACACGCCGGCCGGGTCGCGCCAGATCGTCAGCTCGTCCGAGGTGGCCGGGTGGCGCAGCACCACCGCGCCCGGCGGCCGCTCGTCGCGCGCGGCCGCCGGATCGCGCGGCCGGTAGCCGAAGCTGAAGGCAAACGCCACCAGGTCGATCTCTCGACAATACCGCGCCAGATCGTCGGCAGGGCGCAACCGTTTCGAACGGGATTCTCGAACCAGGGGAGAACTCGATTTCGTGAAGGCGACAGATGGGTTAGGGTCACTCTAGGTGCGGGGGGAGCCGGGTAAATCGCTGCGGACGCCGGAAACAGTGGCGCCGGACGCCGACGGCAAGGGACTGGGCTCGCTGTCGGTCGTGGCGGCCAAACCCGCCGTGGCGGCGCTGGAGCGGCAGGGCCTCGATCCCGCCCCGGCGCTCCGGGAAGCGCACCTGACGCCGGCCGCGCTGAGCTCGTTCGACTACCGGCTGCCCCACGCCAGCGTGCGCGCCCTGTGGGAGGCGGCGGCCCGCCTGGCCGGCGACGGCTGGTTCGGCCTGCACACCGGGCGCGATCTGCCGGCCGGCGACTACGACCTGTTCGACTACCTGCTCTCGACATCCGCCACCGTGGGCGACGGGATCAAGCGCCTGGTCTCGTACGCGCGGCTCATCTACGACCACACGAACCTGCGTTTGATCGCCGAGCCGGCCGACGCGCGCATCGTCCGCCGCGTTCCGATCACGGCGCCGCAGTACGACGAGTTCACGCTGACGCTGCTGTTCGTGCGCTGCCGCGAGAACAGCGGCGTGGCCTGGAAACCCCGGCACGTCACCTTCCAGCACACGCGCGACGACGACGACGGAACCGCCGCCCGGCTGTTCGGCTGCCCGGTGGCCTTCGGCGGGCCGCAGACCGAGATCCGCTTGGCGCCGTCGGTGCTGGAGCTGCCGCTGGCGCGCGCCGACTCGAAGCTGCAGGAGATCCTGATCCGCTACGCGGATGCCTGGCTGGCGACGCTGCCCGCCCCCGACTCGCTGGTGGGGCGCGTCCGGGCGGCCATCACCCGCCAGGCGACCCGCGAATTTCCCACGCTGGCCTCCACCGCGGCGTCGCTGGGGATCCCCGAGCGGACGCTGCAGCGGCGGCTGGCGGCCGAGGGGGTCAGCCACTCGACGCTGCTGGACGAGGCGCGCCGGCAGCTCGCGCTGCGATATCTGGGGAACGCCGCGCTCAGCGTGACCGACATCGGCTACCTGCTGCACTTCAGCGACCCGGCCTCGTTCCACCGCGCGTTCAGGCGCTGGACCGGCGAGTCGCCGCTGGAATACCGGCGCCGCTTCTACAGCTCGTGACCGGGCCGCTGGCGCCCTGCCGCCGATTTTGATATGGCTCGGGCGCAGTCCCCCGATGCGCCTCTTCCTGCTCGCCGTCGCGGCTGCGCTGGCCGCGGTCACCGTCACCTGCGCCACCAGCCGCAACCCCAACGCGGCCAAGTACCCGCCGCGCGGACGGCGCTGCCACGTGAGCGTCTACGACACGCCGGCGCCCGGCGTGAAAGAGTGGGACGACCTGGGGATGGCGCGCGTCGAGTGCCCGCTGGACGTCGGGCGCGTCCAGTGCATGGCGCGACTGCGCGAGGAAGCCTGCCGGATGGGCGGCGATCTGCTGTACGACGTCCCGCGCAGGGGCTCGCGGCCCGGCGAACAGGCGATGGTGTTCATGGGTCACGTCGCGCACACGCGTGTCTCGTCGGATGCCGGCGGGCTGGCCGCCGACGAGGGGACGGACGCGGGCGCCGAGCCGACCTTCGACACCCGCTCTCCCGTGGAGCCGCTGAATTCCGGCGCCTCCCTCGCCCCGCCGGCCGACGCCGGTCACGACTGATGGCCCGCCCGCCGACCTCCACGCGCCGGACCTTCCTGGGCGCCGCGGCGGCCGCCGCGGTGACGCCCGCCTGCGTGATCCCGCGCGGCGGCGGCGCCCAGCGCAGCGACGACGTCCCGCCGGCGCGGCGGGCCGGGCTGCCGGCGCCCGACATCGAGGCGCTGCTGGCGCAGATGACCCTGGACGAAAAGCTCGGCCAGATGACCCAGGCCGACAAGACCGCCATCCACGACGGGCGCGACATCCGCGACCTGATGCTGGGGTCGGTGCTGTCCGGCGCCGACTCCCTGCCGGCGCCCAACTCGCCCCAGACCTGGGCGGAGATGACCGACCGATTCCAGACCCAGGCGCTGTCGACGCGGCTGGGGATCCCGCTCATCTATGGGGTGGACGCGGTTCACGGCGACGGCGACGTGAAGGGCGCCGTGCTGTTCCCGCACAACATCGGCCTGGGGGCCACGCGCAACGCCGACCTGGTCCAGCGCGCCGCCCGCGTCACCGCGCGCGAGACCGCCGGCAGCGGCGCGCGCTGGACCTTCGCCCCCTGCCTCGCGGTGGCGCGCGACGAGCGCTGGGGGCGCACCTACGAGAGCTTCGGCGAGTCGCCCGAGCTGGCCGAGACGCTGGGCGCCGCCGCCATCCGCGGCTATCAGGACGCGCGGGACGGCAGCGCCGTGCTGGCCTGCGCCAAGCACTTCGTGGGCGACGGCGGAACCTTCGGCGGCAAGGACCAGGGGGATACGCGCGTCACCGAAGCGGAGCTGCGCCGCATCCACCTGCCCGGCTACGCCGCCGCCATCCAGGCCGGCGTGGGCAGCGTGATGGCGTCCTACTCGAGCTGGAACGGCGTGCCCATGCACGGCAACCGGCGCCTCATCACCGACCTGCTCAAGGGCGAGCTGGGCTTCACCGGCTTCGTGGTCAGCGACTGGGCCGCCATCGACAAGATGTCGCCCGACTACAGCGCCGACATCGAGCGCGCCGTCAACGCCGGCGTCGACATGATCATGGTGCCGATCCGGTACCGCGAGTTCCTGTCGCGGTTGAAGGCGCTGGTGACGGCCGGCCGCATCGCGCCCGCCCGCATCGACGACGCCGTCCGGCGCATCCTGCGGCAGAAGGCGCGCTTCGGGCTCTGGGAACGGCCGTTCGCCGACCGCGCGCTGACCGCCGCCATCGGCTCGCCCGAGCACCGCGCGGTGGCGCGCGAGGCCGTGCGCCAGAGCCTGGTGCTGCTGAAGAACGAGCGCGCCGCCCTGCCCCTGCGGCCCGGCGCGCGCGTTCACCTGTGCGGCTTCCGCGCCGACGATCTGGGCGTGCAGTGCGGCGGCTGGTCGGTCGGGTGGCGCGGCCACAAGGGGACGTTCACCGACGGCACCACCATCCGCCAGGCGCTGGAGCAGGCGCTGGGTGCGGCGCGCCTCTCGTTCTCGACCAGCGCCGCCGGCGCCGCGCAGGCGGACGTGGTGGTGGCCGTGGTGGGCGAGGACCCTTACGCCGAGGGGAGCGGCGACCGCGCCAAGCTGGAGCTGTCGGCCGACGACCGCGCCTTGATTGCGGCCGCCAAGCAGAGCGGCAAGCCGGTGGTGGTCGTGCTGCTGTCCGGCCGGCCGCTGATCCTGGGCGAGCTGATGGATGCGGCGGCGGCGCTGCTGGTGGCCTGGCTGCCGGGCACGGAGGGCGGCGGCGTGGCCGACGTGTTGTCGGGCGCCGCCAGGCCCACCGGCAAGCTGCCCTGCTCGTGGCCGCGATCGATGGCCCAGATCCCGGTAAACGCCGGCGACGGCGGGGCGGACCCGCTGTTCCCCTACGGGTTCGGGCTGAGCTGGTGACGGTCAGACAGGAACCCTGGGAGGGTTCCTTGGACCTCCCGCGGCGACTCCGCGGGGCAAAGCCCAGCTCTGGCAACGCGTTCAGTGCAGCAGCGCGGGCAGGTCGGCCAGCTCGGCCGACGGTTCGCCGCGGCGCCAGACCCGCCAGCCAATCTTGACCACCGCCCGCACGTCGCGCGGCCGCCCCGCGAACACGCTGTCGGCCAGCGCCAGGGCTTCGGCCTCCAGCGCGGCCCGCCGCTCGTCGACGGCGGCCAGCACCGCCTGATGGTCGGCCTGGCGCCCGAACCAGCGCGGGTGCAGCTCGGCGGTGGCCTTCGCGCAGTGCAGGTCGTGGACCGACCCCAGCAGCTCGCCCAGCTGCTCGACCTTCGGCATGAGCGTGGTGGTCAGCTCGGGGACAGCCTCGCGGATGATGCGGAGCTCGTTCGAGAAGGCCTTCACCTGCTTGCGCCAGTCGTGAAAGCTCTCCGGCGACCGGTCGGCCCGGACGGCCTCCAGCGCCGCCCGCGCCTTCCGGTAGGTGCGGACCACGCCGGCGCTGATGGCCCGGCGGCCGTGGGGCGCTTTCCAGTCGCCCAGCTGCCGGCGCAGGCGGCGCAGGGTGCGGGCCGCCCGCCGCAGATCGCGCTCGACGTCCTCGGGCCGCAGCGCGCGCCGCAGCTGGCGCTCGGCCGCCGACAAGCCGGCCAGCAGGCGCGGCGGCAGCGCCGACTGCAGCCGCGTCCCCAGGAGCCGAAACGTGTGGGCCTGCACGGCCAGATCGCGCGGCCGCGACAGGATGCGGGCCGCGTCGCGCAACCGCCGGTCGTCGCGCTTGACGCCGCGTCCGGCAGCCCCGCCCTGCCCGCGGATCAGCGCCAGCGCCGCGCGCGAGCGTTTGAGGCGCGTCCGCACCTCGTGAACGCGCTCTTCTTGCGGCTGCTCGCCATCGCGCGCCGCCCGCTCGGCTTTGCGGAGCTGCTGGTGCACGATCCGCCGCAGTCCCTTGCCGACGGGCTCGCGGCGCTTGATCCGGTAGGCCATGCCTCAGTATGTATCGCGGACGCTGGTCGCGTGCAGCGCGGCGCTCAGCTGGCCGGCGGCCTCCGGTGAGCTGCCGGGCGGCGCCGACCACTCGACCTGAGCCGTCTCGCCCGGCAGCAGATCGAAGAAGTTGTCGCTGAAGAAGCCCTCCGTCGCGCCGGCCGAGAGCCAGACCGCCCGCGCGAACTTGCGCGCCGTCACCTTCACGGTCGCGCCGCCCGGGTGCGGACTGACGCTGACCGACAGCTCGGGCGCCGGCAGCGCCAGGTCGCGCGGCTTCAAGAACGGGAAGATGTTTCGCGACAGCAGCGCGCCGGTGGCCTTGTCGGTGAGCTCGGTGACCAGCACGACGTGCGTGGGGTCGAGCCCCTTCAGGACGTCGCGCTTCCAGGCGTGAAACTGGGCCTCGCTGGCCAGCGCGCGCACGGTCACGTCACGCTCGAACCGCCAGCGGTCGCCGCCGCCGTCGAGGTCGACCACCCGCAAGACCAGGTGCGCCGCCACGTCCGTCCGCCGGTCCGAGATCAGGTAGACCCGCAGGTCCCCGTTCTCGTCGGCGGGCGACACCAGCACGGGCGCGAAGAAGCGCTTGGCGGCGTATTGCAGCGCCTTCCAGCGGCCGTAGTAGTCGATGCTGGACCAGGAGGCGACCGGCCAGCAGTCGTCGAGCTGCCAGTACAGGCTGCCCATGTTGTAGGGCATGCGCCGCCGGTGGGCCTCGGCCCCGAACTGGATCACGCGCGCCTGCAACACCTGCGACAGGTACAGGAACGAGGCGAAGTCCTTGGGCGACCGGAACTCGCGGTCCATGTACGTCTTCACCAGCGCGTTGCCGCGCGGGTGGCGCTGGTGGCTGAGCATGACCGGCGAGTCGATGCGCCACTCCGACGGCGGCGCGTAGCGGGCCACGCTCTCCAGCAGCGGAAACGACTGGAAGCCGTACTCGCTCATGAAGCGCGAGACGTTGTCGGCGTAGTCCTCGTAGGGCGACGCCGAATGCCAGACGCCCCAGTAGTGCGCGTCGCCCCAGCCCATCTTCCCGGGCGCGACGCCGTCCTCGTTCGCGCTGGGCGTGGACCGCGTGTAAAAGCGGCCCGGGTCCTGCTCGGCCACGACCCGGGGCAGGATCTCGTGAAACACGCGCTTGTAGTCGTTCCAGATGGTCGCCTGCGCGTTCTTCGACAGGTGGAACTTGAACTGCCAGCCCCACTGCTGCCAGGCGGCTTCGATCTCGTTGTTGCCGGCCCACAGCGCCAGCGACGCGTGATTGCGCAGCCGCCGGACGTTCTCGACCGCTTCCAGGCGCACGTTCTCCAGGAAGGCGGCGTCGCCCGGGTACATACTGCAGGCGAACATGAAGTCCTGCCAGACCAGCAGGCCCAGCTCGTCGCAGATGTCGTAGAAGTCGTCGTCCTCGTAGATCCCGCCGCCCCAGACGCGGATCATGTTCATGTTGGCGGCCGCCGCCGACCCCAGCAGCGCGCGCCGCCGGGCGGTGGTCTCGCGATCGATGAAGCTGTCGGAGGGGATCCAGTTCGCCCCCTTCATGAACACGGGCGCCCCGTTGACCACCACCGTGAAGCTCTTGCCGCCGGCGTCGTGCTGGTTGACGACCTGCAGGGTCCGCAGCCCCACGCGGGTCTGCCGCCGCCCCCGCGCCGCGCCGTCGACGGACAGCGCGGTCTCCAGCGTGTACAGCTTCTGCGGGCCCAGGCCGGCCGGCCACCAGCGCTCGGGCTTGGCGATGGTGACCTCCAGCCGCAGCTCGTTGCGCCCCTTCTGCAATGGGCGGTCGATCTGGGCCAGCGGCGCGCCGCCCGCCAGCCCGACCGACAGCTGCGCGTGCCCGGCGCGCGTGGCGGTCACGGTGGCCGCGATCTCCAGCTTGGCTTGCGCGTCGTCCAGCGCGCGCTGGAACACCTGCACGTCCTCCAGGCGGGCGACGTCCCAGGCCTCGACGGCGGCCGGGCGCCAGATGCCGCTGGTCACGAACCGCGGCCCCCAGTCCCATCCGTAGTGATAGGGGGCCTTGCGGGTGAACATGCTGACCATCTCTTTGGCCTGGTCGTTCACCGCCGGCAGCGTGTAGCCCAGCCGGTCATAGAGCGGCTTGGTGACCGCGATCGGCGACCGGAAGTGGACCAGCACGCTGTTGGCCCCCGGCTTGAGGTGCGGCTTGATGTCGGCGCGCCAGGACCGGAACATGTTGTCGGCCGACAGCACCCGCGCGCCGTTGACCGTCACCTCGGCGTAGGTGTCGAGCCCCCGGAAGGCGATCTCGACGCGGTCACGCCGGAGCAGGTCGGGATCGGCCGTGAAGGTGGTCCGGTACTCCCAGTCGGTGTGCTCGATCCACTGAAGCTGCTTCTCGTTGGTGCCGGCGAACGGGTCCGGGATCTTCCCGGCGCGCAGGAGGTCGGTGTGCACGCAGCCCGGGACGACGGCCGGAATCCAGTCGCCGAACCCGGGCGGCCCACCCACCGCGCGCAGCTCCCAGCGCGACAGCGGGATGCTGTGCGGCTCACCGTCGCTCGGCGGGGCGGCGGGCGCATCGGCGGCGCGGGCGGCCGGCGGCCCGCCCCACACACCGGCGGCGGCCGCCAGGATCGTCAACGCGGTCAGTTGATGACGATGGGAATGTTGAAGTCTTGCCACGCCGGGGTGGTGTTCAGGCGCTTGGGGTCCTGGTTGTACAGGTAGATGGCGGGATAGGTCCCAATCTGGTGGAGCTCGCCCGACACGACGACCGCCGTGATGTAGAGCTGCGAGACCTCCACCAGAGAGTTGTTGGCGCTGGCGACCGGCGGGGTGCCGTAGCGGTTGGACGAGAAGATGATCCAGTAATAGGTCTTGTCGCCCGACGTCGACACGGTCGGCGACCAGCGCGGCCAGTGGTTGTTGATGCCCGGGCTGACCTTTCCGGAGCAGGCCGGCGGCGTGTTGGCTTGCAGCTTGATCGCCGTGGCGCCGGCCCCGGCGCCGGGGCCGGTGCCGAAGGGAACGACGTACAGCTCCGACGCCTTGTTCGCGTACAGGTAGCCGGGGCTCGGAACGGCGTTGAAGGCCAGGAACTGGCTGTCCGGCGACAGCGCCGGGTAGTACTCGTCCATCTTCTTGTCCGAGGCGCCGGGCACCGGCGTGGCGGTGCCGCCCATGTGGCTGTTGTACGGGACCTGGTAGATGTCGGAGGGGCCGGTCGCGAGACGACCGTCCTGCGTCCCACAGCCCGTGCCCGCCGGGCCGCTGGGGTTCGAGGTGCCCGGATTCGGGCAGGCGGCCGAGACGTAAACGATCGTGCTGCCGTCGGCGCTCCAGTTCGGGAAGCCGGCCGCGTTCTTGTCGCCGGTCGTCTGCAAGTACCCGTAGGCGGTGTTCGCCACCGGCACCTGCAGTCCGTTGGTCGCCATCGACGTGGCCGTCGAGGTGAAGTCGATCCACATCAGCTTGCCGGGATAGGCGTCGTCGGTCGCGTAGGGGTTGTTGAAGTCCACCATCTGGCTCGACATGATCCCGATCCGCTCGACGGGCGTGACGGGGCTGGCCGGATCCGTCCAGTGCGCCTTCGAGAACGTCATGGGACCGCCCCAGGCGTACTGGATGACGGTCGGCGGGTTCGTCGCCGTGCAGGTGGTGTTCAACGGGGCGTTGCAACCCAGGTACCCCGGCAACGCCTGGCCGTGCAGGGTCATGTCAGCCGACACGTTGGCGAGCACCGCCGGCCAGGGCCAGGCGTCCACGTACGAGACGTAGTTGCCGTCCGGCGTGCCGACGTGGCAGCCGATGCAGCGCGAGTTGCGGGTGTTGTGCTGATCGTTGCTCAGCACTTCCTGTTGAACCTGATCGATGGTGAGCGCCTTGGTGGTGCCCGTGTCGCCCACCGTGAACCCCAGCAGGTACGAATCGTTGACCAGCGACGCCTGCGTCGTGGTGCTCGACTCGATCCCCATCTTGTTGGCCTGCTTCGGATCGGCCGACCAGAACACCATGCTGCCGCCGGCGCCGACCGCCGCGATCTGGAACTTGACGGTGGCGGTCCCGCCGCTGGTCGTCTGCACGGTGAGCGTGATGTCCTGCTCGGGGATGTGCGACGAGATGGCGGCCCAGACCGACTTGGGCATGGTCCAGGTTTCGCCGGGCGCCGAGTAGGCCACCAGGTCGGTCGACTCCATGTCGGCGTGGACGGTCACCTTGAGGTTGGTGCTGTTGCCCGGCACCCGGACGCGCACCGGCGCCCAGTTGTTCGGGTAAAGCGCGCCGTCCTCGGGCTCGGTCACGCAGGGCGGGCTGCCGCCGCTGTTTCCGAACTTGGTCGCCACGTCGGTGCTGACCCCCTCGTCGAACACCGGGTTCGGGTTGGAGGCCGTCGGTTCGAAGTCGGTGCACTGACCCGTGCAGCCCGTCGGTGTGATGGTGGTGCCGCCGGTGCCCGGATTGGACGACCCGCCCCGCCCGGTGCTGCCGCCCGACGCGCCCGTCGTGTTGCCGCCGCTGCCGGTCTGATTGGGCTTCTGCTTGACGCCGGCGCAGCCGAGGCCGGTCACAAACGCGGCGCACGCAAGCAGGTGTCCGAACGTTCCATAAGCTCTGGTCATGGCTCCCACTCCAGAAAAGAGAAGGGATTATACTCGGGGCGGTCCCCTGCGCCAGAGCCCCGGCGGCCGCGCGATCGCCACGGCGTTGACACGCACATGGCCCCCTTGCGGCGCGGATGTGGGCGGCCGGCGCTGATTATCCGCCAAGAATGGGGGTGGGTGGCCCAGCGCGGCTTGCTTCCCGCCGATGAAGCTGGTGGAGTGAAATGGCAAGATGACCGGTGCTACGCCCTCCGATCTCCGCCAGGGCGCGCGGTTTTCGCAACCCGGCCCAGGGGGACAGGGGCGGCCAGGTAGGATGGAAGACGGCGTCAGGCGGCTCGGGCGATTCCAGATCATTGGTCGTCTCGCCACGGGTGGCATGGCGGAGGTGTACCTGGCGCTCTCCGGCGAGCTGCCCGGCTTCCGCACGCTGATCGTCGTCAAGCGGATCCTGCCGCACCTGGCGCAGAACCGGCAGTTCATCGGGATGTTCCTGGACGAAGCGCGGCTGGCCGCGCTGCTGGATCACCCGAACGTGGTCCGCATCATCGAGGTCGGGCACGACGGCGAGGAGTACTTCCTGGCCATGGAGCTGGTGCAGGGCAAGCCGCTGTCGGCCGTGCTGCGCAAGGCGGCGCGCGAGAAGAAGCCGCCCAGCCCGGCGCTGGCCGCGTACATCATGGCGCAGGCGGCCAGCGGGCTCGGCTACGCGCACGCGCTCACCGACGGCGAGGGGCGGCCGCTGGGCGTCGTGCACCGCGACGTCTCGCCGCAGAACGTGCTGCTGTCGTTCGAGGGCGCGGTGAAGCTGATCGACTTCGGCGTGGCGCGCGCGTACGGGCGCGTCGCGCACACCAGCCCGGGCGGCCTCAAGGGAAAGATCGAGTACATGTCCCCGGAGCAGGCGTCGGCCGACGACATCGATCATCGGGCCGACGTGTTCGCGCTGGGGATCGTCCTGTGGGAGGTGCTGACCGGCAAGCGCCTCTACCGGCGCGAGACCGAGCTCGCGACCATGCGCGCCATCCTGGACGACCCGATCCCGCGCCCGTCGGAGGTGGCGGACGTGCCGCTGGCGCTGGAGGCGGTCGTGATGCGCGCCCTGCGCAAGAAGCGCGAGGGGCGGTTCTCGAGCGCGCACGAGATGGCGCAGGCGCTGGAACGATACGCGTTCAGTCAGGACGGCTTCAGCCCGGTCCAGCTGGCGACGTACATGAAGGGGCTGTTCGCGTCCGAGTTCCTGCAGTGGCGCAAGACCGCCACGACGGCGCTGGACATGGAGGTCGATCACAAGGAGCCGCGGGCGCCGCGCCTCGAACCGCCGGGGGCCGAGCCGATGACCCAGGGCCCGACGATGGCGCTGCGCCCCAGCCTGTCGGCGCCGGGACTGCCCTCCGGCCTCGCGACCCGCAGCGCGACGATCTCGAGCCACGGCGGGCGCAGCAGCCATCCCGGCGCGCACAGCAATCCCGGGAGCAACCCCGGCGCGCACAGCAATCCCGCGAGCAACCCCGGCGCGCACAGCCACCCGGGCAGCAACCCCGGCGCCCACAGCCATCCGGGGAGTCACCCGGGCGC
>Ga0068855_100007199_pt1 | contig 13503 bp, 5 predicted proteins | sample KBSCornC52_FD_66592 | JGI IMG/M metagenome (GOLD analysis project Ga0068855, IMG submission 66592) | Corn rhizosphere microbial communities from Kellogg Biological Station, Michigan, USA - KBS Corn C5-2 | ecosystem: Host-associated > Plants > Roots > Rhizosphere > Soil ... | reverse complement strand
CGGGCAAAAATGTACTCGTTCTCCGCGCTGCCGCTGGGCTGGTTGAACAAGGTGCGATAGTCCGAATACAGGGTGTAGCCGCTGTTCAGCAGTGCGGCGGCGGCATCCGAAGCTGCCTGCCACTTGGCCTGATCGTTGTTCGTATTGAACAGGGGCGAAGCGGCGTACAGCGTGACGCGGGACCATAGCGCCAGGCAGGCGTCCTGCGTCGCCCGGCCGAAGTTGGGATCGGTCGCCTGGTATCGCTGAGGTAGTGCGGGTTGTGCGGCGTCCAGGTCTTTTTTGATAAAGGCTACGCATTCATCGAAGGTATTCCGTTTGAAATTCGCGCTGTCGCCCAACGTGTAGGCCGTATCTACGATCGGCACGCCGCCGTAGCGTTCGATGAGGTTGAAATACATGAATGCCCGCAGGAAGTGCGTTTCTGCGACCAGTTGCGCCTTGGTCCCAAAACTGATCGAACCCGGGGCCGCCATCTTCTGGAGGAAAAAATTGGCCTGGCGGATATACTGATAGCCATAGGTCCAGTAATACATATATCCGCCCCAGAAATCTCCGCTGTTCGCCTGCGTGATATTATCCGGGTTATACGTGTTCTGGGCGAAAATATTGGCGCCGCAGCAAGGGGCGGTATTGATCGCCTCATCGCTGTACTTCGAGTACATATGCAGGTAGAACCCATGGGGAATCCCGTTGTACAGACTGTTCTCATACGCAGCCACCAGGTTGGGATCGGTCCAGACGACGTTCTCGGCGATCCTGTCCTGGGGAGGAATGTCCAGCACATTTCTCCGGCAAGCCACCAGGCTGCCGGCGATGATCAGTATGGCAAATATTTTTTTCATAAACGTTGACAATTTTAAAATTTGACGGTACAACCGAAATTGATGATCCGTTGTTGCGGGTACGCAGTGGAGTTCCCGCTGATCTCGGGGTCGGCATATTTGATAGCCTTCGCCCAGGTCAGCACGTTGAAACCGCTCACATAGAACCGCACATCGTTGAAGGTCCTGGTCCGGGCGACGAGCTTACGTGGCAGACTATAGCCTATTTCCGCCGTCTTCAGCCGGATAAAGGTGGCGTCTTTGAGATACAGGGTGGTTCCACCCGGTGTCCATTCGCCGGACCTGGGCTGCGAACCATTCGGATTGCTCACTGTCCAACGGTTGTTTGCCCTGGCCACCATCGCATTGGAAAAGTCGGTGTTGCCGAGGTTGGCATACACCTGGTCGTAGTTGTAGGCTTTCGTCTGGCCGTAGAAGAAGAGATTCAGGTCCCAGGATTTATATCGAAAGACCGTGGTAAGGCCGAAGGTCTCCATGGGGACTGCCGAATAGTCGATCCGTACCTGGTCGTTAGCCGTGATCTTCGAGCCACCGCTCAGGTTGGCAAACTTCTGGTCACCCACCTGCGAACCGCTGCCGGCCTGATTGGCATTCTTTGTCAGGTCGTTTTGATCCTTGAAGATGCCAATGGTCTTGTAATAAAGGGCAGAACCGATCGGGTGGCCCGTCTGGTTCTGCCAGGGTTCCGGTTGGGGCACTTCGTCCATATAGATGATCTTGCTCCTGGCGTAGCTGATATTGCCTGAAATGGAATAGGACCAGTCATTGAAGGTTTGCCTGTGCGTCAGGATCAGCTCGTAGCCATGGTTGTTTACCCGCCCGATATTCTCGGTGGGCAGGCTGGGGTAGCCATAAAGGTTGCTCACGGAAAGATTGGGCTGCACCAGGATCTTCGAACGATGCTCCAGGAAATAGGTAGCGTCGATCCCCAGCAGGCCGTTCCACAGTGTAGCCACCAGGCCGAAGTCCGTTTTCTTGCTCACTTCCCAGGTGATATTGGCGTTCGGCACCGTGTTCGGATGGATCCCGGGCACATCGGACGAGCCGAATACATAATTGTTCCCGAAGGAATAGGACTGCAGGTACTGGTAGGGATACACCCGGTCGTTGCCCAGCTCGCCATGGGAAGCCCTTATCTTCAGGTAGGTGACGGCGGGGATGTTATGCATGAACTTCTCTTCGGAAAGCACCCATCCTGCCGAACCGCCGGGGAAAAAGCCGTAGCGCTTGCCTACGGGAAAGATCTGTGAGCCATTGTCCCGGAACGAGAATTCCAGCAGGTATTTGGATGCGAAGTCATAGTTCAGCCGGCCGAAAAAGTTGTTATACGCTCCCGCGGAGGCGCTGCCGGAGACACTTTGATCCGCCGCGGCCGTGCTGCCCACATTGAGCTGCGGAACAGCGGAGCTCACAAAATTCTTGCGACCCGCATTGGTATAGGAATTCGTATTGTATTGCTGCTCCGCCCCGACGAGGACCAGCACATGGTGCTTACCGGCAAAGATCCGGTCATAGGTGAACCGCGCATTGGTTAGCTGTGTGGTCCATTTATTGTAGATATCGTTCAACTGGATAGCCGTATTTTGGAGTAGCTTGTCATAATTTCCGGTATTGACATTGTACGAGTAAAAATAGGCCGGGATCTGCCAGAGTTTCTCGAACTGATTCGCAAAGTCGTAGTTGTAGGATACATCCACCCGTAACCCTTTGATAAAGGGCACGCGGTAGGTGCCTGTAAACGTAGTATAGACGGAACCATTGCTGATCTTGTCAAAACCTTCCTGATCCAGCAGCAGCGGGTTCTGGTTCAACCGGCCGGGCGCGATGAGACCATTGGGATACACCGCGACGAGCGTCGGATTCGACTGGAGGATATTGACGAAGTTGACACCCGTGCCTGCTCCCGGCTGCCCGGTGACAGAGGAGTAGGTAGCATCCCTGAAAATTCCCGAAATGTTTGCGCCAACGGTCAGGTTGGGGGCCAGATCCGCATCCAGCTTGAGACGCATATTATATTGCTGGAAATCATCCGGGCTGTGTTTGAAATCGCCATTCTGTGTCGTCGAGCCGAAAGACAGCAGGTAGCGGACGGCATCTGAACCGCCGCTGGCCTGAATACCGACCTTCTGGACATGCGAGGATTTGAGCACCGCTTTTACCCAGTCGGTATTGGGATAGTTGACGGGGTCTGACCCGTTCTTGAATTTCTGGATCGCCGAATCCGAATAAAAGGGCGTGAAGTTCGCCGGACGCCCTTCCCGGTAGAACAACCCCTCGTTGTATACCTGTGCATAGGTGGGCGCATCCAGCATCTTGGGGATCTTCGTCACATTCTGGATCCCATAGTTGTAGTTGAAGTCGAAGACCGTCTTGCCTTTTTTACCGGCCTTCGTCGTCACGAGAATGACCCCGTTAGCGGCACGCGCACCATAGATAGCGGCGGACGCATCTTTCAACACGGAGATAGTTTCGATATCGTTGGGGTCGAGCCGGGTGATCAGGCTGCGCTCCACTCCATCGATGATAATGAGCGGACCGGTATTCACCGGGGCGTTGGGGTCGGTGGGCGGTATCGTCGCCATACCCCGGATAAGGATATTCGGATCGTCCCTGCCCGGTTCGCCATTCGTTTGATTAACGATGAGGCCCGGCAGCTTACCCGCCAGCGACGCTCCGACGTTTGGAGAAGGGCTCACGGCGATCTCCGATCCCGCCACCTGCGCTACGGAGCCGGTCAATGTCGCCTTTTTCTGCACGCCGTATCCCACGACGATGACCTCGTTGCCTTGTTGGATAGATTGTTTCAGTTGAACAGCCAGGAAGGTTCCGCCGGCGGTTACTTCTTCCGGTGTAAACCCGATGTGGGTGATCACCAGTTTCGAGCCTTTCGGGGCATTGATCGAGAAGCCGCCATCAGGCCCTGTCTGGACGGCAACTTTGCCGCCTTTTACCTGTACGGTCGCTCCGCTGATGGCGGAATCGGCGGTGAGGACTCTGCCGGTGACGGTGATGGGTTGTTGGGCGAAGGCCGGGAGGGAAGAAAGGATCGCCGCGTTTAAAAGGAAGAGAAATCGAAGAGCATGGTCACGCCATAGGAGGCGTTGGGGGGAGTCAATGGACCGTCCCCATGGCAAACATCGTTTCATCAAGCAGTTTTTTAGTTTGAGGAATAGTGCAATCGGTTTCAAAACTAAAAAATTCAATCGATTGAATAAAATATTTTTGCGATTTTTTCTTTATTATCAGATATCATTGAATATCAATACACATTAATATATATTGAATATCAGTCTATCTTATGCAATCCATTGAAATATCAGGGTAAAAACCGGATCGAGCGGATACCGATCGCGTCGGGCGGCCCTGCCGGATATTTGATGAACAGGTCGTGATGGCCTTTGAATTTCTTTACATTGGCGTGGAGGGATTGCCATTGGCCTTTATTGGCTTTGAACGGGAGGGTGGTGATCAGGCGGCCCTTGCTCAGGTCATCCAGCCATAATTCGAGCGTGCCCGTGGTTTTGGCAGACACTTGCAATTCTACGGCGGTGGGGGTTTGGCGGCCGGTCTCGATGCCGGAGATCATGAACCAACCGCCCTTCGGCGAGGTGTTTGTTACGGCGTTGGCGGGTGTTGCGGCGTTGTCGTCCGGCAGGGGGACTGTTTTTACGCCATAATAGTTGGCATAGCCGGCGGCTTGGATGGGCGAGAAGGCGTCCTTGACCGTGAAGATATCGAAATCCGCCGGGCGGCCTTCGGCGAAGAGGCCGATGCTGGCGCCTACCCAGGAGTTGAAATTCGGTTGTTCTTTGTCGATCGGAGTTGCGCTGACCGGGGCGCCGAGCGAGACCCAGTTTACGCCATCGGTGCTGTAATAGCCGGTAAGGTTATGCCAATTTCGTTCGAGTTTCAGCCAGAGGATATTCTTTGTGGGGATTGTCGTGCTTCGTTTTGCCGTGTCCAGCTGCAGGACGATCCGGTTGCCGCCGTCATTTCCGGCGTACAACCGGGCCACCACGTGCTGGTTGCCGTTGGTCAGATAGATACCCGCTTTGGCGGATGGATCGGCGGCATCCCATTGCAACCGGGTGACGGCCGTGTAGTAGTGCGCCGTTTCTTTTTGGACCAGATGGGTGCGGCTGCTGTCGGGTGTCAGCCTCACCCACCCTTTCCTTGCGGAAAGCGAATAGTTGGCGGCGGCTTTGCGGGTCAGAAAGTGCCATTGCAGGCCGAGTGTTGCGCTGCCGAAATCGTCGCCCTGCATGCTGTTCCAAGGGATACCCGGATTGGGAAGATCGGGCATCGGTATGGGCTGGGTGGTTGGGGCCATTCCCCAGGGGCGGTCGTCTTCCCAGGTCACCGGAAATAAGGACGTCTGGCGGCCGCTGCCGGACCAGTCGTCGTTTGGATATTTCTCATAGCTCTGGCCGATGGTCCACCAGGTGCCGTCGGCGAGCTGGAGGGGCGCCGAGATATGATTGGGGCGGCGGAAGCCTTCGGCCGGATCGGTTACGGGCCGGAAGAAATCGCCGAGTCTTTCCCAGGCGGTGGAGTCGCTGGTGAGTTTTTTTGTGCGGAGTACATATTGGCCGCCCGTGACATCGCCGGCGGGAAAATAGTAGTAGTAGCCGTTGCGTTTGCACATGACGGGGCCTTCGGCCCAGCTGTACTGGAGATGAGCGTTGATCCAGTCGAGGTTGATCACCGTGTCCGTCAGTTGGCCGTCGCGGCCGAGGGCCTGGATGCGGTTGATCTTTTGGCCATTCTTTATCACCATGTAGGGTTTGCCGTCATCGTCGATGAAGATCGAATTGTCATAGCCCAGGTTGCCGGTGGTGGGATTGGTGTGCACGGATTGTGGCGCCGACCAGGGGCCATACGGCGAGTTTGCTTTGGAAAACCATTGGCCGTTGGCGGAAAAATAGATGAACCAGGAGCCGAAGAAATGCGTGATCGCGCCCTGCCAGATGCCGCCGGACGGGCGGTCGGGGACGAAGCCGGATGCCTCATTTGGAGGCACTACCCGGCTGATGACCTCCCAATGGACCAGATCCTTTGAGTGGTAGATCGGCAGATACGGGGTGAAGTGAAAGGAGGAGCCGCAGTGGTAGAAGTCGTCGCCCATTTGGAAGAGCGTTGGGTCGGGATGGTCGCCGGGGAGGACGGGGTTCACATAGGTGTGGACGTGGTTATAGTTTTCTTTTACGACATTGATGACGCTGTAAAAGGCTTTTTTGGGGGCATAGTTGCGATCGAAGAGAAGGGGGTAGTTGGTCCTTCCCCGGACCGGCCAGTTATTCAGCCAGCTGGCTCCGTCTTCCACGCCCCAGAAGGTGATGCGGTCGATCTGGCTTTTGTGCAGGAGGAACAGTTCAAACAGGTGGGCATAATCGGCGGCGAGTTGGTCCTGGATGGAATCCGGCAGGGCGGTGGGCCAGGGGTTCGCGTTAGAGCCTACGGCCGGGGTGTTCGTGCCTTTGGCGGAGGCATTCGTGCCTGCGGCCGGGGTGGCGTTCACGTCGGCTGTATTGCCGCGGAGCGGGTTGGGTAAGACGGAGATATCGAGTTCGGTGACATTCACTTTGATCCCCAGCGCGGCAAAGGCGTCGATGCTTTCGGCGATGTCCTGAAAGGGAACTTTGCCGAGATGCCAGTGCCCCTGGATGCCGATAGCGTCGATGCGTAGGCCGGCCGCCTGGATCTTCCTGACCAGGTCGATCGCCCCGGCGCGTTTTTTCGGGCTTTCGATGTTATAGTCATTATAGCAGAGTTGGGTGTGGGGGGCGGCTTTTTGCGCGAGCCGGAAGGCCTCGACGATATAGTCCGGGCCGAGCTTTTGTAAGAAGAGGGAATTACGGAGCGTTCCATCCTCGTTCAGTGCTTCGTTGACGACATCCCAGGAGAAGACCTTGCCGTCATACCGCGACGCCACGGTAGTGATATGGTTGATGAAGAACTGGCGGAGGCTGTCCGCGTCCTTTATGTTCCGGACGAAGGGCGGCAGCTGGCTATGCCAGATGAGAGTGTGTGCGTTGACGCGAAGATGATTCTTTTCCGCATAGGTGACGAGCTGATCGGCGGGTTCAAAACGGTAGGTGTCCCAGGCGGGGTGGATCAGGGCGGCCTTCATGATATTCTCCGGGGTGACCGTATTGAACTGGGTTTGGATGAGCGAGTCGGCCCGGGGGTCGCGACCTTCGGACTGTTGGACGTTGATGGCCGCGCCGATGAGGAAGTCATTGAGGAAAGCCTCTTTCAGGGAAGGGAGGCCGGCTTGCGGCGCCATGCCGTTAAAACCGCTGAGCAGGGTGACAGCGGTCGCCAGGAACAGCATTTGTGCTTTTTTCGTTTTCATCATTTATCAATTAATCCATGTGAAACCAATCTACATCGACATATCCGCCGGTTTGTTTTGTGGCGAAATTGAACAGGCAGAATTTGTTACCGGTGAATATCTTCAGGCTGAACCGCATGTCCAATGCGTTGCCCAGGGGGGTGAACGTCTTGTTATCGAGGCTATACTCGAATACCGCCTTTTTGGTGGCATTTGAGGCCCGGGCGCGGAGGTATACCGTTTTCTGTTGCGGGGGGATGGAACGGGGATATGCCGTTCCCTGTTGAAAGGGAATGGAATCGATCGTCAGGCCGTTGTTGACCATTATGAGGGACCGGCCTGTTTCGGTTTGGCTTACGGCGATGAAGGCATAGGGATCCTGGAATACGCATAAACCCGCCTGGTCGCCGGGGCGCATATGATCCACCTCGAGCTTTGTTGTCGCGACGGTTGGAATGGTTTGATCGTATTTGGCAATGGCCCGTTGGGTGAGCGTGTTGCGGGCCCAGAGAAAATTGGGGGCTTTGGACACTGTCGAGAGCCGGAGCCATCCCGGTCTTGCCGTGAGCGACCATTTTGCCGGGTCGGGGTTGTGATTCCAGCTCCATTGCATGCCCAGGGTATCGGCCTCGAACTCATCGGATGTGGGGAGATGGGTAACCGAATATGTCCGGCCAACGTCGGGCTTTTTATATTTTACCACGGCTTTGCCGTCGACGCCTGCGACGGGCCAGTCGTCCTGCCAGCGGACGGGTTGAAGGGAGGGAAAGCGGCCGAGCGGACCCATATCGATGAAGAGCATCGTCCACCACTCCCCTTTTTGCGTTTGGATCAGGGCACCCTGGTGTATTCCGAAATTGACGTTGTTGTGGTCGGTCTCTTTTATCACGATCCGTTCTTCGTAAGGTCCCCAGATGTTGCGGGATCGTAGGGCGACCTGGAACCCGTCGGCGCCGCCGTAGGTGCAGTACAGGTAATAGTAGCCGTTGAGCCGGTACATGTGGGTCCCTTCCAGTCCCCTGCGAATGTCGCCGGTGAACACCAGGGAATCTTTACTGACGGGGGAAAAGGCGGCATCGAGTTCGGTGATGCAGATGTTGTTATAGCCCGAGGCGACGTAGATCTTGCCGTTGTCATCGAATAGCAACCCGCAGTCATGGAAGCCGCGGCCCAGTCGTTTTATTTTCCAGGGGCCGGCCGGATCGGTGGCGGTGCAGAGGAAGGCGCCTTCGTTGAGCGTGTTGAACAGCACATCAAACCGGCCGTTGTGGTATCTCAGGCTTCCGGCCCATTGTCCATGGGCATACCGGTTACAGCTATCGAGGTTGTAGCAGGGGCTTTCGTCCATTCGCTTTACGATATTGGTGCAGTAGCGCCAGTTGACGAGATCGTTCGATTGCAGCAAGGGCACGCCAGGGAAGGTGAACATGGTCGTTGCCAGCATGTAATACGTGTCGTTGACCCGGATGACGTCGACATCGGGGAAGTCGGCCATGATCACCGGGTTGGTGAACGTGCCGTCGCCGTTGTCGGCGTGGACAGGCCAGGTCTTTTGGGCATGGAGGGGGAGGGCGAACCCTATCAGGAACCAGTAGCGGATGAAAATCTTCATGCTTACGGGATTTTATTCAAACCGGAGCCAGTCCAATTCGACTTGTTTATCTTCTTTTGATATAATGAACAGGTGGTGGACGCCGGGGGTGCGCTGGGGGACGTCGGCGGTGATGTCCTTCCAGCCGGATCCGGTGTTTTGAGTCTTTATTTCCGCGATCAGCGGTCCGTCGAGAGAATCCGCGCGGATCTGTAAGGCGCCGCCGGATGTAGACAGCAGATGGGCACGAACCTTTTTGGAATTCCGGTGACCGAAATCGACGCTGTTGTATTGTATCCAGGCGTCGGCGGCAGTAAAGACGGTTTTCCAGCCGGCGAACGGAGCAAGGGTGTCGAGGAAGGCGATCGACGCGCCGGTGGGGCTGATCCGGGTGTACCGGTCAGGGTTGATCGAATGGGTCGCATCCGTGATCCCTACACCTCGCAAGGTCGGCGTCACCTTCTGTATGGTTCCGTCGGCGTTGAAGAAGAGACTATCGATGCGGACCGATCTTGCTTTGTCGAAGCCGGGCGAGAGATCGTTGTGATGATAGAACAGGTACCACTGATCGTTGAACCGGACGATCGACTGGTGATTGGTCCAGCAACCGGAGGGCGATTCATCCATAATGACGCCGCGCACGGTAAAAGGACCGAGGGGATTATCGCCGGCGGCATATTCCAGGCACTCCGTCTTATTGCGAACATGCGGGTAGGTAAGATAGTAAATCCCGTTGCGCTCGAAAACGAAGGGACCTTCCTTTAGTCCTTTCGATGGGAGTTCCTGCAGGGTCACGGGATCGGAGGCCAGCCCGGTCATATCCTGGTCCAGTCGTGCCGCATAGATATTTCCCTGCGCCCAATACAACCAGGCCTGGCCGTCTTTATCGATCAGGACGTTGGGGTCGATCCCATGGACACCTTTGATCGGTTCCGGTAACGGAGTATAGGGACCTTCTGATTTGTCTGCCACTGCCACGCCGATGGCGAACCCCCGGCCCAAACCGGTGTCCTTTGGGATCGAGGGGAAGTAAAAATAATATTTCCCGTTGCGGAAGACGCAGTCCGGGGCCCACATGCTATAGCCGGCCGGTTTTACCCAGGGTTTCTTGTCCTGGCTTACGATCATACCGTGATCGGTCCAATGCGTGAGATCGGAGGAGGAGAACACATGATAGTCTTCCATGCAGAACCAGCCGGGCCGGCCTTTTCCCGGGGTTGCGAGGATGTCGTGCGAGGGATAGAGGTACATTTTCCCGTTGAATACCCTTGCCGTGGGATCGGCGGTATACTGATTGGTGATGATCGGGTTCTGAGCGGCCGAGCGGCTCGTGACGATCAGCAGCATGGGAAAGATCAGCAGACAGACGGAACGAATGCGCATGTAGTTTCGGTTGGGGTCAGGGTTTAAAGATGAGGCTTGCGAATTGCCGTAGCGAGCGACGCCAGGTGAGCCACTCGTGCGCGGTGCCGGGGGATTCGTAGTATACGTGCCGGATGCCGGCTTTTTCCAATGCTTCGTGAAGGCCTTTTATTCCTTTGTACATTCTTTCCGGCTCGGCCGTACCGATGCTGAGATAGAGTACTTTGACCCGCTGGTTGAAGCTGGTCGCGTCCGTCCAGGCTCCGTCGTACAATTGCCGGATCTCGGCTCCGGGTTGCAGAAAGGTTGCGCCGCTGAAGCCACCGATGAAGGCGAATTTGTCGAGATTGGTCATGGTTGTCTGGAAGGTTTGAAAACCGCCCATGGATAGGCCGGCCATGGCGCGATGGTCGCGATCGGGCAGGGTCCGGAATGCGCTGTCAACGATCGGAACGATCTCTTTTACCAGCAGTTCGGGGAAGACATTATTGTTCATCGCTCCGGGACGGTTGGGTCCGGTGTTGCTTGCGGGACGGGCCGGATCGGTCGCATAGCCCCGGTCCATCACGACCAGCATGGGTGTTGCCTTGCCTTCCGCTATGAGATTATCCATGATCCAATCCATTTTCCCCTGTGTGCTCCAGCCGGTCTCGTCCTCCCCTGCCCCATGCTGCAGGTAGAGCACCGGGTAGCGTTTTGCCGGATCGGCGTCGTAGCCAGGCGGCGTATAGACAAAGGCCCGGCGCCAGCTCCTGGTCATTGGCGAGTAATAATTCATTCGCCGAACCTGCCCGTGCGGTACCGGGTGGGCTTCGTAAAACGCGCCGTCGTTGTCGGGGATGTCGATGCCGCTGGCCATACGGCCCATTCCGTAGAAGGTCAGGCTACCGGGATCCATGGTTGCCACGCCGTCGATGAGCAGGGAATAATAGTGAAATCCTTCTACGACCGGATCGGTGGTGATGTTCCAGTAGCCGCCGGTATCGCGGATGAGGTCGTACTTTTTCAGCAGGTCGATCTGGACGTGTTGTGCCTCGGGGGCCTTGATATGGAAGGCGACGCGGCGGTCCGGCAGGATCTGCGGGTATTGGCTGCCGGGGTTGTTGGTGGTAGCCGGTTGACCGGTCGAGGCTTTCAGATAGTCGCTGAAGGTGGCCGTATCCACGGGGTGGAACAGGAGTTGAGAGAACATGTACAGGCCGTTCTTCCATACTTTAAAATCATGTACCCCCGGCTCGATGTAATAGATATGGGGAACCTGATGTTCGCTGAGATATTCATGCGTGCGGCGGCTGAAGCTGAGGAGACCGTCGTGGTCGCCGCAGGAGATCCAGAGCAGCTTGAGGGAATTCCTCGTTTTTTCCGGATCGGGGACGAGTTCTTCCGGTTTTTTGGTATTGGGCGCCGCTGAGAAGGCGCCGATCCACGCGAATTTATCCAGGTTGCCCAGGCCGAAGTTGAGCGATTGTCCGCCGCCCATCGAGAGACCGGCGATGGCGCGGTGTTCGCGATCGGAATAGACCGGATAGTGTTTTTCGATGTAGGGGATGAGATCGTGGAGGAGGTCTTTTTCAAAGTTGGCGAAGGCCTGTACTTTATCGGCGGCCATGATATTGCCGGTTGCCCGGTCGTCCTTCATGGCCCGGCCGTTGGGGAGGACGACGATGAAGGGCTCCAGCTTGTGTTCCGCGTACAGGTTGTCGAGGATCAGCTGGGGTTTACCGCCGTTAAGCCATTCCCGTTCGTCGCCGCCGATGCCGTGTAAGAGATACAACACGGGATAGCGTTTCTTGCGGGAGTATCCCGGTGGCGTATAGATCAGCGCCGTTCGGGTTGTCCCGACCGTGGCAGATGGATAGCTGATGGAGTCTAATCGTCCATGGGGAATGTTTGCGCGTAGGGAATCGAAGCCGGGCGGCGCCGGTTTCACCGTGGCCAGCAGCGGCAACAGCTGGGCGGCGTATCGACGGCCGAGTTCCCGGTAGCCGGCGGCCGAGAAGTGCAGATGATCGGGGCCTGCGAGGCAACCTGTCGAGGAGGCGATGTGCGCCGTGGGAATCGTTTCCGGTAAGCGATCGATGATGGCGTTCATGGCGGCGGATTTGCCGTTCTGGTCCGCACCGACCACCTCGCCTGCGATCAGCGGTGTCGAGGCTGCGTCGAGATTCAGGTCCCGGAGCAGGTTTTCATATACTATTTTTACTTTCGCCGGCCAGGTGCTGTCGTTTGTGTTCGATTCGCCCTGGTGCAACAAGATGCCTTTTATTACCCCGGCTTTTTGCGCCAGTCTGGCCATCTCCACCAGGCGGCCGTAGGGGTTACCGTCGTACTCTTTTACGATGTTCTTCATCCAGTCCGGGGCGGTAGCCAGGTAGTCCTGGTAGCGATCTTTATCAAAGAGCTCGATCTTACAGCCGGCTACGGCGACATGGACGACACCGACCTTTACGTCCGGCGGCAGATGGGCCAGCAGATGCCTACCGAAGTAGTCTGCGGGCGACAGCCCCGTGCGGCAACGGCATAAGGGCGGTGTGGCGGTGTACCAATTTCCTTTTTCGCGTTTGAGGTCCGGGCAATCGACCGACTCCAATACTTTAAAGCGAGCGTCAACGACGGTGTCTTCGGCTTCGAACTTCGCGGCCCCTTCCATATTGGACTGGCCAATGCACAGGAAAATATAGAATTTGGGATCCTGCGAGTACAGGCGGGTGCAGGATAAGGTCAACAAGGCAGGCAAGAGGCATTTTGCAAATCGTTTCATTTTGGATCAATGAATTTTGGGGTGAATAATCCGGTAATTTCCACTGAGGTGCATGAGGGAGAACAGGTAAAGCAGTCCGTCGTAGTAGGGGTCGAAGTACCCGTCGCTATAGGGCTCGAGGGTCGCGTTCCAGAGGGCCCGCGCGAATTCGAAGGATTGGTCTCTATTATATATTAATGTCGTCGAGGCGGTGGTGGCGACGAGCCCGAGTGAATGCCGCAATTTCCGGAATCCGCCGGCGGGGAGGATGAAATCCGGCCTCGAGCCGTCGGGGTTGAACTGATCGTCGAAGGAGTCGATCCCTTTTGAGGCGAGGAACTGTTGAAAACGGTTGGCATAATCCCGCTGCCAGGCGGTATCCTTTGCGAACCAGTTAAAATCCATGGCGATATTCATGGGGACCCGCCAGGAGTCGTAGCGAAAAGCCTGTGGCATCCATGGGGCGGGGTGTGGCGCCCCGCTGAATTCGGCATAATCGGTTGTCAGTCCGGTCGACGCATTGCAGGCCCGGTGCAGGAAGGCCCGCGCGGTGTCGGCGCAGTCCCGGTAGAACTGTTCGTGGCCATCCTTTGCATAAAGGGCCCAGACCTCGAAAAATGCCGGCAAATGA
>Ga0068855_100007198_pt1 | contig 13503 bp, 10 predicted proteins | sample KBSCornC52_FD_66592 | JGI IMG/M metagenome (GOLD analysis project Ga0068855, IMG submission 66592) | Corn rhizosphere microbial communities from Kellogg Biological Station, Michigan, USA - KBS Corn C5-2 | ecosystem: Host-associated > Plants > Roots > Rhizosphere > Soil ... | reverse complement strand
CGCCGCATGCCCGCGCCCCAGGCGATCCAGCTCTTGCTACCGGTGGCCGACGCATTGTCGGTGGCGCACGCCAAGGGCATCGTTCACCGCGATCTAAAGCCGGACAACGTCTTCATCTCCGTCGAAGGCGAGCAGGTCCAACCCAAGCTGGTCGATTTCGGGATCGTGAAAATGGCCGGGGTCGGTGAAGAGCCCGCGCCTCATCTCACTCAAGTCGGCACCGTGCTCGGCAGCCCCGAGTACATGTCGCCCGAGCAAGCTCGAGGCCGTGAAGATCTCGATCATCGCACCGATATCTGGTCCTTCTGCGTCGTGCTGTACGAGACCATCGTCGGCACGGCGCCGTTCGTGGCGGCAAACTACAACGCCCTGTTGCGCCGCATCGTCGAAGAAGAGCCGATCTCGACCACCGAGCACTTGGCCGGCGACGAGCGGCTTTGGGAAATCATCAAGCGTGGCCTAGCCAAGGAGCCCGAGCGCCGCTTTCAGTCGATGACCGAACTCGGCTGCGCGCTCGCGCTCTGGCTCACCGCCCAGGGCGTTTTCGAAGACGTCTCCGGTGGTTCGCTGGAGGCAAAGTGGATCGCGCGCACGGGCGACCCGCTGGCGGCGCGTGCTCCGCGCGCTTCTCTGGCGTCGCTGGCCACCCTGCCGCCGGAGTCCGGCGTGCGCCCGGCCGATCGCCGCTTCGTGTCCGCACCCACGATTGACGCCTCGGCCCCGGTGCAGTTCGCCGAGGGCGCCACCGGCGATAAGGCGCAGAAATCTTGGTTCACGCTGCCGCGGCTACTCCTGGCCGGGGGCGCGGCTGCCCTGATTGGCGTCACTTGGCTGGCTTCGCGGGGCTCCCCCGCCGCGGAGCCCGCGCTGCAAGCGCCCGAGGTGTCGCGTCCACCGGAACGCAGCCTGGTTACGCCGCCTGCGACGGCCGCCGCGCCTCGGGCGGTCGAGACCGCGCCTGCAGCTCCCGTGGTCGTCCCGAGCGGCGAGCCCGTTGCGCCGGCTCGGGCTGGCTCGCACAAGCACGCGGCAAGCAAAGCCGCGCCCAAGCCCGCTTCGCAATCCGCCGCTCCCACCGATCCTTCGCACGATCTGATCTCGCCTTACTGATGCGCACTCCGTCTCGATCCTTCGCCCGCCTCGGGTCGACGCTGGCGCTATTGGCCGTGCTGTCGCCCACGCTGAGTCACGCTGCGGACGCGCCGGGCGCCGCCGCTGATTCGCCCAGCGACGAAGCGGTGATCGAACAACGCCGCGCGGAAGCCAAGCAGAAGTACCAGCAAGGTGCCGAAGCCTACGCGGCCGGCCACTACAAGGACGCGGTGGATTACTTTCTCGCCGCCGACCGCATCGCGCCGAGCGCACCCTTGTCGTTCAACATCGCGCGCGCCTACGAGAAGCTCGGCGACGGCTCGGGCGCGCTGCGTTGGTACCGCGACTACTTGCGCCGCAACCCGAGCGCGGCCAATGCCGACACCGTGCGCGCGGGCATCGCGGCGCTCGCCGCGGCCCTGGCCAAAAAGGGCGTGCAGCAATTGACCGTGCTGTCGAGCCCGGACGGCGCGACCGTCGCGGTCGACGATCAACCGGTCGGGGTCGCGCCTTGGACGGGTGAGCTCGCGCCGGGCAAACATCATCTCCTGCTCACGCGCCGCGGCTACGTCGACGCCGAGCGGGACATCGAGCTGCAAGCGGGCGAGCCGCTCGACGTGACCGTGCGGCTCGAGCAGCAAAGCGCGGAGGCGGCTCCGAGCGCAGCGCCCGCCGCGGGCCTTCCGACAGCGAACGCGCCGCCGCCTGCGCCGGACGATCGCCCGCACGGTCCGCGCCTCGGCATCGTGCCTTATCTCGCGCTCGGCGCGGGAGCTGCCGCGCTCGGCGGCGCGCTCACCTTCGAGCTGCTTCGCCGCAGCGCGGAGAGCGACGCCAAGAAAGAGCCCACGCAGCTCGGCTATCAAAGCCGGCTCGAGACCGAGCAAAGCCGGCAAAGCACCGCGCGCGTCTTTCTCGGGGTTGGTGGCGTGCTCGCCGTCGCGGGCGGCGTGATGCTGCTCGTGGATACGCCGCGCAAAGGCCCGAAAACGAGCGCGGGTTTCGTGTGCGCACCGGCCCTGTGCGGGCTCTCGGCGCGGGGTCAGTTCTAAAATGTCCGCTTCGTTTCCAGCTTGGCTTGGCCGGCTCGGCCGCGCCGCGGTCGCGGCTCTGTTACTGATCGCCTGTCAGAGCAGCCTCTCGACGAGTTTGGATGGCAAGCAGTGCGATGCGCACGGCCAGTGCGCGTCCGGCTACAGCTGCGACATGGCATCGAACCAATGCCTGCGCATGGCGAACCCGAGCTCGTGCCAAAACGGTCAAACGGTATGCGGCACGCAATGCGTCGTGCTCAGCAGTGATCCGGCAAACTGCGGCGGCTGCGCCACCCAGTGCACGGCGCCGGCTCACGCGCAGCCCTCGTGCGCGGGCAGCCGTTGTGATTTCGCCTGCGATCAAGGCTACTCGCACTGCGGAGACGTGTGCGCCGACCTCAAGGCGGACGTCGACAACTGCGGCGCCTGCGGCAAAAAATGCCCCGATTCCGGCAGTGGGACTCGCACCTGCGAGGATGGCGTGTGCGGCGTGGCCTGCACTACGCCGCTTCAGGATTGTGATGGCACCTGCGTCGATCTGACGGCCGATCCTGCACGCTGCGGCGATTGCAGCAATGCCTGCGCGGCCGGCAAAGTCTGCTCCGGCGGCCAATGCTCGGACAACTGCGACAGCAACAAGACCAACTGCGGCGGCTCGTGCGTGGACACGAGTAGCTCGGCCGCACACTGCGGCACGTGCGTCATGGCCTGCCCCTCGCCCGATCACGGCAAGGGCGTGTGCACTGCGGCCGAGTGCAGCATCGCCTGCGATCCCGGGTTTTCGCCTTGCACGTCGAGCTGCATCGACACCATGACCGACCCGCAGAACTGCGGTGCGTGCGACAAGGTGTGCGACGCTCCGGCGAACGGCATGGCCATCTGCCGGGCGGGCGCGTGCGACAGCACCTGCATGCAGGGCTTCGCCAAGTGCGACGGAGCCTGCGTCAGCACCGACAAAGATCCGAACAACTGCGGCGCTTGCGGCACCACCTGCGCCAGCACCGAGGTTTGCTCGGGCGGCAAGTGCATCGCCAATTGCCCGGGCAGCGCCAAAAATTGCGGCGGCTCGTGCGTGGACGTGAGCGCCGATCCCAAAAATTGTGGGGATTGCAACGTCAGTTGCCCCTCGCCGGCCAACGGCAAGGCGAGCTGCGGCGCCACCGGCTGCGGCGTGAGCTGCAACAGCGGTTTTTCGCCGTGCGGCACGAGCTGCGTCGCGCTCGGCTCGGACATCTCGAACTGCGGCAAGTGCGGCACCATCTGCCCCATGCCGCCGAACGGCGCGCCCACCTGCACCGCGCAGGGCTGCGACGCGCTGTGCAACAACGGTTATCAAAATTGCTCCGGCGCGTGCGTCGATTTGCAAGCCAACGCCCAGCACTGTGGTGATTGCAGCAAAGTGTGCGGTTCCGGCACCGTGTGCATGGCCGGCAAATGCGCCAGCGATTGCGGAGCTCAGACCAACTGCAGCGGCTCCTGTGTGGACCTCGCAAGCGACACGTCCAACTGCGGTAAGTGCGGCACGGTCTGCCCGGCCCCGCCCAACGCCACACCCACCTGCAGCGGCAGCTGCGGCTTCCAATGCACGCTGCCCTTCATCCGCTGTTCGGACGCGTGCGTCGACACGAAGAGCGACGTGAACAACTGCGGCACGTGCGGCAAGGTCTGCGCGGGCGTGACCAATGGCTCGGCAACGTGCGTGAACAGCAGCTGCGGCACGACGTGCAACACGGGCTTCAGCCGCTGCTCGGGCGCGTGCGTCGACACGCTGACGGACAGCGCGAATTGCGGCAAGTGCGGCAAGGTGTGCCACGGCAAGTCCATCTGCACGCTCGGAATCTGCCTCTAGTTTTTTCCGTATGCTCGCGCGGGCGCCGCGCGCGATTGCCCGCGCCGCGCCCTGACCTCGCCCGCGCCGAAACGCGCCCACGCCCCCAATCTCCGAAGCGGGCCAGGGTCGCTCGACAGGTCTTGTTTTTTTGATGGTCACGCGCCACGTCCGGGCTCGGCCCAGCCTTCGGCGTCGCGGACGTGCCTTCGCGCTTTTTCGAGTGCTGTTGAAGGCGCCTGTGTAGTCCTGTCGAAGAGGCGGAATCCGCCATCGTCAGGCCCTCGGCTCGCGCGGCTAAGTGCCTAAATCGCCGGCATTTTCACGACCGTCTCTGCGCGCACACACAGCGCACGCGTCTCGCTTAATTCCGAGGCACTTTGCGTCGTATCGACCTGGTCACGTTGCGCAACGGCGCGTCACCATGATTCCGGAACCCATTCCACTCGCCCAAGGTCAGGTGCTCGGTCGTTACGAGCTGCTTGCGCCCGTTGCTCGCGGCGGCATGGGTCAGGTGTGGCTGGCTCGCTTGCGCGGCGCACGCGGCTTTCAAAAGCTGGTCGCGATCAAGACCGTGCTACCGGCGCGCGGCGACTCCGGTCGCATGGAACGGATGTTGTTCGACGAGGCACGCATTGCCTCGCTCATCCAACACTCGAACGTCGCTCAGACGCACGAGCTCGGCGAGCACGCGGGCACGCTCTACCTGGTCATGGAGTGGATCGAAGGCGAGCCGCTCAGCTACCTCTTGACCTGCGCCGAGCAGCGCGGCGGCATGCCGCTGTCGGTCGCGGTGAACATCGTGGCGCAGACACTGCGCGGCCTGCACGCAGCGCACGAGCTGGTGGACGACGCCGGGAGCTTGCTCGGGGTCGTGCATCGCGACGTGTCGCCGCACAACGTGCTCGTGAGCTACGAGGGCGTGGCCAAGCTGCTCGACTTCGGCATCGCCAAGGCGTTCAACGAGGATTCGTCCTCCACCCAGACGGGTGAGATCAAGGGCAAGTTCTCGTACATGGCGCCCGAGCAAATCTTGGGTGAGCCGATCGATCGGCGCGCGGACATCTTCTCCGTCGGCATCATGCTGTACACGGTGACGACCGGCCGTCACCCGTTCAAGACCCACAACAGCGCCGGCGTGCTCCACAGCATCAGCAGCCAAGAGCCCGCGCCGCGGCCCTCGCTCGTCAAGCCCGGCTACTCGCGCACGCTCGAAGCCGTAGTATTGAAGGCGCTCGAGAAGTCGCCGGACAAGCGCTATGCGTCGGCGGAGGAAATGCGGCTCGCGCTGCAACGCGCCGTGCCGCACGCGTTCAACTCCGGTGTGGAAGAGCAACTGCGCGGCTACCTGAACGAGCTGGTCGGTGAAAGAGCCACGCTCAAGCGCGAAGCGCTGCGAAAAATTGCACTCGCGGGCGAGGATCCCGGGCAGGGCAGCGGTTCGCTGAAAGCCGCTGGCGCCACCGCGCAGAGCGCAAGCTCGCTGCGCGCGATCACCGTCGACACTCAGTCGCCAGTGAGCGATCCACCGCCGCGCCACAGTCAGGTTCCGACCCTTCGCCCCGAGCCTGGCGAAGAGCCGGAGCTCGCGCCGCCGCGCTCGCGCTTTCAGCGCCCGATGCTGGGCGCGCTCGGGCTGGCCGCGGCCTTCGCCATTGGCGTGTTGTCCCTTCACAAATCCGCCGGGCGGAGCGCGACCGCGGCTTCGCCCAGCGCGGGCATGGTCGAGCTTTCGTCCACGCGTCCCAGCCTGAACGCCCTGCTCCCGCGAGCGCCGGAGCCGCTCGCGCCGGCGAGCGCCGGCCTAGCGCCGTCGAGCCTGCCCAATGCGCCCGTCGAGCGCGCGGCTCCGAGCGTCGGCTCGGCCGCTCCTTCCGCGAGTAGTAGCGCTGTGGCGCCGGCGCGGCCCGCGCCCCAAGCGCGGCACCCGACGGCAGCGCCGGCCAAAGCGCGGCCAGTCGCGAAGGACTCGGATCTGATCGCGCCCGACTACGCAAAGTAGCGGCAGACAAACTCTCGTACACGAAAATGCCGCGCGCGCTGCATTCCTCGTCTGGCGGCTAACGCCATGTGAGGCGAAGTGGCGCGCCCGCGCGCAAATCGTCAGGACGTGGGGGGAACAATCATAAAATCTCCAAATACCTACCACTGACCCGACGGAGCTCGAACTGACGTTGGGCTCCGGGGCACGCAGCGGTGAAAGTCACACCGACTGTCCCGTGCGAGTCCCGGATCCTCCGATTCCCGTCGAAGGTCGCCTCAGCACCCGTGTGCGTTCGCCGCAATGGCCGACGCCATTTGCATCCTGGAGAGTCGCGCATGTCTAGGTTCAGAACCGTCTCTGCTATTTTGTTGGCTGCGGCCTGGTTTGGCGTTGCCTGCGGCTCGAACAGCACGCTCTTGGGCGGCGCGGCGGGGTTCGGCAACGGCGACGGCGGTCCCGACGCGGGCAACGCCCAAGGCGGCGCGGACATCGGCACGGGGGCGAACGGTAGCGGCGCCGCGGACAACGCGGGCGACGGCTCCGGCGCTTCTTCGGCCACCGGCAACGCGGGCGGCTCCGTCAATGGCGGCGGGGGCTCGTCAGCCGGTGCGAGCGCGAGCGGCGGCAACGCCACGGGCGGCAACGCCACGGGTGGCACAGGCGCCAAATGCGGCGCGTTCAACGAACCGTGCAAGGCGGGCGGCGATTGTTGCTCTGGGGTGTGCGACGCCAAGAGCAACAGCTGCACCTCGGTGCTCACGACCTGCGGCGCGACCAATGACGCTTGCACCGTCGCGACCGATTGTTGTGGTCTGCGCTGTGAGAACAAAAAATGCGCCGCCGCGGCTTGTGTCTCCGACGGCCAGAAATGCACGAGCAACACGCAGTGCTGCGGCGGTCAGTGCACGTCCGGCACGTGCGCGCCTTTGAACACGACCTGCAGCACCTCGGGCAACGCCTGCAAGGCGGACGGCGATTGCTGCTCGAAGTCGTGCGATAGCGGCAAATGCACGCTGGGCGTCTCGTACTGCATTCAACCGGGCGATGTCTGTGCGCGCGATCAAGACTGCTGCACCGCGAGCTGCACGATCGCGGCTGGCAAGACGGTCGGCACGTGCGACGCGCCGCCGGCAGGTCCGGCCTTCTGCACCGGTGTCGACGGCGTGGTGTGCGGCGGCTGCGGCGATTGCTGTAGCCGCCTGTGCGCTCCCTTCGGCCCGACCGGCACGAAGATCTGCCAGCCCGCGAGTGGTTGCCACATCACCGGAGATTTGTGCCGCAAGAACAGCGACTGCTGCGGCGGCACCGAGGACGCGACGCTGCCCGGCTACGGCAATGTGACGTGCGACATCGCGGACGGGAAAACAGTCGGCATTTGCCGCAACCCCACGAACGGCCCTGGGCCGGGCGGCGCGTGTAACCCACAGGGCAACGTGTGCCACTTCCAAAACTACGCCTGCAGCATCTCCTCGGCGCGCGCCGATTGTTGCGGCGGGCTCGGTGCGAAGGGCGGCGTGTGTGAGCTCGACGGCCTCGGCGTACCGCGTTGCAATGGGCTCAGCGCGTGCCGCCCGGGCGGTGAAACCTGCGCGTCTGCCGCAGACTGCTGCGACGACGTCCCGTGCATTCCCGACGCGCAGGGCGTGCTGCGCTGCTTGAAGCCGGGCACCGGCCCGACCTGCTCGGTAGCGGGCGGTTCGTGCACCATCAATGGCGACTGCTGCGTCGGCACGCTGTGCACGCACCCGGTCGGCTCCACCGTCGGCACCTGCACCGATACTCCGACTGGTGGCAGCGGTGGCATGACCGGCGCAGGCGGCAGTACCAGCACCGGCGGTAGCGCCGGAAAGGGCGGCACCACGGGTAGCGGCGGCGCGGGCGGTAGCGCTGGCACGCCGGCCTGCGGCGAATACGGCCAACAGTGCAAAGTCGGCGGAGACTGCTGCAATGCCGTTCCCTGTGACGGCGGGATCTGCCGCTTCCCGGCGGGTTGACCATGAGGAGGGTAGGCTTAGCTTTTCCTTGCTTAGCTCCGCTCGTCGTCGCCATTGCCTGCGGCTCGTCTTCTGGGACGAGCCAAGTCGAAGCGGGTGGTAGCGCTGGCGGCCCCGGTACCAGCGGTAGCTCGAACGGCAGCGTCGGCGGTAGTTTGAGCGTGAGCGTCGGCGGTGGCGACAACTCGAGCGCTGGCGCGGACACGTGCGGCGGCACCAAGCTCGCCGCCGCGCCCACGCCGGTGAACGTGCTGCTCGTGGTCGACAAGTCGCTCAGCATGGGCGGGACCACGATCGGCTTTGGCGACAGCAAATGGCACGCGCTGCAAACCGCGCTCTCGACCGCGCTGGACGCGACCAAGGACAGCGTCGCGTACGGGCTCGATTTCTTTCCGAGCTCGGATGACCCGAGTAAGCCGCTGTCCAACATCTGCTCGCTGCCCACGACCTCTGCGCTGACGGTGCCGGTGGGCTCCGGGAGCGCGACCGTGGCCGCGATCAAGCAGGCTCTGACCGACAATGCGCCGGCGGGCGCAACCCCTACCGCGGGCGCGTTGAGCCGCGCGCTCGACTATTTCACGAAAGGGCCGGGCTCCCAGCTCGACGGCGAGCGTTACGTGCTGCTCGCTACCGACGGCGGCCCGAACTGCAACGCGGCTTTGCAATGCGACGCCGCGACCTGCACCGTGAACATGGATGGCAATTCCTGCGGCACGAAGCAGGCCAACTGCTGCGATCCGAAGCTCGACCCGGACGGCGCGAGCAAATGCCTCGACGACGCGGCCACGATCTCGGTCGTGACTGCGCTCGCCAAAGCGAAGATCAAGACCTTCGTCGTCGGCATTCCTGGGACCGAAGCCTACCAAACGACGCTCGATGCCGTGGCCGTCGCTGGCGGCGCGACCAACCCCGATGCCCCGCCCAGCTTCTTCGCGATCGCGGACACCGGTGGCGTGGACGCGCTCAGCCAGGTGCTGACGAAGATCACGACCGGGCTCATCACGTCCTGCGATTTGCATTTGAGCGAGACACCTCCGGACCTCGATCAGATCAACGTCGTGATTGACGGCCAGACCATCGTCGAAGGCTCCGCCGATGGCTGGACACTCGATTCGAGCACCAGCCCGCCGAGCGTGATCCTCAAGGGCGCCACCTGCCGGTCCGTCGAAACCACGGGCGCGCAGCAAGTCGAGGTGACTTTCGGCTGCCCGACGGTGCACGTGAAGTAGCGCGCGAGTCGCGGCTCCACGCGAGAAGACTATGCGAGTCGGTGCGCCGCGCTGTGCAAGGGGCGGCGCACCGACACGCGCCATGTTCACGCCCTGAACTTCACTCCGGCCGGCGCGGCTGCGCGGCTTGGCCTCGCTCGGCGCGTTCTTTGATCCCGAGCAGCATTTGGCGGTCCATGGCAAAGCCGATTGGCTCGAGCAGGCTCGGGCCGTAGCTGAGCCGCGTGCGTAGGTCGCGACCGTGAGCGATGCGATAGCGGCTCACCACGCGTGAGTGACCGTCGCGCAAGGGTTGGACCAAAAACAGCCAAGACACCTTGGGCGCACCCTCAGCCGGCGCGGCTGCCCCCGACTCCAAACGCAGCCCTTGATTGCGACTGGTCACGAGGAAGTGCCGCCCCGGTACCAGCTCGGCGACGACGAGCGGGGGCGCGGCCGGATGAATGCGAAACTCTTGCCCGACTTCGGATACTGCCCATTCGGGATGAATCGTGTCAGCGTTGCGGATGCGACAGCCGGCCAGATTCTCCAGCCATTGGTAGGCGTAGAAGCCCGCTTTGCCCTGGCCGATCTGCGCGACCCAGGGCCAGACCTGCTTCGGCTCCGCCGACACTTCGACCGCGTGCGTCCACATCCAACTGGGGCGAACGACGTACGAGTCTCCGACGAACGAGGCAGCGGCCTCCTCCGCACTGAGCCCCCAATGCGAGCGATAGGGCCGCAAGAATGGGGTGAGCAGATCGAACAGCATCCCGAACGCGCCGCCGATCCCTTGGGCGATGTCGCGGGGGGTATCGAGGGAGGTCATGACAGCGGCGGCTGCAAGCGACGGACCAGTGAGCCCCGCGCACGAGTCGCCGCCGCGACTCGGCTTGGCGTGTCGAAGCTAAGGGCATTCGAGGCCCTGGGCGAGCGCAGCGTTTGCGCGCGGTATGGCCAGCCATGCAAAGCCTGCGTAACGCGGTGGCGGAGGTGTCTCGAACGCGGATTTTAGCTCGGCACAGTGCTTGCTGTTCGTGGCTCGTCATGAACGCGGCCGTCGATCTCTCGAGCCAGCCGAAGCCGGTGCTGTCGTGTCGCGATTTGCACAAAGTCTATCGCATGGGGGAAGTGGACGTACGCGCGCTCGACGGCGTCGACTTCTCGCTCTTTCCCGGCGAATTGCTGGTGCTTTTGGGCGTATCCGGCAGCGGCAAATCGACGCTGCTCAACATTCTGGGCGGGCTCGATATCCCGAGCGCCGGGCAGGTGTACTTCGGCGAAGAGGAGCTGACACAGGCGGACGACGAGGCGCTCACGCTTTACCGGCGGCGCAACGTTGGCTTCGTGTTTCAATTCTACAATTTGATCCCGAGCCTCACGGCGCGTGAAAACGTCGCGCTCGTGACCGACATCGCGCAAGATCCGCTGGAGCCTGCGGAAAGCCTGGCTTTGGTCGGCCTCGCTGACCGAATGGATCACTTTCCGGCGCAACTCTCGGGCGGCGAACAGCAACGGGTCGCCATTGCGCGCGCGATCGCCAAGCGCCCCGCTTTGCTCTTGTGCGATGAGCCAACCGGCGCGCTCGACTTCAAGACCGGCATTTTGGTGCTGGACGTGATCGATCGCGTGAACCGCGAGCTTGGCACGTCCACGGTGATCATCACGCACAATGCGCCGATCGCGGCTCTGGCCAACCGCGTCGTGACCTTGGCCGACGGTCGGGTGCAGAGCGAACGCGTGGTCGCGAAGCGCGCCAAACCGAGCGAAATTCGCTGGTGATTACCATGCAAGTGTCCGCACTCACCCGCAAGTTGTGGCGCGAGGCCCAAAGCCTCAAAGGGCAGATCCTCACCATCGCGCTCGTGCTTGCGGGCGGCATTGCCTGCTTCATCGCCCTGCGTGGCACCTATTCGTCGCTGGAATGGGCGCGCGAGGCCTACTACGATCGCTATCGCTTCGCGGACGTATTTGCGAGCCTCGAGCGCGCGCCGGAATCGCTCGTCAATCGCATCGAACGCCTCGACGGAGTAGCCGCCGTCCAGACTCGGATCGTCAAGGAAGTCGCGCTACCCATCGAGGGCACGACCTTGCCGGCCTATGGTCGCTTGCTCTCGCTGCCCGCGTCCGGTTCCCCGGCCACGAACGCGCTCTATCTCCGTAGCGGCCGCCTGCCGCAGCGGGGCGCGACCGATGAAGTGGCGCTGCTCGAGCCCTTCGCCAACAAGAACGGCTTGACGGTCGGTCAACGCGTGCCGGTGATCTTGAACGGGACGCTCCGGCAGCTTCGCATCGTGGGACTCGTGTTGTCGCCGGAGTTCGTGTACGCGATCCGTCCGGGCGCCTTGGTCGACGACCCGCGGCGGTATGCGGTGTTGTGGATGGATCGCAGCGTGCTCGCCTCGGCGTTCGAGCTCGATGGCGCATTCAACGACGTGAGCCTGCGGCTGCAGCCGGGCGCGTCGGAAGCGGGCGTTTGCGCGGCCCTCGACCGCTTGCTCGAGCCCTGGGGAGGAGACGGCGCAATCGGTCGCTCGAACCAAGTGTCGAACCGAATTTTGACTCAGGAGCTGAGTCAGCTCCGGGCGCTCGCCGGCATGGTGCCGATGGTGTTTTTGGGCGTGGCAGCGTTTCTGGTGAACCGCGTGCTCAGTCGCCTGATTTCGCTGCAAAGGTCGGAGATCGCCACGCTGAAAGCGATCGGCTATCTGAACGCCGAGGTGGGCCGGCACTACTTCGCCCTCGTCGGCATCGTGCTCTTGCCGGGCGCCCTACTCGGCACCGTGCTGGGCTGGGAGCTCGGGCGGCGAGTGCTCGGTTTGTATGGCGACGTCTTTCGTTTCCCGGATTTGAGTTTTCGCTTGTCGAGCTCGTTGCTCGGTTCGGCTTGGCTCGTCAGTTGTCTGGCCGCAATGGGAGCAGCCTTCTTCGCCGTGCGCTCGGCCGTGCGTCTGGCGCCTGCGGAAGCGATGCGTCCGCCCGCGCCCGCGCATTACCAGCGCGGGCTGTTCGAGCGTTTGGGCCTGGCCGCCGCGATCGGTGCGACGGGCATGATGGTCGTGCGCGAGGTCGCGCGCCGGCCACTGCGGACGGCGGTCTCGGCGGTGGGCATCGCTGGCGCCGTTGCGTTGATCATCTTGGCGCGCTTCGGTTCGGACTCGATCGCGCGCTATTTCGAAGCTACCTTCCGGCGCGAGCAGCGCCAAGATCTGTCGGTCACGTTTTCACGGCCGGTCTCCGAGCGCGCGGTCGGTCAGCTCGCGCGCACGCCCGGCGTGATCACCGCCGAAGGCCAGCGCGGAATCCCCATCCGCGTGCGACACGACCACCGCGTGCGCGACTCGGTGCTCGTCGGTCTGCCCGAGCACAGCGAACTCCGTCGCCTGGTGGAGCACGGCGGGCGTGAAGTGCCGGTGCCCTCGGACGGCGTACTGCTGACCAAAACGCTCGGCCAGATTTTGGACGTGCGGGTGGGTGATCGCGTCGACTTGGACGTGCGTCAGGGTAAACGCCTACCCGTGCATCCGCTGGTAGCCGGCTTCGTGGACGAATCGGTCGGGCTGTTCGTATACGGCAAGCAAGAGCTAATCGAAGCGCTCGAGCGCGACGTGGGCGCGGTATCCTCGGTGTTGCTCACGGTCGAGCCGGACGCCCGCGCGAACGTCGTCGCAGAGCTCCGGCGTTCGCCGTACGTCGTCGATGTGGACGACGTGCGTGAGGACATTCAGCGCCTACGCGACATGAACCAGAGCATCATGGACGTTTGGACGGTGGTCTCGATCATCCTCGGGACCAGCGTCGTCTTCGGCGTCGTGTACAACAACGCACGCATCGCGCTCACCGCTCGCAGCCGCGATCTCGCAAGCTTACGCGTGCTCGGGTTTTCGCGTCGCGAGGTGGCATCGATCCTGATCTGGAGCTTGGCGCTCGACGTGCTCTTGGCGATTCCGCTCGGCTTGTGGCTCGGTCGGGCTTGGGCGCACCTGTTCATGCTGTCCGTGGATCAAGAGACGTTTCGCTGGGAGGTGATCATCTCCCCGCGCACTTATCTGTTGGCTGCGGTCGTGGCGGCGCTGGCCGCGGCGGCCAGCGCGCTTTGGGTCGGGCGCAGCCTCGATCGCCTGGATTTGATCGGGGTCTTGAAAACTCGCGAGTAGAAAGGGACCGTGCCATGAGTAGCTTCGAACTGTCGACTTCCGACGCTGGCCTCGCGTCCGAGCCTGCGCTCGGACAGCCTGCGCCGGCCGAACGGCAGCAAAAACGCGAACGGCGCCGAGCGCTCGCGCGCAGGCTGCGGCGCGGCGCGCTCGCTTTGGCAATCGCGGCGGCCAGCGTGGGCGCGGTGCTGGCCTTGCGTCCCTCG
>Ga0068855_100007193_pt1 | contig 13507 bp, 10 predicted proteins | sample KBSCornC52_FD_66592 | JGI IMG/M metagenome (GOLD analysis project Ga0068855, IMG submission 66592) | Corn rhizosphere microbial communities from Kellogg Biological Station, Michigan, USA - KBS Corn C5-2 | ecosystem: Host-associated > Plants > Roots > Rhizosphere > Soil ... | reverse complement strand
TTACGCAACGGCTCCATCAAGCTCGCCAAATCTCTCAGCACGATTCAAATCCCGGCTACCGTGCAGGCGGTGCTGGCTTCGCGCATCGACCGGCTGCCGCCGGAGCAGAAAGACCTGCTACAGACGCTCGCGGTGATTGGCAAGGAGTTTCCACTCCGGCTGGTAACAGAGGTCTCGGGAAAGACCGACGACGAGCTGCAAAGGCTGCTCTCGGAGTTGCAAATAGCCGAATTCATTTACGAGCAACCCGCCATTGCCTACGTCGCGTATGTCTTCAAGCATGCGCTATCGCAACAGGTCGCCGCCGGCTCGGCCTTGCTCGAACGGCGCCGTGTTCTGCACGAACGCGTTGCTCGCGTTCTCGAAACGCAATTTCCCGAGATGGTCGATACCCAACCGGAGCTGATCGCGCATCACTACACGGAAGCCGGGCTTGGCGCGGAAGCCATTTCGCACTGGCAGCGCGCGGGAGAGCGCGCGCTACATCGGTGGGCCAACGTGGAGGCGCTGAGCCATCTCAGGCGGGGACTGGAACTGCTCGGATCGCTGCACGACGCACCCGATGGGCATCGCCCCGCCCGCGATGCTCAGCGCTACTCGCTCCTGCTGGCACTTGGCAAAGCGCAATGGCTGGCGAGCGAATTCTTTGAGGCGCGCGAAACGCTCCGGCATGCCGCCGCCGCCGCGTCGTCGCTCGGGTCCTGGGAAGGCCTGGTCCGTGTGGCGCTGGAGCTCGTCTACATCACACATTTGTTCGGCCTTCCCGCACCGGAAGCCGTTCTCTTGCTCGAGCAAGCGTTGCCGCAGCTCGGAGCCGAAGACAGTCCTCTGAAGGCGAGCGCCCTGGGCGGTTTGGCCCGTTATCTGGGGTACACCGGAGAGCGGGAAAAACTGATGGTATATGCCCCACAGGCCATTGCGATGGCCCGCCGTCTGGGCGACCCGGAGCTGATCTCGTACAGCCTCCTCGGTATGTTTTACTCCCTGATAGGGCCGGAGCACGCGGAAGAGCGGCTCGCGATGGCGACTGAAATGCTCGAACTCGCCCAAGCGGCGAACGCCATACTACAAGCGACCCATGGGATGTACTGGCGTGTGTATTGCCTGCTCGAGCTGGGGGAGATGGCGGAGGCCGACGCACAAATCGACGTTTGGGAGCGCGCGAGCCAGGAGCTGAACTCACCTTTCCATTTCCTCCTTATCGCGGTGTCGCGGACCATGCAGGCCTTGACGCGTGGCCGCTTCGACGACTGCGAGCTTCTGGCGCAGCAAGCCTTCGAAATTGGACAGCGTCTGCAAATCGAAAACGCCTCTGGCCTTTATGGACTCCAGATGTTTGCGCTGCGCCGCGAGCAAGGCCGCCTCAAGGAAGTCGAGCCTCTGATCCGAGTCTTTCTCCAGGAGTATTCGGCGGCTGCCGCCTGGCGCCCCGGCCTCGCAGTGATTTACTCGGAGCTCGGACGAACCGCGGACGCGCGGGCGGAGTTCGAGAAGCTGGCGGAGCACGACTTTGCCGACCTGCCCCGCGACGCGGTCTGGATGGGGACCATGACCTATATGGTGGACATCTGTACCTTTCTCGAGGATCGGGCCCGCGCGGAGCTGCTCTACCAGATCCTCCTGCCCTTCGCAGGGCGCAATACCGTCTTCAGCGGCGCGGCAGTTTGCTACGGAGCGCTCTCGCGCTACCTGGGAGCGCTGGCTGCGACGCTCGAACGCTGGGACGAGGCGGTACGACATTTTGAGGACGCGATCGCGATGAATGCCCGCATGCAGGCGCGGCCGTGGCTGGCGCACACGCAGTATCAGTACGCCGCGATGCTTCTCGCCCGCAACCAGTCCGGCGACCGCGATAAGGCTGCGGCGCTGCTCGACGCGGCGCTTGCCACGGCTCGCGAACTCGGGATGCACGCGCTTGACGAGCGCATCACGTCCGCGATAAACCGGATAAAACCCGACCTACACTAGAGCCGCACCGCTCAAGTGTCCGCGGTTGGCTTTAGCAACCCTGTAGGCATGATCCGCGACTCGCCCAATTCCACAATCACGTCCGCCGGGATATTCAGCTTGCGCGCCGCCTCACGGATCGCGTCTGGATTAGGCGCCTCGTACAGGCAGTAGGTCTTCTTCTTGTCGGCGCTCAGGAAGGAAAATATCCACTTGATGCCGACGTTGGCGTTCACCTCGGAGATCGCCGCCGCGATTTCGGGGTTTGCACTTAATTGCTCGGCGAAATTTCGCTCGATCAGGTACAGGGCCATATGCGTCTCCTTACCTTTCTCCGCCGGCCGCTCTTCGTTATCAGTGCATAGCATCGAGAACGACGACGCCCTGGTTCTCTGCGGCTCAAGAATCACGACGCCTTGGACCTCTATAGTAACTAACTTCCATTGACCGGCAAGCGATCGTTAATTCAACCTGGTTATCGTCTAGTGGTTAGGACACCGGCCTCTCACGTCGGTAACGCGGACTCCCGCTGAGATCGCCAAATGAAAGCTCCTAGTGGCGCGCGCCTCCTGCCGCAGACCTGCCCACGCTGGTCGAAGGCGCGGGAACACCTCGCGCCGGCGTGTCCAAGGGCGCCGTGCGATCACCAGTCAGGCGACGGATAACGGTATAAAACACCGGGGTAAGGAACACTCCGAAGAATGTCACGCCGATCATGCCGAAAAACACCACCGTGCCCAAGGCCTGTCTCATCTCGGCGCCGGCGCCGGTAGCGATAATCAGCGGGATCACGCCGAAGATAAAAGCGAAGCTCGTCATCAGAATTGGCCGCAAGCGCAAACGCGCGGCCTCGATTGCAGCCTCCCCGGCTTTCATGCCGGAGTGATGTTCCTGCTGTTGTTTAGCGAATTCGACGATCAAAACCGCGTTCTTGACACTCATCCCTGCCAGCACCACGAACCCGATCTGCGTGAAGATGTTGTTGTCCATGTGCCGGGCCCAGACTGCGGTGATGCCACACAGCAGGCACATGGGAACGATCAGGATGATCGCCGTAGAAAGCGCGAAGCTTTCATATTCTGCCGAATGCGTGAGCCACACAAATAGTATGCAGAGCGGAAATACAAGGAACGCCAGGCCGCTCGCGGCCTTCTCCTGAAAGGCCAGGTCGGTCCACTCATAACTGTATTGCTTTGGAAGCTCCTTGTTGGCAAGTTCCTCCATCGCAGAGAGCGCCTGGCCGCTGCTGTAGCCCGGTGCGGCAGCGCCGATGATATCGGCCGAGGTATATAGATCGTACCTCTGTATCCGATCCGGGCCGACGATATCCTTGAGGTCAGAGATCGCGCCCAGCGGAACCATCTGACCCATCGCATTCCGGGTCTTGAGGAGCGCCACCTGCGCGACCGTCGCGCGAAACGGGGCGTCAGCCTGCGCCATCACATGCCAGGTCCGACCCAGATAGTTGAAATCGTTGATGTACAACCCGCCGAGGAACACCTGTAGCGCGTCGAAAACGTCCGTGACCGCTACGTTCTGCTGCTTGGCTTTGACCCGGTTCACGTTGATGTAAATCTGTGGAACATTTGCGCGAAAGGTAGAAAACAACCTCGTCAACTCAGGACGACTACGGGCTGCGTCGATCAGATGCTGAGCTGCCTGTTGAAGTTGCTGCGGAGTTGCGCCGCCCGAACGATCCTCAATCTGCATCGTGAAGCCGCCCGCATTGCCGATCCCCCTGACTGCGGGTGGGAGCAGCACAAGCGCCTGGCCGCCTTCCACTTTGCTGAACTGCTTGGTGAGCCGCGCATCGATAGCGGCGGCGGTCATATCCGGTTTACCCGCACGTTGGCCAAATGGCGTGAAGTGCAGGAATAACAACCCGGCCGCGGATGAATTAGAACGTGACAGAATGGAGAATCCGGAAACCGCAAACGCGTCGCTGATTCCCCGGGTCTTCCTTGCCAGCTCCGACAGCCGCGTCATCACAGCGTCGGTCCGCTCGATCGATGATGCGTCCGGCAGCTGTACATTCACAATCGCGTAGCCCTGGTCCTGCTGCGGTATGAAGCCAGTAGGAACAATTTTGAACATGGCGTAGGCGAGATATACCAATCCTGAGAAAACCACCAGCGTGACGACGGCGTAGCGGACCACATAGTGCAGCGATTTGGCATACCACTGGTTGGTCAGATCGAAGGCCCGGTTGAATAGCCGGAAGAACCAGCCGAGCGTGAAGTCGAGCGCCTTGGTCAGCCAGTCTCGCTTGGCGTCATGGGGCTGGAGCAGCAGTGCGGAGAGGGCTGGACTGAGAGTCAGCGAGTTGAAAGCGGAGAGCAAGGTCGAGAATGCGATGGTCAGCGCGAACTGCTGGTAGAAGCGCCCGGTGAGACCCGGAATGAAAGCCACCGGAATGAACACCGCTGAGAGGCCGAAGGCAATCGCAATGACCGCTGGCGTAACCTCGTCCATGGCCCGAAAGGCCGCCTCACGCGGATGAAGCCCCTCATCAAGCCAACGCTGCACGTTCTCCACCACTACGATCGCGTCATCCACCACGATCCCGATGGCCAGTACCAGCCCAAACAGAGAGAGCATGTTGAGCGAGAAGCCAACTAGCCACATCACGGCAAAGGTACCGATCAGCGACACTGGAATCGCCAGTATCGGCACCAGCGATGCTCTCCAGCTCTGCAGGAACACGAGCACCACCAGCGCCACCAGGCTGACCGCAATAATCAACGTGCTGATCAGGTCCTTGATGCTTTCACGAACGAAGGGCGTAGTGTCGTGGGCGATCGCGTAGTCGAGGCCAGGAGGAAAGCGCTTCTTGAGTTCCTTCATCTTGGCGTAAACTACATTGGCAGTGTCAATCGCATTGGTGCCCGGTAGCTGAAAGACGGCTAGTCCTACCGTGGGATGCCCGTCGTAATTCACCGTAGTGCTATAGTCAGCTGCGCCCAGCTCGACGCGGGCTATGTCCTTCAGCCGCGTGATCCGACCGTCGCTGCCGACCTTGACTACAATGTCGTCGAACTCGGCTGGATTGGTAAGTCGGCCCTGCGCGTTCAAAGTGTACTGAAAAGCTGCACTCTGCTTGGGCAGCGGCGGCCCTCCGATGATTCCTGCCGCGACCTGCACGTTCTGCTCTTTGACTGCGCTGACGACATCACCGGCAGTTATGCTCCGTGCCGCCATCTTGTCCGGATCGAGCCATAGGCGCATCGAATAGTCACGCACACCAAAGATCGTGATGTCGCCCACTCCCGGCAAGCGCGCAATCTGATCCTTCAATTGAAGCGTCACATAGTTGCTGATGAAGAGCGCGTCGTGCGATTCGTCGGGCGAGAAAAACGCGATTGCCAGTGTGATGTCCGGTGACGCCTTCTTGATGGTGATTCCCAACTGCTGAACTTCCGCGGGAAGCTGCGGCAGAGCGATCGCCACCCGGTTCTGCACCTGCACCTGGGCCACGTCGAGGTTCGTGCCGACCTTGAACGTCACCGTCAGGGTGAGGGTCCCGGCGTTGGTCGACTGGCTTGACATGTAGAGCATATTCTCCACGCCATTGATCTGTTCTTCGATTGGCGTGGCGACGGTCTTCGCGACGGTCTCGGCGTTGGCGCCGGGATAGGATGCGCTGACCGTGACGGTCGGGGGTGCAATCTCCGGGTATTGCGCGATCGGCAGCATGAACATCGCGATCGATCCCGCAATAATCGTGACCACCGAAATCACGATCGCGAAGACCGGCCGGTCAATAAAGAAATGTGCGATCTTCACTGGCGTACCCGCGCCGATGGTTGCGAACGGGACTGGGCCGCCGTTCGCATCTCGGGCATCACCTGCGGCGGCCCGGCAGCTATACTTTCCAGCGCGGCCAGCGATTCGGTGGAGATCGGGACCTCGTGCGGATCCACTTTCGCCCCGGGCCTCGCCGACAGCATTCCGTTGACGATTACCCGCTCACCCGGCTTCAGGCCATCGGTGATCGATCGCAGCGTGCCGAACAACGCGCCCAGCTTGACCGGCCGCTGCTGCACGACGTCATTGGCGCCGACGATTAGCAGGTAGCGCTCGTTCTGGTCGGTGTTCACCGCAGCGTCCGGAATCAGCAGCGTCTGGTAACGCCCGCTGGCCGGGATACGCGTGACGGTGAAGAGTCCGGGGGTCAGGATGCCCGTCGGGTTCGGCAACACGCAGCGGATCTGCACCGTTCCCGTGCTCACGTCCACCTGGTTGTCAACAAAATCGATCACGCCCTGGCGGGGGAAATTCGTTTCGTTTTCAAGCTGCGAATAACAGGCGATCCTGGCGCCCGCGATGTTGGACTGCTTCTCTCCCAGCGCCATCTCCCGGTAACGCAGCGCCACACTTTCGGGAACATCGATGTAGCAATAGAGCGGATCGATCGAAACGATCGTGGTCAGGGGCGTAGCCTGTCCGGAGCCGCCGTTGACCAGGTTTCCAACCGTCACGCTCATGCGGCTCACGCGGCCGGTAATCGGAGCCCGCACGTCGGTCCACTCAAGATTAAGCCGCGAGGTCTCCAAAGCCGCCATCGCCGCATCCAGCGACGCAGCCGCTTCCCCGTATGATGCTTTGGCGCTGTCGTAGTCCGCCTGCGCCACCACTCCCGCCTTAAGCAACAGGGTTGAGCGCTCGAAGTCAGCCTTCGTTTTTTCGGCCGTCGCCCTGGCTTGAGCCACCGCGGCCTTCTTGTTGTCGAGGTCCGCCTGGAACGGGCGCGGATCGATCTTGAACAGCAGGTCGCCCTCGTGGACAATCGCCCCCTCCTGGAAAGGGGCCTTTTCGATAAGTCCGCTGACCCTCGCGTTCACCGTGACGGTCTTGGGAGACGAGAGATATCCGCTGAACTGATCCCAGCGGATCACTTCGTGCTGGATCGGCAGGCTCACCGTAACCGGGACCGGTGCCGGCGGTTGGGGCGCACTCGCCGGTTTACAACTCGGAAGCAGTGCCAACACTATGAGCGCCGTCGCCCATAAAGCGCGGCCTACTTGAATGCGATTCATTCAACTACCTGTAATCGCTTATGATCGCGAGGTTATGATCCCTAATGTCGGTCACCCACCGCCGACCGCCGTGCGTCAGGGTTAGTGCTTCGCGGGGTTCGTCGTCCCATCGAGAAATATTCGCGTCACCGTGGTAACGACCGTTTGGTCCGACAGGGGATGGAGGTCCTTTCCTCCGGCTAGCTCCAGCGTGAGGAGAAAAAACCACAGCATTCCGAACAAACACTGTGCCGTCGCAAGCGCGTCCTGACGCCTCAACGCTCCGCGTCTCATCCAGTGATCGAGATAATCGGCAAGCGCCTGAGAGGCAGGCAGGCCTACCCGTTCCGCAAACAGCTTGGCACGTTCGGGGTTGCTCTGAATTTCGCGCACGATCACACGCGCCAGTTCCTTGCGCTGCCGTAGCAATTGCCACATATCAGCCACTAATGTGGGAATTCCTGTCGCCGGCGTCGTTTCTCCCAATGCAGCTATCATCGCCGGCAATTCGGGTAGCAGCGCATAGCGTTCCAGCACGCTTTCCAGCAGCGCGTCCTTTGACGGAAAGTACAAGTACAAAGCGGCTTTCGAAAGATCCGCCGCGGCCGCGACCTGATCCATTGTCGCTTCGGCGAAACCAGTCTGCGCAAAAACTCGCAGGGCGGCGTTTAGGATGCAGTCGCGACGCGCCAGTGCAAACTCCTCATGCTTACTCGCGGATACTCTACCCATCCTCGTATTATAACTGACGAGTTAGTTATCGTTCAACTCCGGCCTCCCAATCGAGCCGATCGCGGGCGCAACGACGACTCCGGGGTTTGTCCGCTGCTCTGTCTGATGTTGAGCGAGTGGTCGAGCGATACAATCGGTTCGGCTCCCCAACTGCGCCGCTCGACGAGAGCACCTCCCGCCGCACAATTCCGGGGCGAACGCACGGCACACCGCAGAAAACTTATTGAGCGTCGCGTGTCGCGGGCATATCGTTCTTGCTGACTCGGAGTTAGCAAACGGTCCTATGCAAATCCGCACAGCTCAGCAAAAGTGCAACTTTTATGGACTTGCTGCGCTTTTTTTTCGCGCTATGAGCAACGCTCCCATGGAGTATACGGTTGTCTATCTGCTCACATGTTGTTAACTTGAGTTCCGTAAGCATCAAGGTCTACCAAGCCACCTTGAAAGGGGGGCGGCGATGGCAAGAGTTTTGACGCTGGAGGAAGTCGCCAGCTATCTACGAGTGCATCCGTCAACGATTTACCGGCTCCTCAAGAAAAAGCAGTTGCCCGCCTTCAAGGTCGGCAGCGATTGGCGCTTTAACCTGGAGTCGATCGATCGCTGGCGGACCGAAGCGGAACAGGGCGGCCGTGGACTCGGGATCATCCCGGTTGACGGCAAGGGAGGATCTTAGGTGTATGAGCGCCTGAGACTCCCGCGTTGTGGGCGGCGGTGGCGGGTGGATGGCAATAATCCTTCCAGCAGACTCTGAACACCAATCGGTCTTCGTGACGACAACCGGCGACGCTTGAGCGCCCATGCGGGCTCTCGATCGTTCCACGAGATGGGTCGTGCCGCGATAACCACCAGCAGAAGCGGCGAGGGGATGCGCAATCTTGTGCATCCCCTCGCGTTGCGTCGCGCGACCGCGACGCCGGACGGTGCAGATGCGCCCGTGAGGCGCATCTGCACCGTCCGGCACGCGGCGGGAGCAGAGCAACCTCGCGCCGTCGCGCGAGCTGCTCTGCTCCCCGCTCCCCGCAGGCAGTCGCGGCGGCCGCGCCCCTGGCGCGGCCGCCGCGACTGCCTAACGCAACGGTGGCGGCCGGGTCTCCCCTGCCGCCACCGTCTCGCGTTCTCTCTCGCGCCGCCCGGCTCATCCGCTCTCACGAGCGGTCTCGCCGCCGGCAATTTGCTCCGCGCGTTAGCGCATGAGCTGCATCAGGCCGGCCGAGCTGCCGTACTTGACGCCGTTGAGGTACTCCTTCGGAGCCGCATTATCGATGTAATGGCTCTTGTGGGCCGGGTTACCCCAGCTGCTCCAGATCGTCGAATGCGAGTTCTGGATGTCCCACGCCATCGCGCCGATACCCACCCACGTGTGTCCCAGGCCCGGGATATCGCCCATCGCATTCTCATACGCGAACAGCTTCCACAGCTTCTTGTTCGAGTCGAAGTTGTCGTTCCAGAACGTTGACCAGTCTTCGCGATCCAGATACATCACGCGGCTCGCGTAGCAATAGCCCGACGCCTCGCTCGGGATGCGATGGACATCGACGATCGATATCGGCCGGTTTTCCCACGCGCCCCACGACGGCTTGAAGAAGCCGAGCGGCATGAAGTACTCGTTCGGAAAGTTGTAGCCCCTCCACTGCTGGTCCGATAGCAACTCGATTACCTTGCGCTCGCCGAGCGCGTCGCCGGTGTAGGTCGAGATGCTCCCGTTAAACCCGTTCAGCTTCGCATCGTCTGCCGCCCAGTCGCTGCCGAAGGTCGGCGCGCAGCGGGCCGAGGTTGACAGTCGCAGCGAGCGCCGAATTGCCGGCACGAACACGAACTGGTCAGGGAACGGATGCGCTTCCATGTCCTTGTAGAAAATCTGGAGCGAGGTCGTATAACGCGCCTGCTCCGGCGTTTCCTGCATGAACCATTCGGTGAACCACGAGCCCGGCGCGTAGGTCTCATCTACCGGGATTCCAGGGTCGGTATTGTAACCGCTCTGGCGATATACCAGGTCGAAAGTGTCCTGTGAGATGTTGCCGAAGCGATCGTGGAACCAGATCGATCCCATGTTGTCAGGCGTGCTCGTGATGATCGCCGGCTGGTACGCGAAAAACACATTCGCCAGCAGCTTGTACCCCTTGTACGGCTCCTGCGGATTCGGGAACGGGATGCCGCCGTGGTAGTTGTTCATGCGCATGTGCCCGTTGGGCAGTACTTCCACCGTATTCTGCGCGCTGTACTTCTCGGTCGCCTCCAGAAAGGTCTTCGGCAGGATGCCGTTGTGGGTCGGACCCACGTCAATCTCGATGTCCGAAGGCATCTTCCAGAAGTATTTGCCCTCGAACAGCACCGTCATGCCGAACGGCATGAACGCCTTGTACTGCTGCCAGTTCGCCATCGTGATCTTGGTGCCGACCGGCAGGTCGCCCTGATTCGCCGTGGCCTTTAAAAAATCGTCCAGCTCACTCCGGTCGGTCGACGTCTGGGCCAACGCGATCGCCGGCAAAGACAACAACAAACCCGCCAATAAAACCCCGAACCACTTTTTGAACACTACTTCGCTCCTCCTGATAGGCACAGCCTACTAATTGTTGGTCCGCCTGAAACCACTGTCGCTAACCAACGATGGATTCTGTCGGCCAATCCCCGTTAACTTTCATGTTCATCCCATACTGTCAACGCGCAATCGCGACGGTTGTGTTCTCCGCGTCACCTAACTCGCCCCCTTCGATCCCGCTCGTTATGTTCGCCGTTTTGCGCCATCGTTCCCGCTCGATCCACATTAGATACGCACGCGCTTCGCCGATGGATTAGTTGCTCGATGCCACTCGGCCTGATACCCGCTCACAACGCCGTTTGCCCGCGCGCGAAGCCGCGCTAGAATCGAATGCCCGCCTCGACGCGGGACTCAAACAAGGATCGGCTCCGAACCGCATGATTCTGAAGGTCGCCCGCCTCGGCCATCCCGTCATCCGCACGCCCGCCTTTCCGGTTGACCCGGCCAAAATCGCGACGCCCGAATTCCAGCGCCTGCTCGACGACATGGTCGAAACGATGCGCGAATATAGCGGCGTCGGCCTCGCCGCTCCCCAGGTCCACCTCTCACTGCAACTGGCGGTGCTCGAAGTCGAGAACCATCCGCGCTATCCCGAGATGCCCAGCGTGCCGCTCACCTACCTGATTAATCCGATTGTCACCGTGACCGATTCGGCGCCGCTCGGCGAATGGGAAGGATGTCTCAGCATCCCGGATTTGCGTGGGCGCGTGCCCCGCTTCAAGCAATTACGCGTGACCGCACTCGGCCGCCACGGCGAGCCGCTCGATTTCGTCGCCGACGATTTCCACGCCCGCGTCATTCAGCACGAAACCGACCATCTCAAGGGCGAGGTTTATCTCGATCGGATGCCCGATATGAAGTCGCTCAGCCATCTGCCCGAATGGCAACGCTACGTGATCGAACCGGCCGCGCGCGCCGCCCGCAACAAGAGCTAGTCGATCTATCCGGATTTTTCGCGGGCCTGCTCGAGGCTCGGCCCACTTCGATGCGATCTACGCGATCTTGATCGGCCCGCGCGATTGCGCCTTGGTCGGCGCCGGCGGCGACGCCGCGATCGCCTCCGCGCGACGTTCGATCTCCGCGCCGTTCAGCAGCGCCTTCTCGCGCAACAGTTTCTCCAGCGCGGCCAGCCAGCATTCGTAGTAATGCTCATGCGCCGGATCGGCGGCGGCATGCGCGTCGCTGACCGCCGCGTCGGCTTGCGCGATTTCAGCGATCAGATGATCGCGAAACTCTTCCCATAAAAATTTACCGCCCGCGCTGAGCGTCAACGCCAACGCAAACGCACGCGCCTCCCACGGTTCCGCAAACACCACCTCCGCATGCCCGCCCGCGCCGGCCGCGAGCGTTATCGCGTCAACGCGTGTTCTCGACGAATCTGTCATCGCTTTACTTTGCCGGACGCGCCGCGGCGTCCCTTGAATAAGTCACCACCGCCGTCCCGATCATCGAGTCGCGCGTGACCAGCGCCGCCAACTCGTCCTCGCTCAGATTCTCCGTGCCGGCGGGACGCATCGGCAGCACCATGTAGCGCAATTCCGCGCTGCTGTCCCACACCCGCAATTCGACCCCGGCGGGTAAGTCGAAACCAAATTCGCGCAGCACGCCGCGCGGATCGATTACCGCACGCGATCGGTACGCCGCGCTCTTGTACCAGACCGGCGGCAGCCCGAGCACCGGCCACGGGTAACACGAGCACAACGTGCAAACCACCATGTTATGCACTGCCGGCGTATTTTCGAGCACCGTCAGATGCTCCCCCTGCGGCCCCGCGGCGAGCCCGACCTCCTCGATCGCCGCGACCGCGTCCGCCAGCAGCCGCGCCTTGAAGCTCGCATCGACCCACGCCCGGGCGACCACCCGCGCGCCATTGCGCGGCCCCACCCTATTCTCATACGTATCGACCAACGCATCCAGCGCGGCCGGATCCACCAGCCCCTTTTCGACCAACAGCGTTTCGAGCGCCTTCACCCGCAGCGTCGGCCCCGTGTCGGGTGCGTTATGATCGTGGTCGTGGTCGTTATCGTCGTGTCGATGTGAACTCATATTTTTTCTTTTTCTGATCGGTCTCGATCACCGCCTCAGCTCGATACTCGGGCCGCCGCTCAGGCGTCCTCCCGGGGCGGTGCGCTTTTCTTCACTCCGCGAACGCGCACCGGCTTCGCCGCGCGTCCCTGCGCGATCGCCTTGCGCGATCCGCTCTTCGACGATTTCCCGTCGCGCGAATACGCCTCGCCGTCAGCCTCGAGATAAGCTTCCCACAAATCGACGTAAACGCGCTCGTCTGCCGGATACTCGCCGCCCCACAATTCGCGCGCCGCAAATTCCACCGCATAGCAATGTTGCGGGTTGGCGCCTTCGCCGCTTGCATGCGTATCCGGGAAAATGAACACGCCCCAATCCCGATAAATCACCCCTCGCCGGCCGCGCACGTAGCGCGGAATCCGCGTATGTCCAACCGGATTCCGATTGCGCCCGATCACCCGGTCGCCTTCCTTGAAGCGTGCGCGATAGCTCTCGTCGTAGCGCAACGATCGCGCGCCGCCGCCGAGCGCTTCCGACAGTCCCGCCGCTTCTTTCGAGCTCTCCACGGCGTCACCCGCGTTCTCCGCCTTGACGACCGGCGCCTGCGGCGGCCGCGCACCCGCGCGCAGCGCCGCCATCACGACGTCGATCTCCGTGCGCGCGACGACGCCCTTTTCGATCAGCAGGCGCTCGAACGCAAACAGCCAATGTTCGTAATAGCTCGTCGCCAGATACTGGTCCGGCGGCATCCGCTCGATCGCCTGCCGGTATTGGTCAACGTTGAAGGTGCGATTCCCCATCATCGCGATCGCCAATGCGAACATCCGCCGTTCCCATTCGTGATGGAACACCGGCTCGTCGCGCTCGCGCACAATCGGCCCGAAGCCGTGCATCCCGCCCATGTCGTGGATTCCGTTCACCCGCGTCGCCCCTCTACGGCCTCGCGATATCCCGCGAAACCATCATCGCCAATCGTTCGCATACGAGGCTAGTGTCGCGAATTATAAATCAGCTTACAATCGCCCCGAAACAGCCCCGATAGGCGGTAGAACACTTCGCGAACGTGGGAGCCAGCAATCTAAAAAGGGGGGAAGCTACCTTCGAGCACGGCGAACGCCCTCGCCTGACCACTACGCTATTATTCAAAATTGTCCGAGGAGAGGTCGCCACGATGCCAACTCCGTTGGCCTTTTTGGGTGGGTGAGGGCAGTGCCTCTTCCGTCACCCTGAGCGCAGCGAACGGGTCCCG
>Ga0068855_100007191_pt1 | contig 13508 bp, 15 predicted proteins | sample KBSCornC52_FD_66592 | JGI IMG/M metagenome (GOLD analysis project Ga0068855, IMG submission 66592) | Corn rhizosphere microbial communities from Kellogg Biological Station, Michigan, USA - KBS Corn C5-2 | ecosystem: Host-associated > Plants > Roots > Rhizosphere > Soil ... | reverse complement strand
CCGCTGCGGGAACGGCAGGCGCAACAGGTTCGGATCGCCGTTCTCGATGCGGCGATCTCCGAATTGGAGAACAGGGGCGCCGACGACGTCTCGATGGCGGACGTCGCGAACGCCGCCGGTATCTCGCTGCGCACGCTGTATCGCTATTACCCGGACCGCACCTCGTTGCTACAGGCCGTCGGTGAACATCTCTACGGTTCACTCGGCGTGCCATTCGACATTTCTGGTCCCGACGCCATTTCCGCGAGTTTTCGTGAGGCCGCTTCTCGGCTTTCTACCCGGCCGCAGATCGCCCGCGCCCTGGTGCAGTCGACGGCCGGCCGCAGCATCCGTTCGGCCGTGCGCGGTGAGCGCATTGACGCCGTCCGCAAAGCTTTGAAGCCGCTGACCGACGAGCTGGATGCCGAGACGGCGAGTTGGGCTGCTGCAGTTATCACTCACCTTTGCGGCGCCGCATCGTGGGTGCTCATCGCCGGCGAGAGCGGGATGGATGACGCCGACGCCCAACGGGCTGTGAGTTGGGCTATCGATTCTTTGATCTCAACCCTAAACGAGAAAACGAGCGCTTCTCATAGCCCGAGTAGTAGTACTTCGTCCACACGCCCGCGCAAGAAGGAGAATTCATGAGCAGCACCGTGAGTTCGGCTATCGACCTGCCGGTCGATAATGCGGAACGTCAGATCTTCACCGAACCTGAAACGAGCCGAGCGTGGTGGTTTCTCGGCACCCTGGCAGTGCTGCGGAACCCGATAGGTGCGCCGCGTTTGCCAGCGGTCATCGAATTGAGGATCCCGCCGGGAGGGTCGCCGCCGCGCCACATCCACGACGACCTCGAAGATTCGTTTCTCGTGCTCGACGGCGAAATCGTCGTCCGCTGCGGCGAGCAAACCATGGTCGGGAAACCCGGCACCTACGTGGTGGTTCCGCGCGGCACCGAACACACGTTCCGGGTGACGAGTCCCGGCCCGGCTCGGCTGCTCCTTGTGCATGGCGACGACAGCTTCCTCCGACTCATCGAAGCAGTCGGCAGCCCCGCACCGGAATTCCGCCTGCCACCTGCGGGCGAATTCGACATCGATCTGGAGACGCTCGTTCGACTAAATTCCGAGCATGACTCGCGGATCGTCGGGCCATCGCTGGAAGAAGACGATGCGAGGACCTTCATCGACACGACCGATACCAACGCGGGTAGCGCGGCTCAGGTCGTGCTCGGTGCGGTGAATCACGTGTCGCTGAATGTCACCGACGTCAGGCGAAGCGCGCAGTGGTATGCGGACGCCTTCGATCTGATGCGCGTCAGCGAAGAAATAGCGGACGACGGCAACGGGCACGTTTTGTTGGCCAGCCCGACGAGCGGCTGGCTTTTGTCGATTACCAGTGCCGCCGCACCTGCCGTGGAGCATATTGCGGTCACCTGTACAGACCGTGAAGCACTCGTGGCTTGGCGCGACATCCTCAGCGAACGTGGGGTCACACCTGGCACTATCACCGACGCTCCTTACGGTTCGGGTTTCGTCGTCCGGGATCCCGACGGTCTCGACTTCGAACTATTCGCGCCGCCCTCGACAACAAGGTAGGCATTCGCGGCCGGGTCGTCGCGGCGTGCAATCGATGGACGCGAGCACGACCGCAATCGTTGACGCCGTCGACCACTGGCCGAAGAATGGCGAGATGAATCTCGGCGACGCCGCTGGCCTACCGTTCGGGCTGACCGCCGAAGGCGATCCGCCCCTTGAGTGTCACGCCGAGGGCAGCATGCTCGTGCTTCGGGGCGGCGCCTCCTCCGATCTGTTCGTCGATCCGGCTGGAGGCGGCCCGCACCTCGATGGGGGCCGTTTGCTCGGCGATCCGCCCGCCGGCGACTTCACATTGTCGGCTCGCGTCAGCGTGGATTTCTCGAGTCGTTACGACGCCGGCGTCGTCTTGCTATATGTCGACGCGTTCCATTGGGCCAAGCTTTGCTTCGAGTATTCGCCCCAGAGCCGCCCGACCGTGGTCAGCGTCGTCACTCGTGGCAGCTCCGACGACTGCAATTCCTTCGAAGTCGAGGGAAATTCCGTCTGGCTACGGATAATTCGTAGCGGGCAGGCCTGGGCGTTCCATGCCTCGACGGACGGCGTGTGGTGGCGGCTCGTTCGCTACTTCGCCCTCGACGGTTCGACGGCGCCAGTGCGGATCGGCTTCGAAGCGCAATCGCCGACCGGCGAGGGATGCACGGCCCGGTTTGAAGACGTGACCTTCACCCACGAGATCCCAGGCGACCTGCGCGACGGTTCGTAAGACGAACGGCGTTCCGACGTATCAGACCAGGGATTGGAGCCCTCTTGCCGATGACGATATCGAGGAGGGACTCCCATGACAGTTCGGACGACCGGCCGCCGCCGGCGGGCAAGCATCGCGGCAAGTGCGCTAGCCGTTGCGTTGGCGGGCGTGTACGTCACCAATGCGCCGGCTCACCACGCCACACCGCGGCATAGCGATGCGATGAGCGTCGGATGCTGGCGAGCCCTCGCCGGTTACGTATTCGCAGAAGACCAAGAGACTGCCGACTTTTGGGCAGAAAGTTGGAGAACGTTCGGCTGCGGCGGCTCCGGCTATTACGCCTGAGGCCCAATCACTGACGGGGGTGCACTCGTTCGCGGCGCTCAGCGTTGTGGGATGTCGAGGCTGAACCAGACGACCTTGCCGCGCTCTTCGGTGTCGACGCCCCACCTCGACGACAACAATTCAACGAGTTGAAGTCCGCGGCCCGACGTGTCGTCGACGCCCGGATCGCTGTTGCGTGGCAACCGGTGTGATTCGTCGTATACACCGACGGTGATGACCGTTGGCGTGCATGAAATACGTACGTCGAGAAACGCATCGGATTGTCTGGCCGCGTTCGAGACTAGTTCGGTGACGAGCAGCGCCGCTGTCTCGGTGATGTCGGCGGGCACCGACCAGGCGTTCAAGATGTCGGCCAGAAACCAACGGGCGACCGGCGCGGACGACGGCGAAGGCGGTAGCCGGCGCACGATATTCGGCCGTTCCTCGCCGTTGCCGGCAGGCATGCGCAACAGCACCAACGCGAGGTCGTCTCGGCGTGGTTGGCCGTCAGTCAGGTCAGCGAGCAAAGCATCGGCCAGCACGTCGATGTCGTCGTGAGGACGACTATTCAGCAAGGCAGCAACCCTTTCTAGACCGGTGTCCGGCGTCCGGCTCGCTGATTCGACGAGGCCGTCACTGCAAATCGCGAGCAACGCCTGCGGTGGCAGATGCACCGTTTCTTCTTGCCATTCGGCAAAGTCTTCGACTCCTAATGGCAAGCCGCCGCGGCGGTCGAGCAGCCGTGGAGCTTCGCCGGGCACCACGACGACGGGTGGCAGATGGCCGGCTCGCACCCACGTGACGAGGCGTGAAGCGGGGTGCACCTGCAGGTAGCACATCGTCACGAGTCGCGCGCCTCCGGCCTGCGCGACGAAGGAATTCGCCGCCGCGGCCACTCGCGCGGGCGGCAGTCCGGCCACCGCGTGCGAATGCACGATCGCGCGAACCTGACCCATCAGCGCCGCTGCTTCGAGGTCGTGGCCCTCGACGTCGCCGACGACGACCGCCATCGCGTTCGAGCTCACCTGCAGCGTGTCGTACCAGTCGCCACCGACCTCGGTACCCGCGTCGCCTGCCCGGTACCGCACCGCAAGATCGAGTCCGAACGTCGAATGTTGCGGCTGGGCAGGCAACAGGCTGCGCTGCAAGGTGAGTGCGGCTCGGCGTTGCTCCGAATAATCACCGGCATGTGCCAGCGCGATCGCCGCTCGTTCGGCGAACTGTTCGAGCACCACACGGTCGCGCGCCCTGAACGGTCCTTCACCCTCGGGCCGGACGACGGAAAGCGCGCCGAGCCGGCGAGGTTCGCGACCGATCGGCACAGTGATGAAGTATTTCGGCTGTAGCTGCCGCATGAGCTCGGCGTGTTCTGGCGACGTGGCTGCCTCGATCAGCGCCGCTGTGTCGACGACACCGACACGAACCGCGCCGCTGCGCGCGGCTTGCACGGCATACGACTCAGACTGTCGGTCGGGCCGACCCGAAACCCGAGGCTGCGTTTTCATCTGGTCGATCAGGTGCTGCTTGGCTGGGTCGTGATGGGTGGCGCCGATCCGCAGTAGCGATCCGTCGGGTTGCCAGAGGTCGAGTAACCCCCAACCCGAGAACAACTGGGCTGCCAGCCTAGTGACGGCCGCGGTCACCCGGTCGACGTCGAGCGATCGCGATAGTTCGAGGGTCACCCGGTCGAGCGCCTGCGCGACCCGCAATCGCTCGTCTTCGACCGCAGGATTCGCGACGTCAATTGCCTGGCTGAAAACTCCAGCCATTTCGCCGTCGGCGTTTCGCAACGGACTGCACACCGCGTCGATCAGCAAGTCGTGCTCGACACCGTTGGCCTGTCGCACCGGCGTTTGGGTGAACCGCAGCTCTTCGCCGCTCACCCATACCTGCTCGACAGCCATCAGGTAGTGGGGGAGATCGGCGAAAGCCTCGCGCGCCGGTCGCCCCACCGCGCGCACACCGTTGAACGTGCGCGACGCCAAGTTCTGATATGCAAGCAGCTGTTCGGCCCCCGCGAAGATCACGGTGCGAGCTGGCGCTGCCTCCAAAGCCGTGAGCATCGGTCGCCACTGCTCGCCGAGAAGCCGCGCAGCGTGGTCGAGCGATTGCGCGTCGTTGCGTGCTGCGGGCACAGTCACCTGCCCGAGCGTAGTAGCTACTCCGCTCGTTCGGCATTCGCAGCCTGACGAATCACCCGAAATCGATTCGCCGGTGGACGAAAACCGTTCGCTCCGCTCACACCATCAGCTGGCGTCAGGCGACGCGGGCGGCCCACACCTTGTTTGTCCAGATGTGCTGCAGCGTGATCGTGGTGCCGCTGTGCCGCGCCACCCACCAGTTGCCATTGCCGGCGTAGATACCCACGTGGTCGATGCCGGCCGGGCTTGCGCCGTCCATGTTCATGAAGACGAGATCGCCGGGACGCAGGGCGGCTACCGGAATGTGCTTGCTGTTGCGGTATTGCGCGGCAGCGTTGTGCGGCAGCGGCTTGCCGAGTTGGCGGTAGACGTAGGCCACCAAGCCCGAGCAGTCGAAGCCGCGTGGCCCGGCAGCGCCGTAGATATAGGGCTTTCCGTGCTGGGCGGCGGCAAGCACGACGGCGCGCTGCCCGATCGTGAGCGGCGCAGCTTGCGCAGCGGGTGCCAGGACGGCGATGCCGGCGGTCAGGCCGAGTGCGGCGGTACCGGCGGCCATCAGGGTTTTTGTACGTGACAACAGCGACATGCGTCATCCTCAACCGCCGACGAGGTGAGCTGTCGGGTTCGGGCCTGATGCTGGCCCGGCCGCCCGGTGGTGACCGGAGGCGGCTTCACCCCAAGAGTCCTTCGTCGAAGGACCCTGAAAACGTGGGTCCCCCGCTCCCGCCCCGATGTGTTGTGGCACCTGCCGGAGGGCGAGATTAGGCGTTCCGGCAAGCCGCCTCGCCCGGTCGGGTGAGGACTCCCGTCAAGTTTCGGGGCCTTCGCCGCGCTACCCAAGGTCTTCGGCTCCGAACCACCCCAGATGGCCAGCCGTATCGCCGCCGCATCCTCCTGACGGACCATGCCGGTGGTGGGACTACGACCCACAGGCTCGGAGCAGTCAGCCGTTTTTCATGATGTCGAGCACCCGGCGGTCGACCCAGCTGGCGTCGTCGGCGACTCGCATCTCGTAGTTCTGCGCGCCCACCCACGCGGCGAAATCGGCTCGCCCGAGGGCTTGGGCACGCCGGTCAAGGTCGGCGGCCAACTCTGCCGTCACCGGGATTTTGTCCTCGTCCGGCGGCGCGGTGAGGTAGAAGTCGTTGAGGTCAAGCAGTCGTGCGAGTTCGGTAACGGGCTCCGGATGGTCGTCGACTCTCAGGTCAACCGCCACGTCGTCCAACCCGCCGTAGCCGGCACCCGTGCGAACGACGAGTAATGCCGCTGACTGGCGGCCACGACTGTCGCCGCCTGCGGCGTCGCCTGCGGTCAGGGCGGCGAGTAGGCGGTGGGCGAGCGGTTGGTCTGCGGAGCGGTCCCACGCGTGTTTCATGGTGTCGACGACGCTCGGCCCGGTGAGGATGTTTCCCTGCATCGCGACGCCCGGTTCGGCGAGCCCGCCGGCCCATGCCATGCACCCTGATCCGGTGTGCGTCGCGGATCCCCCGGCCGCGTCGACGACGCCGATCTGCCGGTCGTCGCGATCGTCTTCATCGACGAGATGTCGGACGACGGCCGGCGCGGCCAGCCCTTCGGCGAGCAGTCTCAGGCCGGCGTTTTTCCATGCGACGTTGGCATTCGCCTGCGTGGCCAGCGCGCCGACACCCGCCCTCGCGGCGGGGACCAGGCCGCCCACCGCAAGAAACTTCGAGGCAACCGCCACCCCCCATGACGTGCCGTCATCCGAGCGGCCCACGATCGAGAACGTCACAGTTGCCAACGGTAGCCGTTACTGCAGCCGGCTGGCGTGACTGTGCGATCGGATCGGTTGATCAGGGCGCGCGTCGATGTTCTGGAGTAGGCGTATCGCCGGGTGTCACCAGGCCGGTCTCGTAAGCGAAAACCACTGCCTGCACGCGGTCACGGAGACCTAATTTGCCGAGCACGTTGCCAACGTGCGTCTTCACCGTCGCCTCGCCGAGAAAGAGTTGGCCTGCGATTTCGGCGTTCGACAACCCGCGTCCGAGTAACAGCAACACGTCTCGCTCTCGATCTGTCAAGGTGGCGAGCCGTGGTCCCGCGTCATCGGGCCGTGGACGTCGCGCGAATTCGGCCAGCAGCCGACGAGTGATCGATGGCGCGATCAACGCGTCACCTGCTGCTGCCGCCTGAACAGCAGCGATCATTTGCTCGGGTGGCGCGTCTTTAAGCAGAAATCCCGAAGCCCCTGCGCGTAGTGCATCGTAGACATATTCGTCGAGGTCGAACGTCGTCAAGATGACCACGCGGGTCGCGGTCGCTGCGGTAATGCGCCTAGTGGCCTCGATGCCGTCCATATTCGGCATCCGCACGTCGAGGAGCGCGACGGCAGGCTTCAACCTGGTGACCTGCTCGACTGCTTGCGCCCCGTCGGCGGCGTCCGCCACAACCTCGATGTCGATTTCGGCCTCGAGTAAACGACGAAAGCCCGCGCGCACCATTGCCTGGTCGTCGGCGATGACGACGGTGATCGTCATACTGGCAACGGCAATCGGGCGCGGACGTGGAACCCGGCGGCTGCCGGCGCGGCGTCGAGGGTTCCGCCGAATAACGCAACGCGCTCGCGCATGCCGATCAGGCCGTTCCCGCCCGAAGGCAGCGCCGCCGCAGCTGCGTTGCCACCCGAGTCGATGACCTCGATCTCGAGCGTGCCGTTGCCGTAATGAACCGTCACGGTGACGGGAGCACCGGCCGCGTGCTTGGCGGCGTTCGTCAACGACTCCTGCACGATCCGATAAGCCGCGATGCCGAGACCAGGCGGTACCGGCACCGGGTCGCCGACGACGGCGAGCCCTACCGACAAGCCGGCGGCTTGTGCCTGTTCGATGAGGTCAGGAAGTTGGTCGAGTCCCGGTTGCGGTTGCAACGGAGCATTCTCATCACTCTTGCGGAGAACTCCGAGCATGCGACGCAACTCGGCGAGCGCCTCGCGTCCGGTCGATTCGATGCTGGCGAGCGTTTGCGTCGCGGAGCTGTCGGCGCCGTTCACGCGCCGTTCGACCGAAGCCTGCAAGACCATCAGCGAGACGTCGTGAGAGATGACGTCGTGTAACTCGCGGGCGATTCGAGCCCGTTCTTCGGCAGCCGCCCGCTCGATCACCTCGGCCCGCTCGCGCTCCGCCGCTGCAATGCGCTCCTCTTGGGCTTCGGCGCGGCGACGGATCCGGGCGAACGCCAGCCCGATGCTGAAGAAGATCAGTAGCGCGATGTCGGGACCGGCGACGTTGCCCAGCGGCTTGCCGATTGCGAGCGTCGGAATATCCGTCGCAATCCCAAGGGCGACGACGATCCAAGCTGCCCGGGCGGCTCGACCGTCGGCATATGCTGCGGCCGAATACACGACGACGAGCAATTGTAGGAACGGCGTCAGCGGGGGTTGTTGGTCGATTGGGTAAAGGCCGTAGATCCATGCGGACTGGATAATTCCGAGCGTGATCAGGGCGACGAGTGAGTGCCGTCGCCGTACAAAGAGTGGCAGCGAGGTCGCGATCGCGAAGGGCACGTGTGGCCACTGCCCATGCGGATAGACGCCGCCGAGAGCGCGGGTGAACACGTCGAGCAGGCTTGCGCCCATGAGCACCGAGGCCAAGAAAACGTCGAAAGCCTCATGGCGGCGGTCGCCGGACAGGATCTGCACATCGCAACCGTAGGGGTCCCGCCGTTGCTCGGCATCCACTTCGGGGTCAAAAGCCGGGCAGGCGATTCCCACTTCAGGGGGAGGCGCGTGCGCTCGCAGGTGGAGGACAGAACGTGCTCGCCTCTCCTAACCTTTCGCCACGCCGGCACTCGGCCGACCCTTTCGAACCTGAGGATGATCATGACTGCAACGACTGTCTCGAAACCATCGACCTCGATCGCGAAGGCCGCGCCCTTCGCCGCTGTCGGATTCGCGCTCGCGATCATCGTCATCGTCGCGGGCAACGTCAACGTGCATAAGGGCGAAAACGGGGGCGCGCAAGAGGCATTGAGCACCGGGGTCCTCTGCCTGGTGTTGGCCGCGGTGCTCTTCGGTGCGATCGTGCCACGGGTCAAGCGGGTCGAAGCGACCACGCTCGCGCTGGGAATTGTCGCTGTGGCCAGCCTCGTGGCTTTCTGGTCGGGCATCACCCCCGTGCTCGCATCAGCCGCGTTCGCCGTCGCGGCGCGCAGCGATGCGCTCGGTGGCAAGGCCCAAACCGGGCGCTGGCTCGGTGCCGGTGCCGCCGTGCTCGCAGTGGCCTGGACGCTCGCGACCAGTCACCTGTTTTAAACCAGTAGGTCGAAGCGCCCACGGCGTTAGGTGTCCCGAAGGCGCAGTACCGCGCCCCCGAGCAGCAGCGGACCGGTTGCCCAGGCCGCAAGCACGCCGACGCCGACCCACGGCCCGATCACCAAGCCGCCGACGTTCATGGTGGACCGGATCGGCGACTCCAAGCCCGATCGCCAGCGCGCTTGCCGCGAGCAGCAACCAGAACGTGCCCGGGGAGTACGCAGTTTCGTCCACCTCGCGTGCAGCATCGCGATCATCTGGGGCCCCCGCGGAATCGTGAAACGTTCTTTGCCGAGCGATTTCGCTGCGTGGTCATGCATCTCGCTTACGTAGCAGAAACGGCCAGACCGAGCGCGAGGCCGGTCCAACCCAACAGGACGCCGAAACCTGCCCAGGCCGACAACGGGTAGTAGCCGGCCGACGCGATATCGACACCGTCGTGCGCCGTCGTGGTCTGGCCTGCAACCTGTTCGGCTTCGGCGCGGTGCGAGTGGCTTGCGTGCGCGGGGGAAGGTCGATCTCGAGGCGTCGCCGCCTTCCGGCGCTGCCCGCGCAGTCGGCGAGAGGAGAGATCTCGATGAAGCGGCGTGATCTGGCCGGGGATCCAACGACGCTCACCGGGAATGCATCTGGGAACGCATCCGTGACTTCGGCCGGGCGAAGCGCTGTTCTGGTCTTCAAAACTGGTGACCAGGTGATGCCGCAGTTGCACCAATGGTGTGAGCAGCAGCGGATCACCGCCGCCCATTTCACCGCGATAGGGGCGTTCGAGCGGGTTACGGTCGCGTGGTTCGACTGGGATGCAAAGCAGTATCGCGAAATCCCGATCGATGAGCAGGTCAAGGTGCTCAGCCTCGCCGGTGACGTGGCGTGCAACGGCGACAAGCCTGCGGTGCACGCCCACATCGTCGTTGGCCTTCGTGACGCGACCACGAGAGGCGGCCATTTCGTCGACGGAACCGTTCGTCCGACCCTTGAGCTGGTGTTGCACGAAACACCCGCCCACCTACGAAAGCGGCACGATCCCGAATCGGGTCTTGCCCTTATCGACCCGAGCTAAATCCGTCCCACTACTTGCTCGGTTGTGGCACGCTGCAGCTGATCTTCGGATTCACGCCTGCGTAGTTGAGGGGGCCGGCAAGAATCGTGACGACAGTGGTGCCTGCCTTCGCGCAGTTCTCGTTGGCACTGCTGTAGTAGTGCCGTTGGCCGGCGGCAATAGCGCCGATGATGAACCAGATCACCAGCACGACGGGCAAGATGCCGCCCCACGTTCGCGTTGGACGTCGAGCGTAAGCCATCTGCTGCCTCCTTTGAGCGCATCCCGGCACTTGCGGCCTTCCCAGGAGCCGCCCGCGAGAATCGTGAAGACGTGTGGGAGCCAGCCGCCAGGGGCATGGCGGTTGGGGTCGGATTCGCAAGCCTCCCAACCGAAAGATGGCCCGCAGGTGGACGTTATCGAGCACGCGCGCACGACAATGCGCAACTTCGCCCGGGAACAACAAGCCGAGTACAGCCACGGGCACGACCGCCCGCTCGGCGGATATCTCAAGGTCATGGGCACCTATGCCGGACTGGTCGGCGGCCTTGCCGGGCTCACCTGGGCGCGCAGAAAGCGCCTTCCTGCGCGGATCGAGCCGTGGGACGTCGCGCTGATCGCGATCGCCACTCACAAGCTGAGTCGGGTGCTTTCGAAGGATTCCGTCGCGAGCCCGCTACGGGCCGCTTTCACTCGCTACGAAGGAGTTTCCGGCCCTGCGGAGTTGGCGGAAGACGTCAGGGTCGGCGGCGTCGGCAAGTCGATCGGCGAGCTGTTGACGTGCCCGTTCTGCCTGGCCCAGTGGTTTGCGACCGGTTTCGGGTTCGGCCTGGTACTCGCTCCCCGCGCCACCAGACTCATAGCATCGATCATGGCCGCGCGGGCGGCGTCCGACTATCTGCAGTTCGCTTATGCCGCAGCGCAGCGGTTCGCTGAGAAAGACTAGAACGCCGGCCCGTTTCCCGTTCGGATCAGGGTTTGCTGGCAGGTGTCGAGGTACGGCGGCACCTCATGTTGGCCGCGCTTATTGGCCGGCCTTGATACCCGCGCCGCCGTGCGCGTATTCGATCATGTCGAGGTCCTGCCGGCCCGGCATGTTCGCGGCACCGAACCGGCCGACCGGGATGATCACGCGGCGGAAGGTGCCCTCGAACATCATCGCGGTTGCGACCACCCACGCGAATCCGGCCGAGAACACGAACAGCCACCCGGCGATGCGTTCGACGTCGCGGAATCCGCCCCAGAAACCAGCAGCGGCAAAGCCCGAGCCGGCTGCCAGCGTGCCGAGCACCAGGAATAGACCGAGGCTTTCAGCCAAGGCCCCGATCGCGCCCGATGCCGTGATGAGTGCCAAAACCATGAACCACAGGGCAAAGTTCACATCAACGTTGCCGAGCGGCACCGCCTTGACGACGCCGGTCGCCTGCAGGATCGTCAAGATTCCGAAGGCGATCCAAAACGCGCCCCAAGTTCCGTGCATCGCTGTGGCCAGGCCGTCGCGCGCCTTGTAGGCCCACATGCCGGCCAGGAATTGCGCGATGCCACCGAACGTCAAGGCGAACGGCGCCACGACGATCGGCGTGTTGGCATCGCCATACCAGCCGGCCATCCAGCCGGCGATCATCAAGGTCGCGCCCATGAAGCCGAACAGGCCGAGGATCGATGGCGCGGCGACGGGGGAGAGAACGATGCGCGTGCGGCCACGCCAGACATCGGCCGGTGCCGTGCTCGGGGGAGGCGTCGCGGCTGCAGCGGGCACGCCGCGCACCGGAGCCGAACCACCTGGATTAGGAGGGCGCCGTTCGCTTGGATACGGCGGCGAGTACGTTGCTTCCGGCCCCGCGACCGGCCGGCTTGCATGCCGAGGAAATCTCATACGGCGCGCGTACCCGCCCTGGCGTTGACCATGCACGCCGCGGTTCGCGAGTTCGTCGGTTGTCGGCTATGACGCGGCGGTCACGCAATAGGCAGCGGCCATGTCGTTGTCACCATGGCCCGCACCGACTGCTCGCACGAACTTTTCGTGGACGGCGTTCGCCACATCGGCGGTGATTCCGGCCGTGCGTGCCGCTTCGACGATCAGGCCCGTGTCCTTTGCTGCGCCAGCAGTGGGAAACGACGCGGTGAAGTCACGCTTGATCATCGCCTCGCCTTTGATGTGCGCGTAAGGCGTGTCCACCTGCGAGCCGGCCAATGTCGACAAGAACAGATCGGGATCAAGCCCGAACCCTTCTGCCATTGCAATCGCCTCGGCGACCGATGCCGTAACCGCAAGTACCCAACTGTTCATCACGAGCTTCAATCGGGAGCCAGTGCCTGCAGCGCCGATCCAGGTGGCCTTTTGGCCGATCGCGTCGAATATCGGACGGCAGCGAGTTTCGAGTTCGGCGGCTCCTGACGCCAAGATAGTCAGCTTCGCGTCTTCGGCAGGTTTCTTGGTGCCGAGCACCGGTGCGTCAACGAACGCGATGCTGGCCTTTTCTGCCAACTGGGCGAGATGCTCGGTGGCTTCGATGCCGACCGTCGCGCATTGCAGCCAGATCGCATCGGCTCGCATTGCCGGCAGGGCGCCGCTGGCACCCGTCATCGCAGACTCCACGGCGGAGCCGTCGCTGAGCATCGTCAGCACGAACTCGACGTCGGACGACGCCTGCGCCGGGCTGTCGCAGATCGTCGCGCCAGCTGCGGCGAGCGCTTCGGCCTTAGCCCGCGTGCGGTTCCATACCCGCACGTCGAAGCCGCCGTTGCTGAGATTGCGGGCAATCGGGGCTCCCATGATTCCCGTCCCGAGCACGGCGATCTTCGTGCCAGCCATCGGCCATCCCTTCGCGCCATCGAATCCGGATCTGGTTGGCCTTCCCGACGAGCGGTGCCCGACACCTCGTACGACGACACTGGGCGCAGCGAGGTCCGGCTGGGATTCCCGGGGAGCTTGCGTCAAGATGATCCCGTCCGTCGTCTGGCTACCGGGGGGACCCGTGCGTCGCCTGTCATTCACCGCATGTGTCGTTCTTGCTGTCGGCGGCATGTCAACCACAGTGGGTCAAGGCCATGCGGTCGCGGCTAGTTCCGTAGCCGACTGGGTCCAGGCACAGCCGGCACAAAGCCCGCCGTCCGGGGCAGCGTCAGGCGCGACCATGGGATTCGACCCCGCCACCGGCCAGTTGCTGATGGCGACCGTCTCGGGCGGGACATGGAGCTGGGACGGCCTCAACTGGACGCAACTCCAAACCGAGGGCGGTTCGCAGCTACGCGCGAACGGAGGCATGGCGTTCGACGGCACGACGAACCAGATGGTCATGGTCGTCCCACAAGATCCGCCTGGCTCGGCCCAGACATGGGCCTGGAATGGCGTGACGTGGGTCCTACAGCATCCGGCGCACGCCCCGTTGAGCGCTGACTGTGCGGGATATGACGAGGCGACCAAGCAGCTCGTCGCGGTAGGACGTAGCGACGCTACAACCACGTCGGC
>Ga0068855_100007186_pt1 | contig 13515 bp, 12 predicted proteins | sample KBSCornC52_FD_66592 | JGI IMG/M metagenome (GOLD analysis project Ga0068855, IMG submission 66592) | Corn rhizosphere microbial communities from Kellogg Biological Station, Michigan, USA - KBS Corn C5-2 | ecosystem: Host-associated > Plants > Roots > Rhizosphere > Soil ... | reverse complement strand
GCAGATCCTGCCGCACGGGTGGGTGGAGTTCATGACCGCGCCCTCGCCCGCCAATCAGGCCTATGGGGCGCAGGTGTGGCTCAACCGTCGGGGCGGCGACGGGGCGGCGCCGCTGCTGGCCGGCGACCTGCCGGCCGGTGTGTTCGCCGCGACCGGGCAGCCGGGGCAGTACCTGGTCGTCTCGCCCCGCCAGCATGTCACGCTGGTGCGCCTGGGCCGTGGCTCGGCCGATCAGGACAAGGCCGTGGCCAGCCACCTGGCGGAAATCCTGCGGTTGTTTCCGGAGCGCTAAAGCCTAGCCCTTGGTCAGGGCGAGCGCGGGGCCGGCGAGGCCCGGGTCGATATGGCCTTCCGGATCGGGGTGGATCAGGATCTCAACCCCCGGAAATTCGCTCTGGAGCTTGGCCTCGATCGAATCCATCACGTCATGCGCGGCGGCGACCGACATGTTGCCATCGACCCAGACGTGAAACTGGACGAAATCGCGGTTGCCCGAGGTGCGGGTGCGCAGGTCGTGGATGCCGCGCAGTTCGGGATGGCGGGCGATCACCTCGAGGAAGCGCTTCTTCTTGGGCTCGGGCCACTCGCGGTCCATCAGTTGCTCGATCGCCTGCTGCGAGGCGCCCCAGGCGCCCCACCCCAGCCAGGCGGCGATGGCGAGGCCGAACAGCGGATCGGCGCCAGCCACGCCGAGATACTGGTCAAGCGCAAGCGCGGCGATCACCGCGAGGTTGAGCAGGAGATCTGACTTGTAGTGCACATGGTCGGTCGAGATGGCGAGGCTGCCGGTCTTGCCGATGACGTGGCGCTGCCACAACAGCAGCCCGATGGTGGCCGCGATGGCGATGCCCGAGACCAGGATGCCCTCCCCCGCCGCTTCGGTCCGCGCGCCGGCGAGCAACTGCCCGACCGCACGAAAGGCAAGGCCGAGGGCGGACAGCGTGATCAGCACCACCTGGAACATGGCGGCGAGCGCCTCGGCCTTGCCGTGCCCGAAGCGGTGATGCGAATCATCGGGCTGGGCCGCGACCCAGACCCCCGCGAGGGTGGCGAGACTGGCGACGAGGTCGAGCGCGGTATCGGCCAGGCTGCCGAGCATTGCGGTCGATCCGGTGCCAAGCGCGGCAAACGCCTTGAGGGCGAGCAGCAGGGTGGCGACCGCGATACTTGCCAGGGCGGCGCTGCGGTTGAGCGTGGCGGCGGTTGGGTCGGCCATTGCGGGGGCTTCAGGGATAGAGCAGCGAGCTGGCCCAGCCGCCGGGGGCGGACGGATCGGCGACGAAGCGGCGGCGGTCGTGGAGGCGGTGCTCGCGGTCCTGCCAGAATTCGAGCGCGACGGGCTTGAGCCGGAAGCCGAACCAGTGGGGCGGCCGGGCAACCGGGCCATCGCCGAAGCGATCGCGCGCGGCGTCGTAGCGGGCGAGGAAGGTGGCGCGATCGCGCAGCGGGGCCGACTGGTCGGAAGCCACGGCGCCGAGCTGGCTATCGCGCGAGCGGCTGGCGAAATAGGCATCCGCCGCGGCTTCGCTGACGCGTTCGACCGGGCCTTCGATGCGGATCTGGCGGCGCAGGCTTTTCCAGTGGAACAGCAGGGCCGCGTGGGGATTGGCGAGGAGTTCGGCGCCCTTGCGGCTATGGGAATTGGTGTAGAAGACGAAGCCATCCGGGCCGTGGCCCTTGAGCAGGACCATGCGCACCGAAGGCACGCCCTCCGGCGTCGCGGTGGCGAGGGCCATGGCGTTCGAATCGTTGGGTTCGGTGGTGCGGGCTTCGCGGTACCACGCATCGAACAGGGCGAAGGGATCGCCGGCCGGAAGGATGGATGCCGCCTGTTCAGGTTTCACAGGGATGTCCTGACTAAGTTGACGAAGTTGACACAGTCCACAGGCAAGGAATTATCCATGCCCGCGAGGCGGCGGCCTTGCTCGTCCATAGCCGGGGCATGGCCGATAGGAAAGGCCAGCTGTCCCTTGTGCTGCCGCAAGGGGGCAACTAGCTAGGGGCCATGGCTGACCCATACGCGACCCTGGGGGTGGCTCGCGGCGCGAGCGAGAAGGACATCAAGTCCGCCTATCGCAAGCTCGCCAAGGAGCTGCACCCCGACCGGAACAAGGACAACCCCAAGGCCGCCGAGCGTTTCAGCGAGGTGACCGGGGCCTATGACCTGCTGTCCGACAAGGACAAGCGCGCCCGCTTCGACCGTGGCGAGATCGATGCCGATGGCAATCCCAGCAGCCCGTTCGGGGCGGGGTTCGGCGGGGGAGGCTTCGGCGGCGGGGGCCAGCGTGGTTTCCGCCACGACGGGTTCGAGGGCTTCGGCGCCGGTGGCCCGCAGGAAGGCGTGGACCTTTCCGACCTGTTCGAAGGGCTGTTCGGCGGCGGCGGCCGTCCCGGTGGCGGCGGCGGGATGGGCGGCGGCGGACCTTTCGGCGGAATGGGCGGGGGCCGCAGGGCTCCAGCCAAGGGCGCCAACGTGCAATACAAGCTCAAGGTCTCGCTGCCCGACGCGGCCGCGCTGGCGCCGCAGCGGATCACGCTGGCAGATGGCAAGACCATCGACCTCAAATTGCCTGCCGGGGTCGAGGACGGCACCCAGATGCGCTTGTCCGGCAAGGGCGAGCAGGGGCCGGGCGGACGCGGCGATGCGATCGTGGTGATCGAGATCGCGCCGCACCCGTTCTTCCGGCGCGACGGCGACAACCTGCGGCTGGACCTGCCGGTGACGCTGGACGAAGCGCTGAACGGGGCCAAGGTGAAGGTGCCCACGGCCGAGGGCGCGGTGATGCTGAACGTGGCGGCCGGTTCCTCCTCGGGCCGGACGCTGCGGCTCAAGGACAAGGGGATGACCCGCAAGGACGGCAGCCGGGGCGATCAGCTCGTCACCCTCCAGATCGACCTGCCGGGCCCGGACAGCGAGGCCGGAGCGGAACTGCTGCGCCGGCTGGGCGATTGGCACGACACGCGCAATCCGCGCGCCAAGCTGGGGGTCTAGGGACAAGGCATGGAAGAGCGCCCGATCGCAGGGCCGGGCGCTACCCCGCCAGGACCGGCGCTGGCGACGCCCGATCTATCCCCCGAAGCGCGGCGCAAGCACGCGCTGCGCTGGCGCCAGGGTCTGGAAGGGACCCTCGCCGGCGAAGTCGAGGCTCATTTCCACTGGCACAAGCGCGCGCGGCAGGTGCTCGGCCGAACCGTGATCGGCGTGTGGAACGATGGGTTCATCCATGCCGGAAACCTGGCCTATACCGCCGTGGTCGCGCTGTTCCCGTTCTTCATCACCGCCACGGCCATCTTTTCCGCTTTCGGCGAGCGGGGCGAGCGCGAGGCGGCGGTGCGGGCCTTCCTCCTGGCCGTGCCCCATTCGGTGGCGACGGCCATCGCGCCGGTGGCCCACGACGTGATCGAGGCGCGAACCGGCAAGCTGTTGTGGATCGGCGGCCTGGTGGGCCTGTGGACCGTGGGCAGCCTGATCGAGACCATCCGCGACGTGCTGCGCCGGGCCTATGGCACCAGACCGACCCATGCCTTCTGGCGCTATCGCCTGATCTCCACCGCGATCATCGTGGTCGCCGTGGTGGTCCTGCTGCTCTCGCTGCTGGTGCAGGTGGCGATCGGCGCGGTGGAGCAGGCGGTCCATGCCTGGATGCCGCGGCTGGACCCGGTGTTCGGCGAGATGACCATGACCCGGCTGCTGCCTGCCGGCGTATTGTTCGGCTCGCTCTACCTGCTGTTCCTTTCGCTCACCCCGCACGGCTATCGCTCGCGCGCCTATCCCAAGTGGCCCGGCGCGCTGTTCGTGACCGTCTGGTGGGTGCTGGTGACCACCGCCCTGCCGTGGGTGCTGCGCAGCCTGTTCAACTACGACCTGACCTATGGCAGCCTGGCGGGGATCATGATCACGCTTTTCTTTTTCTGGCTGGTCGGCTTAGGGATGGTATTCGGGGCGGAGCTCAACGCCGCCCTGGCCGAGACGCCCGAGGAGCGCGACATGATCGGCCAGGCGGACGACCGGGACCGTGCGCGAATGAGGAACGGCGGAGATTGAGATGACGGGACTTATGGCAGGCAAGCGCGGGCTCATCATGGGCCTGGCCAACGACAAGTCGCTTGCCTGGGGGATCGCCCAGAAGCTGCACGAACAGGGCGCCGAGCTGGCCTTCTCCTACCAGGGCGAGGCGCTGGAAAAGCGGGTGCGGCCGCTGGCGGCGAACCTGGGCAGCGACTTCCTGATCGACTGCGACGTTTCCGACATGGCCGCGCTGGACCAGGCCTTCGCGGCCCTGGCCGACCGCTGGCCGACGATCGACTTCGTGGTCCACGCCATCGGCTATTCCGACAAGACCCAGCTGCGCGGCAAGTTCTACGACACGACGCTCGACAACTTCCTGATGACCATGAACATCTCGGCCTACAGCCTAGTGGCCGTGACACAGCGCGCCATGCCGATGATGCGCGCGGGCGGATCGATCGTCACGCTGACCTATTACGGCGCGGAGAAGGTGGTGCCCCATTACAACGTGATGGGCGTGGCCAAGGCGGCCCTGGAAACCAGCGTCAAGTACCTCGCCAACGACTGCGGGCCGCTGGGCATCCGCGTCAACGCGATCTCGGCCGGGCCGATCAAGACCCTCGCCGCGAGCGGGATCGGCGATTTCCGCTACATCATGAAGTGGAACGAACTGAACAGCCCGCTGCGCCGCAACGTGACCATCGAGGACGTGGGCGGGGCGGGGCTGTACCTGCTTTCGGACCTTTCCAGCGGGGTGACCGGCGAGGTGCACCACGTGGATGCGGGCTATCACACCGTGGGCATGAAGCAGGAAGACGCGCCGGATATCGCGCTGGGTTGAGGTTTGGAGCGGTTCAGGGGCTGCGTTGCGCGCGGCCTTCGACAGGCTCAGGCTGAGCGGAGGTGGGCAGTAACGCGGCGAGGCGCGAAAGGGAGGATCTCAGGCGACGATTTCCGCCACCCGTTCGATCTTTACCGGAATCGCGCCCATGCGGGAGGCCGGTGATGGGATCGTATTCGACATCGCCCCGCATCAGGCGGCCGGTGTTGCCACCGAGCGTGCGGGGATCGTCCTTGCCCGGGTTGGCGCCGAAGCCGTGGGACATCGACACGACACCGGGGCGCAGGGCCGCTTCGGGGGCGACGACGCCTTCGATCTCGCCATGGGGCGAGCGGATGCGGACATGGTCGCCTTCGGCGAGGCCGAGGGCGGCCATGTCGTCGGGGTGCAGGAAGGCCGGGTTGGTGCCCTTGCCCGCGAGCTTGGGAATGCGCCGTCCGAAGGAATTGAGGATGGTGTTGAGGCGGCGCGGAACGAGGCGCAGCGGATAGTCCGCCTCGATCGCGCGGTTGTCCTCGGCGAGGACCTGGCCCAGTTCCTCGAGCATCGGCTCGGCGCCGAGTTCCAGCCGGTCGGTGTTGTCGGGGTCGCGGGGGAGGAGGATCTGGTCGCTCTCGAACACGGCGCCGTTGGGGTTCTGTTTCACCTGGGCGAGCGGCACGCGCGAATTGGCGTGGGACAGTTCGATGATGTCCTCGGTGGTCGGCTTGGGGCCGGCGGGATCGAGCGTCCAGGTGTGGGGCGCATGTTCGGCGTGGCGGCCGTTGCCGTAGTAGTGGGTGACGGGGATCTGCGTGCCGAGGCGGCGGGCGAGGCCCCACAGGAACTCCCAGTCCTCCATCACGTCGCTGCCGGCGGGGGCATCGACGATCGCCGGGGTATAGGCGGCATAGGGGTGTTCGAAGCCCCGGGTGGTGCCGAAATACTTGACGCTTTCGGGCATGTAGGTGGTGCAGGGGGTTTCGAGGGTGAGCTTGGGCGCGATGACGTAGTGCGACAGCTCGGCCGTGGCGGTGAGCTCGGTGTCCATCGTGACCAGCAGGTCGAGTGCGTTCAGGGCCTCGAAGGCGCGGGTCTGGTCGGGCCAGGCCATCATCGGGTTGCCGCCCATCACGATCAGCGCCTTGATCTGGCCGGGGCCGGGCATGAGGATCTCGTCCGCGAGGGCGGCGGCCGAAAGCCCGCTGACGCAGCCGCCGAGGCCGCGCACGCGCAGGCGCGGGGCATAGCCCCAGCCCTGGAACGGCGCCCACGGCTGCGCCTTGGCGGCGAAGGCCGGGAGCAGCACGTTGGGCTTGGCATAGGGCTGGCCGGCGCGGGTCCAGTTGCCGCACAGGGTGGCCAGGCACAGCGCCAGGTATTCGGTGAGGGTGGAGTGGGTGGCGAAGCTCGGGCCGGTGCCGCAGCTGACGCCGGACAGGGGCGCGGCGGCATAGGTGCGGGCGGCCTCGACCAGATCGGCCATGGGCACGCCGGCGCGGCTGGCCACGTAGTCCGGCGTATAGGGGGCGACCGCCGCGCGCAGTTCTTCCACCCCGCGCGCGTTTTCGGCGACGAACTGCTTGTCCTCCAGCCCTTCGGCGAGGATCACGTGGATCAAGCCGGCGAGCAAGGTCGGATCCTCGCCCGGGCGGGGCTGGAGGTGGATATAGGCGCGCTTGGCCGTTTCGGTGCGGCGCGGGTCGATCACGATCAGCTTCGCGCCGCGCCCGACCATGTCCTTGAGCTTGCGCGCCGGGTTCTGGCCGGGGATGCCGGGGCTCTTGCTGATGACCGGGTTGATCCCGACCATCAGCCAGGCGTCGGCGTCCTCGAACCGGGGCTGTCCCCCCTGCCAGGCCCCGTGCATGGCGAGCGCGACGAGGATGCCCGGCTTGTCGATCGAGCCGGCGGTGAACAGCATGCGCGAGCCGATCCCGCGCAGGAAGCCGGCGGAAATGGCGGTCGAGGCGACGTAGGGGACCGAGCCCATGCCGGTGTAGACCGCGACCGCATTGGGCCCGTGTTCGGCGATGATCGCGGCAAGGCGCTCGGCGATCTCGTCCATCGCCTGTTCCGAGGGGACCTGGCCGAAGCCGCCATCGGCCGCGCGGCGCAGGGCGTGGACGAGGCGGGCCGGGCCATAATGCATGTCCGGCAGGGCGCGGCCCTTGGGGCAGGTATAGCCGCCGTAGAGCGGGGCCTCGGGATTGCCGGCGATCTCCACCGCGCGGCCGTTTTCGACGGTGACCGTGATCGGGCAATAGGCCGTGCAGAGACGGCAGAAGCTGGCGTGGCGGGTGGACATGGGCTCTCCTCGCGGCCCCGGTGCCCCTTCGCAGGGGCCCAAGGCCTTGGCGCGATTAGAGAGTTGCGCCTACCCGCTGTCAAGCAGGGTGCGGCGAGGGGTGGATCAGCCGACCGCCTTGAGTTTCGGCGCCGGCCGGCGGGCCCGGCGGGGCTGGTCGGACCAGATGCCGCGCGTGTCGTAGACGATCTTGTCGGCGCGTTCGGAAAGCGGAATCGACTTGAACAGGTCGTGATCGACCAGCACGATCAGGATTTCGCAGCGTTCGAGCGCGGTATCGATATCGACCAGTTCGACCGGCGTATCGCGGTATTCCAGCGGCAGCTCGGAGATGAACGGCTCGACCACGCTGATCCGGTCGGCGTAGCGGCGGGTAAGCGTCGAGGCGACGAGCCGGGCGGGGCTTTCGCGGAAATCGTCGATATTGGCCTTGAAGGCGAGGCCGAGGCAGGCGACGCGGGCCTCGGGATGGGCCGCGAGGAGCGCGTCGGCGCGTTCGATCACATGGTGGATCTTGGCATCGTTCACGCCGCGCGCGGTGCGGATGAGCGCCGTGTCCTGCGGCGCGGAATGGACGATGAACCACGGATCGACCGCGATGCAGTGGCCGCCCACGCCGGGTCCGGGCGAGAGGATGTTGACGCGCGGGTGGCGGTTGGCCAGCCGGATCACTTCCCACACGTCGAGGTCCATCCGGTCGGCGATGACCGACAGCTCGTTGGCGAAGGCGATGTTGACGTCGCGGTAGGCGTTCTCGACCAGCTTGGTCATCTCGGCCGAACGGGCATCGGTGGTGACGCAGGCGCCGCGCACGAACAGCTTGTAGAAGGCCAGTGCCTTGCGGGCGCAGCGCGGGGTGACGCCGCCGATCGAGCGGTCGTTGTTGGTCAATTCCTCGAGGATGCGGCCCGGCAGCACGCGCTCGGGGCAATAGGCGAAGGCGACGTCGGGCGTTTCGGCGGTGAGGCCGGGAAGGCGCAGGTCGGGGCGCAGTTCGGCCACGAGATCGCGCAGTTGCTCGGTGGTGCCGACGGGCGAGGTCGATTCGAGGATGACCGTATCGCCCGGCTTGAGCACGGTGGCGACGGCGCGGCCGGCTTCCATGACATAGCTGAGGTCGGGCGCGTGGCCCTCGTCGAACGGGGTGGGCACGGCGATCACGAAGACGTCCGCCGGCTCGATCCGGGTGGAGGCGGTCAGCAGACCGCGGGCAACGACGCCTTGGACAAGGCCGTCGAGATCGACTTCCTCGATGTGGATCGCGCCCCGATTGATCGTCTCGACGACGCGCGGCGAGACATCGACGCCAAGCACCTTGCACCCGGCGCGGGCGACGATGGCGGCGGTGGGCAGGCCGATATAACCGAGGCCGACAACACAGACTTCAGGCTTGTCCGATTTCATTACCCAGCAGCTCCACGATCCGGGCGGCCGAGCAGCCATCCCCGAAGGGATTGTGCGCGCGGGCCATTGCTTCGTAGGCGGCCTTATCGTCGAGCAGGGTGAAGATTTCGGAAACGATGCGGTCTTCGCAGGTGCCGACGAGACGGGCGGTCCCGGCCGCGACGCCCTCGGGCCGCTCGGTCGTCTCGCGCATGACGAGGACCGGCTTGCCGAGCGCGGGCGCCTCCTCCTGCACGCCGCCCGAATCGGTGAGCATGATTTCGGCAAGGGCAAGCAGGCGGGCGAAGTGCGGGTAGTCGAGCGGTTCGAGCAGGGCTACGTTATCGAGCCCGGCCAGCGCCTGGTTCATCACCGCCCGCACATTGGGATTGAGGTGAACGGGGAAGATCACCGCCACGTCGGGCCGCGCGGCGATGCGGCGGATGGCGCCGGCGATGGCGGCCATGCCCTCGCCGAAATTCTCGCGGCGGTGGGTGGTGACGCCGACGATGCGCTTACCGGCGAAGCCAGCCTCGACCCCGGCCAGCCCGGCAACCAGCGCGGGCTCGGCGGCGATTCGGGCCGTGACCCAGTGGAGCGCATCGATCACCGTGTTGCCGGTGACATGGACGCGGCCCGGATCGACGTTTTCGGCGTGGAGGGCGGCGGCGGCCGTGGGCGTGGGCGCGAAATGCAGCGCGGCCATGGCGCCGATGATCTTGCGGTTCACTTCCTCGGGCCAGGGGTGGTGGATATTGCCCGAACGCAGGCCGGCCTCGACGTGATCGACCGGGAGCTTGCGGTAATAGGCGGCGAGCGCGCCGGCCATGGCCGTGGCCGTATCCCCCTGCACCATGACACGGTCGGGGCGGACCCGATCGATCACGCCGCCGATGCCGGTGAGGAGGGCGGCGGTGAGGCCGTCGAGGGTCTGGCCGGGCTGCATCAGGTCGAGATCGTGATCGGGCACGAGGCCGGCGATGGCGAGGACCTGATCGAGCATCTCGCGGTGCTGGGCCGAAACGCAGACCACGGGCTCGAAGCGGGGATCGGCTTTGAGCGCGGCGACGACGGGAAACAGCTTGATAGCCTCGGGGCGGGTGCCGAAGACGACGAGGATGCGGATCGGGGCGGCGGTCATGGTGAGCCGCGCCCTAGCACGGAGCGGTTAAGATTGAGTCGTTTGTTGGGTTCGCCCTCCACATCCGTGGAAGGCTTGCGGCATCGGCCCGCGGGCTCTGCCCGCGCCGGTCCATGCATCAGGGCTTGGTCGCGGGCACGGTGGGATCGCCGGTGCCGGCGGGCGCCGTGGCAGCGGCCTCCTGGCGGGCGCGTTCGCGGGCTTCGTAGTCCTTTTCGGCCTGTTCGACCCGGCCCTGGGTGGCCGCGGCATTGGCATCGACCGTGGCAGCGCGGCGGGCGCGTTCTTCCTCGATCAGCTTGGCGAAGCCGACATCGGTTTGCGCCTTCTTTTCGGCATAGGCGCGGTCGATCAGCTTCTGGGTGCAGCCGAGCGATCCGCCCGGGCCAACCGGCGAGCAGGAGTTGGTGCCGGTGCGGCCCACCGTTTCGTAGGCGAGGACCTTCTCGTTCCAGGCTTCCGAGCGGGTGGAGGAGGGTTCGCGCAAGGGGGCCGGGATGCGGTAGCGTTCGGCTTCGGGCTTGCGGGCGCAGACCGTGATCTCCTCACCCTGCGCAGCGGGGCAGGGATCATCGCCGTAGATGATGATGGTGTTCACCCGTTCGCCGCCCGGCGCGGTGAGGTCCTGCGCGGAGGCTGGGGCGGGAATGGCCGCGAGGGCCAGCGGAGCGGCGGCGAGAAGGGCGAAAGCGCGCATGGGATCAGGCTCCGGCAGGGTTGTTTCGGCAATATAGGGCGCTTGGCCCTTGAACGGTAGATGAAGCGGGCAGGGCCCGCCGGCCTTGCGCTGGCGCAAAACTGGTGGTTCGAGACGGCGGTTCAGCCTGCGGCTTCACCACCTCCTCACCACGAACGGGAATGGGGTTCGAGACGGCGGTTCAGATGCGTTCCGACAGGCGGATGGCGAGGCGGCAGCCGAGGCGGATCGCCCCCGCGAGAAGGGGGTAGGCGGGGGCGCGTTCGGCGCCGGCATCGAGCGCCGCCTGCTTGTGTTCGCGCTCGTCGTCACGGAACTGCGTTATGACTGCGACGAGTTCGGGATCGCTGTCGCCCAGCTCGTCGAGCTGGGCGGTGTAGTGGCGATCGATCTCGGTTTCGATCGCGGCGGTGCAGGCCATGGCCGCTTCGGGGCCCATCAGGGCGGTCGCGGCGCCGAGGGCATAGCCGGCGGCCGACCACAGCGGAGCAAGGGCGGTGGGACGCACGCCGCGCTGGGCCATCATCGCGTCAAACTTGCGGCGATGGTCTTCCTCCTGGGCGGCCATGGCGGCCACTTCGCGGGCGTGGGGCGCGCGGTCGCCCATGACCGCCAGCTGGCCGGCATAGATGCGCACGGCGCCGAATTCGCCGGCCTGATCGACCCTCAGGATGCGGGCGGTGTCAACGGTCATCTCGTCAGGCTTTCCGGCTGCGGGCGAGGAGCGCGGCGGCGAGCAGCGCGCCGGCCCCCGAGAGAAGGAGGTTGTAACCGGCCAGCGAGATCCCGAACAGGGTCCACTGCGCCTGGTCACAGCGGATCATCGGCGCGTTGAGGATGGCGTCGAGCGCATTGCCCGTGCTGAGGTCGGCGGTGGAGGTGCAGGCGGTGAGGCCCTGCCACCAGTGGTATTCGACCCCGGCATGATAGCCGCCGATCAGCGCCGAGGCGGCAATGGCGAGGACCGCGATGGCGACCGGCCAGCGGGTGCGCGGGAGGGCGAAGGCAAGCAGGGCGAAGGGCAGCGCGGCGAAATGGGCATAGCGCTGCCACCAGCACATTTCGCAGGGGAACAGGCCGAAGCCGTATTGCGAGACATAGGCCCCGGCGAGCAGGCCCGCCGGCACGACCAGTGCAACCAGACGCGCAAGGCGCAGGGCCGCTTTTCTCCCTGGCAGCATCGCCGTGCCCCTACCTTGCGGCCTTGGCGGCCGGGACCGGCACGATCGTGTGGCGGATCGTGGCGACCGCATACCACAGCTGGAAATCGTCGATCCCCTTGGCCTTGAGTTCTTCCGGGGTCATCTTGAAGCGCGGGTCCTGCTGCTTGTCGTCCTCAAGCTTCTTGTCGTCGAGATCGACCTCGTTGACGAGATGGCCGCGCAAGTCGCTTTCGCGGTAGGACAGGGCGGCGCGCTTGCGGGCATCGGGATCGGAGATCTGGGGCACGCGGATATCGGGCTGGATCCCGCCCTCCTGCACCGAGCGGCCCGAGGGCGTGTAGTAGCGGGCCGTGGTGAGCTTGACCGCGTGGGTCTTGTCGAGCCGGATCATCGACTGGACCGAACCCTTGCCGAAGGAGCGTTCGCCCATGACGAGGGCGCGGTGCTGGTCCTGCAAGGCGCCGGCAACGATTTCCGAGGCCGAGGCCGAACCCGAATCGATCAGGACGATCAGCGGCATGCCCTTGGCGGCATCGCCCTTGAACATCGATTCGGCGCGGTAATATTCGTTCTCGCTGGCGACGCGGCCGCGCTGGGAGACGATATCGCCGCTGGTCAGGAACAGGTCGGACAGGGCCACGGCCTCATCCAGCGAGCCGCCCGGGTTCTGGCGCAGATCCAGCACGAGGCCGGCGAGCTTGCCGCCCGATTGCTTCTTCAGCTCGGCGATCTGCTGGTTCACGTAGTTGCCGACATCGGCCGAGAATTCGTTGACCGTGATCACGCCGACATTGTCGGTCAGCTTGGACGTGACCGGCTGGAGCGAGATCACGCCGCGGGTGACGGTGACGTCGAACGGCTCGTCGCGGCCGGGGCGGTAAATCGTCAGGCGGATCGAAGTGCCGGCGGGGCCGCGCATGCGCGAGACGGCCTCGTCGAGATCGAGGCCGTAGATCAGCTTGCCGTCGAGGTGGGTGATAAAGTCGCCGGCCTTGATCCCGGCCTGGTCCGCCGGACTGCCGCGCATCGGCGAGATCACCTTGACCGCGCCATCATCGCCCGCGACCGACAGGCCCAGGCCCGAATAGTTGCCCTGGATCATCGTATCGAGCCGGGTAAGGGCCGCGCCATCGAGATAGGCCGAGTGCGGATCGAGGCTGGAGAGCATGCCCGAGATCGCGCCCTTGATCAGCTTGTCGTCATCGACCGGCTCGACATAGTTGGCCTTGATGATCTGGTAGACCGTGAACAGCCGCCCGAATTCAGGACCCGCGGCGCCATCGACCGCGGCGAGGCCCGCCGTGGTGGCGGGGATCATCGCGACCGCCGTGACGAGCAGGGCGGCGCGGGTCAGGGAACGGAATTTCATTGGCTGGGCGAGGCCTTTCAGGCGAGATTTCGCGCCCATCCTATAGGGCGGGACGGATGAATGCCAGATGGCGGGGGCGGATTGTTGGAGCGGCTTGGCGGTGGCCCTGCGACCCGGGATTGCCTCGCTGCGCTCGCAATGACGAAGCGGGCGCCGCGCGGCTAGAACTTCGCGTAGTCCAGCGGGTTCACCGGCTGGCCGTCGCGGCGCAGCTCGATCGAGACGACCGCGCGCCCGGGGCCGGCCGTGCCGAGGGGCGAGCCGGGGAGGATGGTGTCGCCCACCTGCACGGTAAGCTGGGCTAGCCCGGTAACCAGGCTGGTCCACCCGCCCCCATGTTCCACGATGACGATCTGGCCGTAGCCGGCATAGGGCCCGGCGAAGGCAACCCGGCCGGCGCCGGGGGCGACGACCTGAGCGCCGGGGCGCGCGGCGAGGCCGATACCGCGCGACAGCGGAGCGCCTGCCACCTGTTCCCCGAAGCCGGCGACGATGCGGCCCTGAACCGGGAGGAGGAACCGGGGCGCCGGGGTGGTAGTAGCGACGAGCGGTGCCCCGGGGGCAAGGGGGGCGGCAGCGGGGTTAGAGGGGCGCAGGATGGGGCCGGGCAGCTGCGCGAGCCGAT
>Ga0068855_100007185_pt1 | contig 13515 bp, 10 predicted proteins | sample KBSCornC52_FD_66592 | JGI IMG/M metagenome (GOLD analysis project Ga0068855, IMG submission 66592) | Corn rhizosphere microbial communities from Kellogg Biological Station, Michigan, USA - KBS Corn C5-2 | ecosystem: Host-associated > Plants > Roots > Rhizosphere > Soil ... | reverse complement strand
TCGAGTGATCCTGCTGCATAGGCCATGCGGCCATGCGTAAAGGGTTCAGGTTAAAGCGGGGTTTATCGAACGCCCATCCATGGTAGATTGCCGCGATGACCGGGGGATCACGCATCGTTGCGTTCGGAGCAGGTGGCGAAACGCCGCCCGCTGGTGAAACCAGGGCGGAAGGCGCGGAAAGCTCCGCACCCGCGGCGCCCGAATGGCTCGCCGAGCTCGAACCGGAGCCCGAGCCCGAGTATGAACCCGCCAGCCGCGAATGGCTCGCCAGCGCCCTCGCGCTCGGCGCGGTCGTGGTCTGGACCGCCTGGTTCGGCTGGGCCATGCGCCACCGCTTCGCCGAGGGCGTCACTCCCAGCGAAGGCGTCGCCATGCTCGGCAACTGGGCCCTGCCGGTCCTGCTCGTCGGCATGGCCTGGCTCCTGCTCATGCGCACCAGCCGGCGCGAGGCCATGCGCTTCGGCGATGCCGCCCGCGCCCTCTCGGCCGAGGCCGAGGCGCTCGAACACCGGCTCGTCGCGGTCAACCGCGAACTCAGTCTCGCCCGCGAATTCCTCGCAGCCCAGGCCCGCGACCTCGATTCGCTCGGCCGCATGGCGAGCGAGCGCCTGTCGACCCATGCCGACCGCCTCCAGGAACTGGTGCGCGACAATGTCGCCCAGGTTGTCTCCATCGGCGAGGTCAGCACCACCGCGCTCGAAAACATGGAGCAGCTGCGCGGCCAGCTTCCGGTCATCGCCAGCTCGGCCAAGGACGTCGCCAATTCGGTCGGCCATGCCGGCCGCTCGGCGCAAGGGGCGCTCGATGGCCTCACAGAAGGGTTCGCCCGCCTCGAAGCAGCCGGCGCGGGCAGCGAGGAGCGCACCGCCTCCCTCGAAGCCCGCATCACCCAGTCGCTCGCCGCGTTTGACAGCCGTCTGGCGCAGACCCAGGCCGTGGTCGGCGCCCGGATCGAGGAACTCGAACACCGCGCTGCCGAACTGCGCGAGCGGATGACCGCGGAAGAAGCCGATGCCCTCGATGCCCTGCGCCGCCGCGGCGCGGCCCTCGGCGAGGAAGTCGATCGCACCCGCGCCCAGCTCGATGCCCACGAGAGCGAAGCGCTGACCTCGCTGCGCGCCCGCCTCGCCGGCCTGCGCGACGAGACCAGCGCGCTCAACCGCGCCTTGCGCGAGGCCCAGTCCGGCGCGGTCACCGGCCTCGCCGCCGACCGTGACCGGATCGAGACGACTATCACCGAAATGCTCGGCCGGCTCGACCAGCTCGACCGCGACGCCCTTGCCGCCGCGCAAGGCCGCATCGCCGCCCTGTCGGAGGAAGCCGGCACCTTCGACGCCCGCCTTGCCGAGCGCAACCGGGTCTTCGCCAGCGAGATCGAAGAGCGGCTGGCCGAAGCCACGCGCCGCCACGATGCCGAGATCGCCCGGATCGAGGCCCTGTTCAGCCGCTTCGACGAGAGCGTGGCCGAGCGGCAGGCCCGCCACGCCGCCAGCCAGCAGAGCCTCGCCGCCCAGGGCGAAGCCATTGCCGAACGGCTCGAGGCCCTCAGCGAGCGCATCGCCGCCATTTCCGCCTTCGGCACCCAAGCCGAGGAAAGCCTCGGCGCCTCGCTGCGCGTGCTGGGCGATCGCCTTGCCGCCAGCCGCGAGGCCCTGTCCGGCACAGACGCGGCGGTCAGCCAGCTCACCGACGGGGCCGTGCGCCTGCTCGAACTGCTCCAGGCCAGCACCGAGCAATCGCGCGACCAGCTCCCCGCCGCCCTCGCCACCGGCGAAAAGCGCCTCGCCGAATGGGAGCGGCGTCTCGCCGAACTCAAGGCCCTCGTGGTCGAGGCCGGCGATCACGGCGCCAGCCTCTCCGACAAGGTCGGGCAGACCCGCGAGGTCCTCGCCGGCACCCTCGCCGATCTTGCCGAGATGGGCGCCTCGGTCGACCAGCGCATAGCCGGCCAAGGCGCCATGGTCGCCCAGCTGCGCGAAGGCCTCGGCGAACTCGAACGCGAAAGCCTCGCCGCCGCCGAGGCCGCGCAAGGCCAGCTCGCCACGGCAATCGACGCCCTCGCCGAAGCCGCCCGCACCGCCGTCGCCACGCTCGGCACCGACGCCCAGAGCGCGGTGTCCACCTATGCCGAACGGCTGGGTGACGAGAGCGCCGCCGCGATTGAGCGGGTCATGCGCCTGCGCATCGCCGAGGCCGTCGGCCAGCTCGAACAGGCCGCCGGCCACGCCGCCGGGGTCAGCCGCGAAGCCGCCGTCCAGATGCGCGACCAGCTCGCCAAGGTCGACGAGCTCGCCCGCAACCTCGAACAGCGCGTCGCCCGCGCCCGCGAGCGCGCCGAGGAGCAGGTCGACAATGACTTCGCCCGCCGCGTCGCGCTGATCACCGAAAGCCTCAATTCAAACGCGATCGACATCGCCAAGGCGCTCTCCACCGAGGTCACCGACACCGCCTGGGCCGCCTATCTCAAGGGCGACCGCGGCATCTTCACCCGCCGCGCCCTGCGCCTGGTCGACGTCAACGAAGCCCGCGAAATCGCCCGCATCTACGAAGACGACGGCGAATTCCGCGACCACGTCAGCCGCTACATCCACGACTTCGAATCGATGCTCCGCCAGCTCCTCTCCACCCGCGACGGCCACGCCCTGGGCGTGACCCTGCTGTCGTCGGACATGGGCAAGCTCTACGTGGTCCTCGCCCAGGCGATCGAACGGCTGCGGACGTGATGCAAACCCTCCCCGTCCGCTCATCCTGAGCTTGTCGAATGATGGGGGAGGAAGATCGCAGATCGAATGCTCAAGCGCTCCTCCAAACCCTCCCCCTCGATGGGGGAGGGATACCGCAGCTTGCTCGCGAAGCGGGCTAGCGAAGGTTGGGTAGGGGTGAAAGGCAACGCCCGCCGGCCAAATCACCCCCATCCAGCTACGACTAGGCAGCAAGCTGCCAAGTCTCCACATCATTGGCCTTCGGCCAGCTTCGCTTCCCCCCATCAAGGGGGCAGGAGCGGGCCGCGCTAAGCCGCCGCGTCCCCCAGCCCCGACCCAGCCCACCTCACCGCGTGACAACCCGCCCCGCTTCGATAAACATGCCCCCGAACCCGTCGCGCGCACCCAAGGGGGGAACCTATGCTCGTCGTAACAACCGAAAACATCGCCGGTTACCGCGTCGCCGAAGTAAAGGGCCAATGCTTCGGCGTCGTCGTGCGCAGCCGCGGACTTGCCGGCAATCTTGCGGCGGGGCTGCGGTCCCTCTTCGGCGGCGAGATCAAGGAATACACCTCCCTACTGGAGGAAGCCCGCCGTCACGCCGTCGACCGCATGGTCCAGAATGCGTCGCTGATGGGGGCGAATGCGATCATCATGATGCGGTTCGATTCCAGCGAGATCGGCCAGACGATGAGCGAGATCGTCGCCTATGGCACGGCCGCCTGGATCGTCCCGGCAGCCTGAGCCGTGCTCAGAACCATCCTGACCGTGGCCGCGGGCCTGGCGCTGGTCGCGAGCCTTGCGGCCAGCATTGCGGCCAACCAGATCCTGTGGGGCCCCGCGCTGTTTTCCGCGCTCCTGTTCGCAGCCACGCTGTTCGAACACCACCGCTACAAGCGCTTGTCCGGCGATGCACCGGGGCGCGGCTGGGAGCCCACCGGCGAGCAATTCGTCGATCCCGAGACCGGCCTCCAGGTTCAGGTCTACTTCCACCCCGCTACGGGCGAACGTCGCTACGTTTCCCAGCCCAGATAGCGGGCGAGCGCCAGTCCGGCCGTTCCGCTGTCGCCAACAGGGCGGACATGGCTCCGCGCAAGATTTTCCGCTATCTGGACAGGGACCTGCATCTCCTGCAAGTCGTTGCATTCATGTGACATCCGTGACCAGCTTGCTGGCGCGAATCGACTGGCGCGACGAGATATTTTGGAGCCAAGGTGGGTGCCGGAGCTTCAGCCGTGTGAGTCAGGTCAGATCCTGCCCCCCTTTGAATTTCTGCACGCCCACAGCGCCATGATCTTAGATGAGCGGAGAACAACAATTGGATCCGTACCCAGACCAATATACTCGGTTCCCGTTCTTTGTTTGGTTGAATGATTTCGGAACAATTCAGGGATGGCTGGATCAGACCACCTTCCAGCGGCACGTCGGCGATGTGAACGGTGACGGTCTCAACGACATTGTCGGGATTGGAACCGGCGGCGTGCGGGTCTCGTTCGGCGAAGAGACCCCCTTGTTCAATTTCAAGAGGTCGCAGCTGGTTTCGACAGCGTTTCATGCGGGCGACGGCTTCACGACCGCGCTGGCCGACATCGACAACGATGGCCGCGCCGACCTGATCGGCTTCGGGCCGGGCGGTGTGAGCGTCGCCTTCGGCCAGGCCGACGGCACCTTCAGCGACCGGACCAGGGCTCTTGCAGACTTCGGTCCGCAGCAAGGCTGGACTTCGCGGGACGAGACGCTGCGGCTTGTCGGCGATTTCAACGGCGACGGAAAGGCCGACATCATCGGCTTCGGCTATGCCGGAGCTCTGGTTGCCTTGGGGCGCGGCTCGGGGACCTTCAAGGCGCCGGTGCTCGGAATTGCCGACTTCGGCATCGATCAGGGATGGGTGAGCGACAACGTCTATCATCGCGAGGTCGCCGATGTGAACAGTGATGGGTACGATGACATCATCGGTTTTGGCGATCCGGGTGTCCTGGTGGCGCTCTCAAACGGTGACGGGACATTTGCACCGATCACTCTCGCGCTGGACGATTTCAACCTGGGCCACGGCTGGACGAGCCAGGATGAGTATCCCCGCCTGGTGACGGACGTGAACAGTGATGGGTTCGCCGACATTGTCGGGTTTGGTGCCGATCACCTCATCATCGCCTTCGGGCAGAGTGACGGCAGCTTTTCAGATGTCCAGGTTGACGCCCCGCAAGCCACGGCCGCGCAGGGCTGGACCAGCCAGGACCACATGCCGCGCACCTTCGCCGCTTTTGATCTCCATGATACCGGCCTTAACGGTATGCCCCACCTGTTCGGGTTTGGCGCTGAAGGCGTCTATATTGCAGCCCACAATAGCCTGGATCCATACGTTGGCATTGGCTGAAGCTGGACGAGGTGCTGTCAAGCGAACACGCACTCCGCCAGATTGGTGCACAAGGGATCCGTGACGCGGTGAACTGGCAAGCCACTTCAGGTCTGCCAAGAGGTACCAGCGGCGCCCCTCCTGCCCCATAACGGACGTCTGCCTTCCCCAACCAAGCCGAAGTTCAGTCCGGCATTCTCTGCCCCGAATCCGGACCGTCCGTGCAACCCAACCAGCCGCCCTACTGCGGCCGCTCGGTATACAACCGGCTGATGTCCAGGTCCGCCGCGACGATCCACCCGTTCACGTAGTTCAGGTAAAACAGCCCGAACAACACCACGCTCACCACGGTCGCCCGCTTGATGATCCGCGACGGACTGAAGTTCACCGGCGCGCTTTCGGCATGGCCGCGCATCACCTCGACGTTCTCCTCGTCGGCCGTGCGCACGCCGAACGGCAGGACGATGAAGGCCGAAAGCACCCAGAACAGCAGGTAGATGCCGATGATCGAGGTAATCCGCACCGGTTTCAGCCCTCCACCAGCATCACCTGGACCTGCGGCTTCTTGCCCGACCAGCGCGTCGCCGCGCGGCGGGCGGCGAGGCGCGCCGCTTCGATCAGCGCTTCACCGTCGCTCGGCGTGGGGGTCTTGCCGCCGCCACCCTTGCGTCCGCCTGCCTTGTGGCCGCCGCCACGCAGCTTGGCCACCGCAGCCATGACGTCGGCCCGCGCTTCCTCGCAGAAGGCCTCGTAGTCCTCCTCAAGCGGCAGGCCCATGCCCGCCACCGTGGCATGGCCCTTGCCGTCGAGCGCGACCATGACCACGCCGTTGACGGCCAGCCGCCGCCGCATGGTGATGCCCTGCCCGTCGGCCGGGGCGATGATGTCGCCGTCGAGCACCAGCCGTCCGGCGCGGACCTCGCCGAACTTGCCCGGCTTGCCCGGCGCAAGGCGGACGAGGTCGCCGTTCTTCTGGACGACCTGCGACGGAATGCCGGCCTGCTTGCCCAGCCGCGCCTGCTCGCTCATGTGCCGCATCTCGCCGTGGACCGGCAGGAGGATCTGCGGGCGGATCCAGCCGTAAAGCGCCAGCAGTTCGGGGCGCCCGGGGTGGCCGGAAACGTGGATCGGGCTCTGCCGGTCGGTGACGATCGTCACCCCGTCGGCCGCGAGCTTGTTCTGGATCCGGCCGATGGCGATCTCGTTGCCGGGGATCTGCCGGCTGGAGAACAGCACCACGTCGCCGCGTTCGAGCGAAATGTCATGGTGCCCCTCGGCGATCCGGGCGAGCGCCGCGCGCGGTTCGCCCTGCCCGCCGGTGGCGACGATCAGCACGTCGCCGCGCGGCAGGTCCATCGCCGCATCGGGGCTGATCACCTCCGGAAACTTCTTGAGGTACCCGCTTGCCTGCGCCGCGCCGATGATCCGGTCGAGCGAGCGCCCCGCCACGCAGAGCTGCCGCCCGCTTGCCACGGCGACATCGGCCAGCGTCTGCAGCCGCGCCACGTTCGAGGCAAAGGTCGTCACCAGCACCCGCTTGCCGCGGTGCTTCTCCACCTCCGCGAGCAACCCCCGCCGCACCTCGCCTTCGGAGCCCGAGGCCTCGGGGTTGAACACGTTGGTCGAATCGCAGACCAGCGCCAGCACGCCCTCGTCGCCCAGCCCGGTCAGTTCCTCCGCCGTGGTCGGCACGCCGATCAGCGGCTCGTCGTCGAGCTTCCAGTCGCCGGTATGGAAGATCCGCCCGTAAGGCGTCTCGATCACCAGCGCATTGCCCTCGGCGATCGAGTGGGCGAGCGGCACGTAGCGAATGCCGAACGGCCCCAGCTGGAACGCCTCCAGGTCGTCCACCACCCTCAGGTCCACCCGCGAGGCGTTCCCCGCCTCCTCGAGCTTGGCCCGCACCAGCCGCGCGGTGAACGGCGTCGCATAGAGCGGCACGCCCAGGTCCTCGGCGAAATAGGGCACCGCGCCGATGTGGTCCTCATGCCCGTGGGTCAGGACCACGCCGATCAGGTTCTCCCGCTCGCGCTCGATGAATTCGAGGTCGGCGAAGACGAGGTCCACCCCCGGATACTCGTTGCCGCTGAAGGTCATCCCCAGGTCGACCATCAGCCACTTCCCGTCGCACCCGTAGAGGTTGACGTTCATCCCGATCTCGCCCGACCCGCCGAGCGCGCAGAACAGGAGTTCCTTGCCGGGTGTCACTTGGCCGCAGCCCGTTCCGCAAGGATTGCGAGGCCAGTCAGCGTCAGGTCGCCATCCACGGCATCGAAGATGTCGGTATGCTCGTCGAACAGCACGGCGAGGCCGCCCGTGGCGATCACCTTGGCCGGCCGGCCGATCTCGGCCTTCATCCGCGCGATCAGGCCTTCCATCATCGCCACGTAACCCCAGAACACGCCGATCAACATCTGGTCCTCGGTATTGGTGCCGATCACCGAGCTGCTGCGCGGCGCCTCGATCGCAATCCTCGGCAGCTTGGCCGTGTTCCCGACCAGCGCGTCGAGCGAGAGATTGATCCCCGGCGCGATGATCCCGCCCTTGTAGGCGCCGTTGAAGTCGACCACGTCGAAGGTCGTCGCCGTGCCGAAGTCGACCACGATGAGGTCCCCGCCATGGGCCGCATGGGCCGCCACGGCATTGACCGCGCGGTCCGAACCGACCGACCCGGGCTGATCGACGTCAAGATCGATCCCGTAGGCCGCCGCCCCCTCGCCCGCCACCAGCGGGGTCAGCCCGAAATACTTGTCGGCCAGCACCTGCATGTTGTGCAGCGCGCGCGGCACCACGGTCGAGATGATGATCTGGTCGATGTCCGCCCGAGAAAGCCCCTCCAGCGCCAGCAACTGCGAGAGCCACACCGCATATTCGTCGCCCGTCCGCCGCGGATCGGTGGCGATGCGCCAGCGGGTGCGAATCGTGCGGCCCTCGATGAGGGCAAAGACGACATTGGTGTTCCCGAGATCGATCGCCAGCAGCATCGGTCAGTTCCTCATTAGGCGGCAGGTGCGAGCCGCACCTCGCCCGCCTGGATCGTCCGCTTGGTGCCGTCAGCCAGAGCGAGGATCAAGGCCCCGCTTGCGTCAAGCCCCGCGAATTGGCCGGCAATCGCCTCCTCGCCCGGCTCGCCGACCACCAGCGGCGTCCCCGGAGCATGAGCCGCGGCCGACCACCGCGCAATCAGCGAATCCAGCCCCGCCCGGCGCCACAGCTCCAGCTCGGCGGCAAATGCCCCAGCCAGCCCGTGGGCGAACATGTCCCGGTCCGGCGCCGGCCCGAACTGCGCCAGGGCCACAGTCTCCCGCCCCTGCACCTCGGGCGCATGGGCGAGGTTCACCCCCACCCCCACGACAACCCCCTGCCCGGCACTCTCCAGCAGCACGCCCGCCAGCTTGCCCCGCCCCACTAGCACGTCGTTGGGCCACTTGATCTCGGCCCGGTGCGGCAACGGCAGCAATGCGGAAACGGCGGCATGGACCGCCAGCCCCGCCACCAGCGCGAGGCTCGGCAGCGGCGGATCGCCGGCGCGGGCGTGGACCACGGTCGAGCCCATGAAGTTGCCCTGCCCGTCAAGCCAGGCCCGGCCCTGCCGCCCGCGCCCGGCGCTCTGCCGGTCGGCGACCAGCCAGTCCCCCTCAGGCACCACCTCGCCCCGCGCCAGCCGCGCGGCAAGGTCACCGTTGGTCGAGGCGGTTTCGGGGATGAAGGAAATCAAGCGACGTGGAACAGGGCGGCGGCGGCCGTGTCCGACAGCGCGCCCAGCCACTTGGTCAGCAGGTAGCCCACCGGCGAGAGGAACAGCCCCATGGCCACCAGGATCACGCTGTGGGCAAGGTCGCTGGCCCCGGTCACCCGGCCCGCCGGCTCGTCGAAGTACATGACCTTGACGACCTTGAGGTAATAGAACGCGCCGATCACCGAAGCCGCGATGCCGATCGCCGCCAGCGGCACGAAGCCCGCCGCCACGGCCGCCTGAAACACGACGAACTTGCCCCAGAACCCGAACAGCGGCGGAATGCCCGCAAGGCTGAACATGACGATCGCCATGCCCGCCGCCAGCCACGGCCGCGTGCGCGAAAGGCCGGCCATGTCGGCGAAAAGCTCGACCGGGTTGCCCTCGGCATCGCGCAGCAGCAGGACGATGACGAAGCTCGCCACGGTCATCGCCACGTAGATCGCCATGTAGGTCAGCATGGCCGAAGCGCCCTGCGGCGTGGCGACGGCGAGGCCGATCAGGATGAAGCCGACATTGTTGATCGACGAATAGGCGAGCAGGCGCTTGATGTTCTGCTGCCCGATCGCCCCCAGCGCGCCGATCACGATCGAGGCGACCGCCACGAAGATCACGATCTGCTGCCAGGCCCCCGCCTGTCCGCCGAAGGCCTCCAGCGCCACGCGCATCAGCATGGCCATGGCGCCAACCTTGGGCGCGGTCGCGAAGAACAGCGTCACCGGCGTCGGCGCGCCTTCATAGACGTCGGGCGTCCACATGTGGAACGGCACGGCGGCGATCTTGAAGCCGATCCCCGCCAGCACGAAGACGATGCCGACGATCATGCCCACGGTCAGCCCGCCATGCATCGCCGCGGCGATCGCGCCGAACTGGGTCGTGCCGGTGAAGCCGTAGGTCAGGCTGATGCCGAACAGCAGGATGCCGCTGGCGAGCGCGCCGAGCACGAAATACTTGAGCCCGGCTTCCGCCGAACGATCGTCGCTGCGCAGGAAGGCCGCGAGCACGTAGCTTGCCAGCGAGTTCATCTCGAGGCCGATGTAGAGCGTGAGGAAATCGGTCGCCGAAACCATCATGCCCGTGCCCAGCGCGGCCAGCAGCACCAGCACCGGATATTCCGCGCGCATCGCCCGGAACCGTTCGAAGAAGGCCGGCGCGATCACCAGGGCGAGCGCGGCCGAGCCATAGATCAGCAGCTTGGCGAAGGAGGCGAAGGCATCGGCGCGGAACTGGCCGTAGAACACTTCGGTCCCCGGGCCCGCCGCCCCGCCGCACAGCGCCGGAGCAACCAGCGCCATGGCGCCGACCAGCACGGCCACCGAGGCGATCGAGATCGCGCGCGAAGCCTTGTCCCCGGCCCAGGCGGCCACCAGCAGCAGGACCAGGCCCGCCACGCTCAGGGTTTGTTCGGCGGCGATCAGGCGCAGCGCGTGCGACCAGTCCATCAGTGTGCCCCCTCATGGGCGGCCGCTTCGGCAGCGGCAACATGTTCAACACCCTTGCCCGCGGCGAGCTGCGAATCCCCCGCGGGCTTGGCCCGGGCGACCCGCGCGTCCAGCGCGGCAATGTCCTTGCGCATCGGCGCGAGGAAGCTTTCCGGATAGACCCCCATCCACAGCACGGCGAGGCCGAGCGGCACGACCATGGCCAGTTCGCGGAACGACAGGTCGGTCATTGCGGCGGCATCGGCATGGCGTTGGTCGCCGAAGGCCACCCGGCGATAGAGGTAGAGCATGTAGGCCGCGCCAAAGATGATGCCGGTCGTGCAGATCAGCGCCACCCAGGTCGAGACCTGGTAGATCCCGCCGAGCGAAAGGAACTCGCCGACGAAGCCGCTGGTCCCCGGCAGGCCGATCGAGGCCATGGTGAACAGCATGAAGAACAGCGCATAGCGCGGCATGTTGATCGACAGGCCGCCGTAACGGTCGATCTCGCGGGTGTGCAGCCGGTCGTAGATGATGCCCACGCAGAGGAACAGCGCGCCTGAAACCAGGCCATGGCTCAGCATCACGATCATCGAGCCTTCAAGGCCCTGCACGTTGAAGGCGAACAGGCCGATCGTCACGATCGCCATGTGGGCGACCGAGGAATAGGCGATCAGCTTCTTCATGTCGTGCTGGACCAGCGCGATCAGCGAAGTGGCGACCACCGCGACCATCGACAGCGCGAAGATCAGCCAGGCGAACTGGGCGCTCGCCTCGGGGAACATCGGCAGCGAGAAGCGGATGAACCCATAGCCGCCCATCTTCAGCAGCACGCCGGCCAGGATCACCGAGCCTGCGGTCGGCGCCTGCACGTGCGCGTCGGGCAGCCAGGTGTGGACCGGCCACATCGGCATCTTCACCGCGAAGCTGGCGAAGAAGGCCAGGAACAGCCAGGTCTGGGCCCGCGGCCTGAAATCGTATGCCATCAGCGTCGGGATGTCGGTCGTCCCCGCCTCGTTCGCCATCCACAGCATGGCGATCAGCATCAGCACCGAGCCGAGCAGGGTGTAGAGGAAGAACTTGTACGAGGCGTAGATGCGGTCCTGCCCGCCCCAGATGCCGATGATCAGGTACATCGGGATCAGGCCGGCCTCGAACATGATGTAGAACAGGTAGAGGTCCTGGGCCGCGAAGACGCCGATCATCAGCGTCTCCATGAACAGGAAGGCGGCGTAATATTCGCCCTGCCGCTTGGTCACGCTCTCCCAGCTCGCGCCGATGCAGATCGGCATTAGGAAGACCGAGAGCAGGATCAGCATCAGCGCGATGCCGTCGATACCCAGCGCCCAGGAGAAGCCGGCGAAGAGCGGCACCCGCTCGACGAACTGCCACTGCGCGCCGCCAATGTCGTACTGGCTCCACAGCACGAGGCCGAGCGCGAGGTCGATCAGCGTCGCCACCAGGGCGATCTGGCGCGACGCGCCATTGCCGGAAACGAGGCAGGCCACAGCGCCCAGCAGCGGCACCAGCAGCATCAGCGTGAGGATGGGAAAGCCAGTCATGTTCAGCGCACCACCACCCAGCTGATCCCCATCACCAGACCGATGAGCATGACCAGCGCATAGCTATAGAGATATCCCGACTGGACCCGCTGCGCGACGCGCGAGCCCTGCGCTACCACCCAGGCGGCGCCATTGGGGCCGAACCGGTCGATGATGCCGACATCGCCCTGCTTCCACAGCACCCGGCCCAGCCAGAAGGCGGGGCGGACGAAGAGGAAGTTGTAGAGCTCGTCGAAGTACCACTTGTTGAAGACGAACTTGTGGACGACGCCCATCTGCTCGACGAAGGCCTCGGGCAGCTTGGGGTTCTTGAGGTAGGCATACCAGGCGGTCACGAAGCCGATCGCCATGACCGTGAACGGCGCCCACTTCACCCAGACCGGCACGCCGTGCATGGCGTGGATCAGGTGCTCGTTGAACACCAGCGCGCCCTTCCAGAACTCGCCCGTGCCCTCGCTGATGAAGGCATGCGCGAAGACGAACCCGGCGAACACCGCGCCAAGGCTGAGCAGGCCCAGCGGAATGAGCATCGAAAGCGGGCTCTCGTGCGGATGATAGCCGCCGGTGCCTTCGCCGTGGTGCGGATCGGGCACGTGGTGCTGCGCGTGCGGATCGCCCGCGCCTTCCTGGGCGGCATGGTTGTCATGCCCATGGGCATCGTGGCCATGGCCGTGCGCATCGTGGACGGCGTGCTGGATGTGCTCCGAGGCGGCCCAGCGCGGTGTGCCGTAGAAGGTTAGGAAGACCAGGCGCCACGAATAGAAGCTGGTCATCAGCGCGGCGGTGATGCCGCACCAGAAGGCGAAGGAGCCGATCTCGGTCCCGCTGGCGAAGGCGGCCTCGAGGATCGAGTCCTTCGAATGGAAGCCTGCAAAGCCTCCAGTGAAGCCGAACACATCTGACACGCCCACGCCGGTGATCGCCAGGGTGCCGGCCATCATCGCCCAGAAGGTCCACTTAATCTCCTTACGGAGACCGCCATAGTAGCGCATGTCCTGCTCGTGGTGCATCGCATGGATCACCGAGCCCGCGCCGAGGAACAGCAGCGCCTTGAAGAAGGCGTGGGTGAACAGGTGGAACATCGCCGAACCGAAGGCACCCACGCCCGCGGCGAAGAACATGTAGCCGAGCTGCGAGCAGGTCGAATAGGCAATGACCCGCTTGATGTCCCACTGGGTCGTGCCCACCGTCGCCGCGAAGAAGCAGGTCGCGGCGCCGATGAAGGTGACGAAGTGCATCGCCGTCGGGCTGGTCGCGAACATCGGCGAAAGCCGGCAGACCATGAACACGCCCGCGGTCACCATGGTCGCCGCGTGGATCAGCGCCGAAACCGGGGTCGGGCCTTCCATCGCGTCGGGAAGCCAGGTGTGGAGGCCCAGCTGCGCCGACTTGCCCATCGCGCCGATGAACAGCAGCACGCAGAGCACGGTCATCGTGTCGAAGCGGTGGCCGAGGAAGCCGATCGTCGAGCCCGCCATGCCGGGCGCGGCGGCGAGGATGGCCGGGATCGAGGTCGTCTGGAACACCAGGAAGGTGCCGAAGATGCCGAGCATGAAGCCAAGGTCGCCCACGCGATTGACCACGAAGGCCTTGATCGCCGCGGCGCAGGCCGAGGGCTTGCGGAACCAGAAGCCGATCAGCAGGTAGGAGGCGAGGCCCACCCCTTCCCAGCCGAAGAACATCTGGACGAGGTTGTCGGCCGTCACCAGCATCAGCATGGCGAAGGTGAAGAGGCTGAGGT
>Ga0068855_100007182_pt1 | contig 13516 bp, 13 predicted proteins | sample KBSCornC52_FD_66592 | JGI IMG/M metagenome (GOLD analysis project Ga0068855, IMG submission 66592) | Corn rhizosphere microbial communities from Kellogg Biological Station, Michigan, USA - KBS Corn C5-2 | ecosystem: Host-associated > Plants > Roots > Rhizosphere > Soil ... | reverse complement strand
GGAAAATCGATCATGTCGGGCCTGCACGGCATGTGGAGCGTCGGCGGACTCGTCGCATCGGGAGCCGGAGCACTGGCGGCACATGCCAACCTCGACGCGCGCATCCACCTGTCAATCGTCGCCGCCGTCCTCGTCGTGATCGCAGTAATCGGCAGCGCCAGCCTGCCCGAAAACATTGCTAACGAAGACGACGAACCACCTCCGCACTTCGTCCGGCCACCGCGTGCCGTCGTCATCATCGGCTTGATCGCTTTCTGTGCGCTGTTTGCCGAGGCATCGACGTCGGATTGGTGCGCGGTGTATCTGAAGAAGGTGCTCGGCACCTCGGCGGGCACAGCAGCCACCGCGTACACCGCCTTTGCCTTCACAATGGCGGCGAGTCGGCTGACCGGCGACTTCGCCGTGCGTCGATTCGGCCCGACGCGGACCGTGCGCATCGCGGGCATCATCGGCACCGTGGGCGGCGTCCTCGTCGTATTCGCGCACAACCCAGGTGTTGCCATCGCCGGTTTCGCTCTCATCGGACTCGGCGTTGCGGCGGTATTCCCGCTTGCCTTCGCAGCGGCCGGTCACGCCGATGCCCAACCGGCTCGTGCCATCGCCGGTGTCGCGACAATTGCTTACGGCGCGGGCATTGCAGCACCGGGCATCGTCGGCGGCATCGCCGCCGCGTCGTCCTTGCATGTGTCGTTCGCCGTCATCACGGTGTTGGTCGCGATGCTCGCGATCGGTGCCGGGGTGCTCCAGCCGAAGCGGGCCGGAGGTGAGCCAACGGTGCTCTGACGAGCCGCGAGCGGAGGGTCAGTCGACGGTCGTGTGATGCGAGCGCAGGTCGATCACGCGACCCGTTTCGCCGGTGAGGTCGAGGACCTGCTGACGAGACCCCTCAGCGACTCGCACGCAGTTGCGGCCGGCATGTTTTGCTTCGTACAAAGCGGTATCGGCGGCGTCGAGCAACTCATGCACGGAGTGACCGCTCTCGCGAAATGCCGCTGCTCCGATCGAAATCGTCACCCTTACCGGCTCGCGCCGGTTCGATGCCTCGACGCTGAGTTCGGCCACGTGCGCTCGAATGCGCTCGGCGGCGTGGCGGGCCTGCTCAAGGTCGGACCCGGCGAGCATGACGACGAACTCCTCGCCCCCGAACCGTCCGACAAAGTCACCTGGCCGCAGCCCATGCGTGAGCCCGTTCGCGACCGCACGCAGGACCTCGTCTCCAGTGAGGTGTCCATACCGGTCGTTGACGCCCTTGAAATGATCGATGTCAACCAGCAGGACGGCGAGTGGTTCCCGTCCACCGCGCGCGCGACTTAACGCGCGATCCGCGACCTCACGCCAGTAACTCGAGTTCGCCAGGCCAGTCTTCGGATCGGTCCGCGCGGCCTCGCGGAACTCCGCCACGAGCAACGTGCGCTGCAAGACCAACACCGGTGGGATGGCTAGCAGGACGGCGTACGGCGAAGCGGCGCACGCCACCGCGACGAGTACGCCAGTGCAGCATTCGGCCGCGATGATGCCCCACGCCTCTTTGTCGCCGAAGGTGTCGCGAGCGCGACCTGCCGAGGTGGTCAGGGCCACGATCTCGGCAACAAGCACCATGTTGATGCAGTACCGCAGGGCGACGCAGAAGATCACGGCAGCCGCCGCCGATGGAGTCCCGATAAGCGCCTGCAGATCCCAGCCTGTGGACGGCGGCGAGATGAGAGCCTGGTGAATCGAGGCGCCCGCGAAGTTTGATACGCCAGCTGACGCCAAAGTGAACAGGAGCTTGACGGGCGCCCGCTTGACCACCCGCAGATGCATGAAAGTCAGCAGCGGCAGCATCGCGACCGCGCCGTATGTGGGCGGAAGTAGCAACATGACTGGGATGGTCCACACGGCCAGCAAGTCGTTCGCAGCGCGGCCGGCACGCGGGCGCCCCCAGACCAGCCGCAACGACGCCTCGATACTGACGAGCCCACAGCCCACCAACACGCCGAAAACAAGGATGTCCTTGGACCGCATCGGCACTGCGAGAAGGCTTACGCCAACTACTGCGAAGAAAAGCACGTCGACGGCACACACAAGCATCCGGGCGCGGACGGGCAACTTCCACAGCGTCCATTTGCGTACATAGGACGCAAGTTCGCCTGGCTTCGTGGCGCTCACCCCCTGCGGCCGTCAGCCGTCGGTTTTCAGCCGGTCGCGGTCACCGTGTGTAGTCGCAGAGCCTACGCGTTGTTGCATCGAAGTGCGAGACGCCTGGGCGTGGCGGGCCAGAAGTGTTTCGATGGTTGTTTCAGTTCGGGACGTGAGCTGCCGAGAACGACTTCGTCGAGCTGCTAACACGCCCTGCGGCACACATTGGAGGAGGGCTGTCATGCGCGAATGGCACTGGCTCTAAGTCGACTCACTCGCGAAAGCGAGCAGACCAGCGAGCCGCCGGGCCGAACCCCCCACCGACCCGGCGGCTCGCTTCCAATTCGGCGGCCTATCTGCTGGTCGAATTCATAGGAAATCCAGCTATCGCCGGCGCAGTGCGTAACACGCCACCGCCGTCGCCGCCGCGACATTGAGCGAATCAACGTTGGCGCTCATCGGGATCCGCACCCGCCGTGCCATTGAAAGCGCCCGCGCCGACAGCCCTGGCCCCTCGGCACCGAGCAGCAACGCTAGCTTGTCATCCGACCCGACCGTCTCGGCGACCGCGTCGATAGGCTCGGCAGCTTCGTCGGGAGTCAGCGCCAACACCTGGAAACCAGCGGCCACCAGCTCGTCGAGCCCGCCGGGCCACGCCTCGAAGCGCGCGTAGGGCAGCGCGAAAACCTCGCCCATCGACACCCGCACCGAGCGCCGGTAAAGCGGGTCGGCACAGCTCGGGCTGAGCAGGATCGCGTCCATTCCCAGGCCGGCCGCGCAGCGAAAGATGGCACCGAGATTGGTGTGACTGTTCACGTTCTCGAGGACGACGATCCGCGGCGCATCGCGCAATAGCTCTAAGACCGCAGGCAGTGGCAGGCGGGCCATGGCGGCGAGTGCGCCGCGATGCACGTGAAATCCGGTGATGCCTTCGAGTAGTTGCTCTGAACCGACGAACACCGGCGCGTCGATGCCATTGACGAGTTCGGCGATCGACGGCAGCCAGCGCTCGCTCGCCAGAGCCGACCGCATCGGATACCCGGCCTTCAAGGCCCGCTGGATCACCAACGTGCCCTCGGCGATGAAGATGCCTTCGGCCGGCTCGGTGCGCTTGCGCAACTCGACGTCGGTGAGCGCGCGGTAGTCGGCCAACCGCGGGTCGTCGGCATGCTCGACGATCACCTGACTTGCCATGGTGCGCATCATCCCCGACAGCCTCGGGTGCGGGTACCGTGGACACTGCTGATCGCATGACCTAGGAGTGACACACCATGAACGACCTCGACGTCTTGACGGGCCGATCGCGCGGCTCGCTGATGCGCAGCGCCCGCACTGGGGCGGCCTTGTTCGGCAGTGGAGTGGTGGTCGGCATCGTGGTGGCGCTCATCTTCCACGCGCTGATCTACACCATCGTCATCATCGCCGCGATCCTCATCGTGCTCGTCGCGGCCGCCCGGATGGCGCTTGGCCGCAGACGCTAGGACTGCCGCAGTTCGAACAGTCGTCGGCACTGAGCGGTCACCAGCTCAAGAACAGTTTGACCGACACGGCGATGCCCACCACCACGATCAGCAGCCGCAGCAGGTTGGGGTGCAGGCGTCGCCCATACCGCGCGCCGATCTGACCGCCGATCGCAGCGCCGACCGCGAGCAACGAAGCAGGTAGCCACGCGACCGCTGCGAAGATCACGAACAGCAGGGAGCCGACGCCGTTCACCAGCGCGGCCAGCACGTTCTTCAACGCATTGAGGCGCTGCAGGTGGTCGTCGACGAAGATCCCGAGCAACGCAATCAAGATCACGCCCTGGGCGGCGCCGAAATAGCCGCCGTAGACGGCTGTCGCGAAGACGAAGACAAACAGCAGCGGCTCGTGGGCTCGCTCGTGCTCACGTTCGAGGCGTCGGGCGGCCACCCGGGCAGCCAGCCGAGGCTGCACGATCACTAGGGCGACCGCGAGCAGCACCAGAAACGGCACCACCTTCTCGAACGACGACCCCGGCAGCGCCAGCAGCAAGGCAGCTCCGGCAAGCCCTCCCACGATGGACACGGCACCCAGGCGCCGCACCCGATCGCGTTGGCCGGCAAGTTCGCGACGGTAGCCGATCGCGCCACTCACCGACCCCGGCACCAGGCCGACGCTATTCGACACGTTAGCGACCAGCGGGGTGTAGCCGAACGCCAGTAACGTCGGGAAGCTCAGCAGCGACCCCGAACCCACGACGGTGTTGACCGTGCCTGCGACGACGCCGGCTCCAAATACACCGGCCATCTCCAACACGCTCAAGGCCGGCACGCTCCCGATGCTAAGCCGCCGCGTCTTCGGTCAAGGCCCGGCAGGCGTCGTCCGACGTAATTGCGGTGATCTGGGTGACGCGGCATCAGGCTGGTCTGCCGCGCAGGGCAGCACAGGCCGTGCTCGCATTGCTCGCGGCATGCGCGACCGTGACCGTGGCCGGTAGCCAGGCGAGCGCCGACACGGTCAGCGACCTCAACCAGGCCAAGCAGCAGGCGGCCCAGATCTCGGGTGAAATCGCGAAGTTGCAGCCGCAGGTCGACCAGGCACTTGCCGGCTACGAGACGGCGCTCGACGCGGTCGGCCAAGCGGTCGGCACGAGCGTTGCCGCGACCCGCGTCTACCAGGCAATGCAGCAGCAAGCCGATGCCGCAACGAGCAACCAGAACGCCCACGTCGTCGCGCTGTACGAATCGGGGGGCAACGTCGTCGCCTACGCCAACGTGCTCACGACCGGCGATCCGTACAGCCTGCACCAGCTGCCGATGCTGTCGGGCGTGGTCGCCCAGGACGCCGCCGCCGCCGCGAGCGCAACCCGGGTCGCGCGTGCCGCAAAGACGCGCGCCGATGCTGCCGAGAACCAGATCTCGACCGAACTGACGAACGCTGACGTCGTCAACCAACGCCTCGCCGACCTGCAGACGCTGCTCGGCCAACAGCAAGCATTGCTCGATCAGGCGTCGGCGAAAGCGCAGCAACTGCAGGCATTGCAAGAGGCCGCCGCCGCGGTCGCAGCGGCCCGCGCCGCCGTCGCGCAAGCCGACAGCGCTGCCGCGGCTGACGTCTCGCCGTACGCGATCCCGCCGACCTTCGACGCGCTCTACCACGCGGCCGCGCTGACCTGCCCCGGTCTGTCGTGGACCGTGCTGGCCGCGATCGGTCAAGTCGAGACGCACCACGGCAGCGGCACCATGGTGTCGTCGGCCGGGGCGCTCGGGCCAATGCAGTTCATGCCGCCCACGTTCGCCCACTACGCAGTCGACGGCGACCACGACGGCAAGGCCAACATCATGAATCCGGCCGACTCGATCTACACCGCGGCCCATTACCTGTGCGTGAACGGGGCCGGCACCGGCGGGCAGAACCTCTACACCGCGATCTGGAACTACAACCACGCCGACTGGTACGTCCAACTCGTGCTGTCGCTGGCCAGCAAACTGGGCGCGGGCAGCTGAATCGCAGGCCGGCGCGCGGTCAGCCTGTCGAGCCTTCGATCTCCGCGGGCGGCGGCGCGACGTGACGGGGCACCTCAGGCTCGGTCGCCACAGGCGGGGTCTGTGAACTGGGCTTCGATGCCGCATTGCCGAACAAGCCGCCGAGCGCCTCGATCGCCTTACCCATCTCACTGGGGATGATCCAAAGCTTATTGGCATCGCCGCGGGCGATCTGCGGCAGCATCTGGAGGTATTGGTAGGCAAGCAATTCGGCGTCGGGCTTGCCTTCGTGGATCGCCTCGAAAACCGTCTCGATGGCCTTCGACTGGCCTTGGGCGCGCAATGCTTGCGCCTCAGCGTCGGCCCTCGCCTGTGTGACTGCCGCCTGTGCGGCACCTTCGGCGCGCAAAATCGCCGACTGCTTTTCGCCTTCTGCGGTGAGAATCTGTGACTGCTTGAAGCCTTCTGCCGTAAGGATCGCGGCCCGCTTATCACGATCGGCGCGCATCTGCTTTTCCATCGAGTCCTTGATGGAGCCTGGCGGATCGATCGACTTGAGCTCGACCCGGTTGACGCGGATTCCCCATTTACCGGTCGCTTCATCGAGCACGCCCCGCAGCTGGGCATTGATTTCTTCGCGCGAGGTAAGGGTTTTCTCGAGGTCCATCCCGCCGACGACGTTACGTAGCGTGGTGACGGTCAACTGCTCGACGCCTTGAATGTAGTTCGCGATTTCGTAGGTGGCCGCCTTTGCGTCGGTGACCTGGAAATACAACACCGTGTCGATACCGACGACCAGGTTGTCTTCGGTGATGACCGGTTGCGGCGGGAACGAGACGACCTGCTCGCGCAAGTCGAGCAGCGGCCGAAGCCGGTCGATAAACGGCAGCACCACGTTGAGCCCGGGTGTCAATGTTTTGTTGTAACGGCCGAACCGCTCGACGATACCCGCGCGTGCCTGCGGGACCACTCGCACCGTGCGTCCGACGACGAGCACGACGATCACGAGGACGACGATCAACGCGATCGTGGCCGGATCCATGGGTACTCCGTTTCCTGGCTGCCGTGTTGCTAGCTGCCGCTGGTTTTACTCTGGCGCGTAACCGGCATACACCAAGGCGATGGCGCCCTCGATCTTGACGACCTCGGCCGACGTGCCGGGCTCGAGCACCTCGTCGTCGATGTACGGCCGCGCGCTCCACACCTCGCCACCGATCTTGACCTGGCCGTGGTGCGAATCGATCCGCTCGACGACCAACGCTCGGCGTCCGATCAATGCGTCGACACCGGTGGTCAGGGCGGGGCGGTGCAAGTGCGCCTTCGCGATCGGCCGCACGACGCCGACCAGCGCCGCCGTGCCGACGATGAATGCAACCAGCTGGGCCACCACCGGGCCGCCGAGCACCGCGACGATCAGGGCAATCACGGCGGCAATCGCAACGAAACCGAGGATCAGCGTCAACGTCAGTGCTTCGACACCGGCGCACAGTGCCGCCACAATCGTCCAAACGACCCAGGCGGCCATGACTCGATCCTAGGGCAGGTTAGCCTCGCGCGCGCGCCGCGAACCTGCCTTCGCGAAACTCCAGACGTAACGGTAGCCCGAACGTCTCCGAGAGCGCCGCTTCGGTTACGACGTGCTCGATCGGGCCGGCCGTGACGATTCGGCCGGAGCGCAACAACATGGCGTGCGTGAACCCGGCCGGGATCTCCTCGACGTGGTGGGTAACCAGAACCGTCGTCGGGGCAGCCTCGTCGGCCGCCAGCTTCGCGAGCCGGCTGACCAGGTCTTCCCTGCCGCCGAGGTCGAGACCGGCTGCGGGCTCGTCGAGCAGCAACATCTCGGGGTCGCTCATCAGCGCCCGGGCGATCTGGGTGCGCTTGCGCTCGCCTTCGGACAAGGTGCCGTACGTGCGGTCCCGCAGGTGCGCGCATCCCATCTGGTGCAAGACGGCGTCGGCCCGTGCCACATCGGCGTCGTCGTAACGTTCGCGCCAGCGCCCGACCGTGCCGTAGGAGGCCGTGAGGACGACATCGACGACCTTCTCGCGGAGCGGGATTCGCTCCCCCAAAGAAACGCTCGACAAGCCGATCCGCGGTCGGAGTTCGAACACGTCGACGGCGCCGAGTCGGTCCCCAAGAACATGTACCACGCCGCGGGTGGGAAACATTCGGGTCGACGCCACGCGGAGCAGCGTGGTCTTGCCGGCGCCATTCGCACCGAGGATCACCCAACGCTCGTCCGACTCCACCGCCCAGTCGATTCCCTCGAGCAGGGTTGCGCCATCGCGCACCACGGCGACACCGCGCATGTGCAGGACGTCGGCAACCGGACCCGCGCCGACCGGGTTACCAGCCTGCGCCAGCCACGCTTGAGTCGCGAACGATTCGACCACGACGTGAACCTATCGAGTACCGCACGCCTTCCCAGCAGCCGCACCGGATGGCTGACCGAGTCACTCCCGTCGCGCTGCGGTGCTTATCGTGGTGAACCGTGTCAACGCCAGCCACCCCGCTCAACCCGCCATCGCCGGGTCCCTCGACTCCTGCTGTCGACGCCGAGATCGCCGGTCGGCTCGTTGCGTGGATCGCGGCAGCCGTCGCGCGTCGGGTGGAGGTCGGCACTGCGGCCGCCGCAATCGAAGCGGGGACCGGCGGGCACGTCGTCCTCGGGTTACCGAGCGAGCTCGGCGAAACCTCGGGCGAACCGTCCCGCGAGACGTCGCTGCGCGAAGCGCTCGAGGCGATGCGGTCGGCCCGACCGCGGCGATTGACCCTCGTGGTGCCGACGGCCGGCGATCCCCTCGGACTGAGCGGCGTCGGGCCGTTCACCCAAGCGGCCGTGCTCGCCGGGCTCGGGGTCACGATCGAATACGCCGACGGATCGTACGGTTGGGTGCCCGAACGTGACGCCCGGGGTTCGTCTTATGAGGGCGTGCGCTGGAGCGTGCTGCCCGGAGCGGCGGCCGCAGCCACCTTGACCGTCGACCCCGATCGAATAGTCGAGCAGGCCGATCGTGCGCTGCGGCGCGCCCTGCGTGCCGCAGCCGCAACCCTGGGCGACGTCGACCTGGCGCGCTGGCGGCCCGAGGTGGCTGCCGGCCGGGCCGCCGCCGACGCCGCTTTGCGGGCCAGTGCACCAGCGTTTCCGCCAGGCTGGCCGGTCAGCGCCCGGATGCTTGGCGAGCGCGCAATTGCCCTTTGGCGACTGTTGCGGGTGGCCGGTTCGGACCACGGTGCGGTCTCGGCGTCAGGAAGCGCGGTACGCGTCGAAACGCTTCGCAGTCTGTCGCACGTGGTACGCGAGACGACCATGACCGCGTTCAACGTTCCGGCGGCGGCACTGTTGCGCGACTCCGGCGTCCGGTGACGTTGCGGGCCGGCCCGACCGATACCGTGACCAGGCGATGACCAGCAGTTTCGAGCCGACCGGACCAGCGAATTCTTCCGCGTCTCGCCGTACATCGAGCTCCGCGGCGTCCGACCGCACGTTGCTCGTGACGTTGACCGGTCGCGACCGACCGGGCGTCACGTCACGTTTGTTCACCGAGCTGGCGCGATTTCGGCTCGTGGTGCTCGACACCGAACAGATCGTGCTGCGCGGGCGACTGATCCTGGGCGTGCTCATCGCACTCGAAGATCCAGACGCAGCCGCCGAGCTCGCGATGCGCGACGCGCTGGCGAACGTGGCCCGCGAGCTTCGGCTCGAGATCGAGGTGGCCGTCGGCGACGGCTCGGAGCCCGCAGTAGTACCCGGGCCGCTGCACGTGACCGTCCTCGGGCATCCGCTTCGGCCGGCGGCGATGGCGCGCATCGCCGGTGCGCTCGCGGCCAGCGGCGCCAACATCGACCGGATCGAAAGGCTTGCCAGTCATCCGGTCACCTGCATAGAACTCGAGGTCTCGGGTGCCGAGCCCGATTTGTTGCGCGCCCGCCTGAACGCGGAGGCCGCCACCGCGGGCGTCGACGTCGCGGTGCAGCGCAGCGGTTTGTACCGGCGGGCGAAACGGCTCGTCGTGATGGACGTCGACTCGACGTTGGTGCGAGGCGAGGTCATCGAAATGCTGGCAGCGCACGCCGGCTGTGAGACCCAGGTCGCCGCGATCACCGAAGCTGCGATGCGAGGCGAACTCGATTTCGCGCAATCGCTTCGTCAGCGCGTCGCCTTGCTCACCGGACTGCCCGACAGCACGTTCGCCGAGGTGCGCAAAGCCCTGCAACTTACGCCCGGTGCGCGCACGCTGGTGCGCACCCTGAAGCGGCTCGGCTATCTGGTGGCGATCGTCAGCGGCGGCTTCAGCCAGGTGACCGACGAGCTGGTTGAGACACTCGAACTCGACTACGCGGCGGCGAACACCCTCGAGGTGGTCGACGGAGTGCTCACAGGAAAGCTCGTCGGGCCGATCGTCGACCGGCCGGGCAAGGCAGCAGCGCTCGAGCGGTTCGCGCGGCTGTCAGGTGTGCCGCTCAGCCAGACGATCGCGATCGGCGACGGCGCGAACGACCTCGACATGCTCGGGCGGGCTGGCCTCGGTGTGGCGTTCAACGCGAAGCCGATTGTGCGTCAGGCCGCCGACACCGCGCTGAACGTGCCGTATCTCGACGCAATCCTTTACTTGCTCGGCATTTCACGCGACGAGATCGATGCGGCCGACGCCGAAGCGCTCGAACTCGACGCGAACACCGACTGAGCCGGCGCTGACGCTCGAAGCCGGGCACCGCGGCGCGCTATCGCCGTTGTTACTTGGCGAACAGCGCGTTCCAGATCTGCGGGCCGACGATGCCCGGCCGCTCGACGGCTAGGTGATGGTCGATCTCGAACTGGGTTGCGGCGGCGGCGGACTTGGGACCGTAGCGCCCATCTACGGCGATCTGATAGCCGTCAGCCACCATCTGGGTCTGCCACGCGGTGACATCAGCACGAACGGCGCCAACATCGCGGATCGAGATGTAGTGCCCGTCCCAGCCGCCGGCCGCGGTTGCGGTGGGCACCGACGTCACGGTCGGTGCCGGAGCGGGTGGCTGCGCCGTGGGCGCGGGTGGAGCAACCGGTGTGGCGGACGGGGCTGGAGCCTGCGGCGCGCTCGGGGCACTCGGTACAGGCGACGCCGGGGGTGACAGCGGCAAGCGGGGATTGCCGCGCGAAGCCTGGCGATCGTCGACCAGGCCGAGTTTCGCCGAGCATGCGGGCCAGGGTTGCCAGCCGCGTTGGTCGTACAGCTTTTGGGCCGCCTGGTCTTGGACAGCGGGCGGCGCATTGGACGGGAGCCCGGCGTAGCCGAGGCCCTGCCAGGTAGGGAGGTTGAACTGGTACGCGCCGTAGTAACCGTTGCCGGTGTTCACCGCGTAGTTGCCGCTTGACTCGCACATGCGCAGCTGCGCCCAGGCGTCGGGCGTAACGGCACCAGCCGACCCAGCGGTACCGGCCATCACCAGCGTGTCGCCGAGCGCCAACGCAGCAGCGACACCGGTAGCCGCGACCGTGCGATGCGCGGTGGTCGGTGGTGCGGGCTTGGCGTGGCGGGGTCCCGACAGACGGGCATGCCGTGGACCTGCATAGCGATGCGAACCCATGTCGTCCTTCCGACGCCGGCGAGGTGAGCTGTCGGGTTCGGGCGGAAGGTCGACGTATGCCCGGCCGTTCAGCCTGCCGACGCGACGACGGCTGACCGGCTTCACCCCAAGGGTGCTCGTTCTCCATGGCACCCGAATGTCTCGGGTCCCCCGCTCCTGCCTGAAATCTCGTGGACCGACGACCCCGGCAGGATGCGGCGTGGGGGGTCGGTGTGCCGCTGGAGGGCTGCACACCTAAAAGGCTCGACACCTCGGCGCGCCGCCTTGATCTGGCACCGGCCAAACGGTACGCGTAATTCCCCCGATCGGGCTAATCGGAATGATCGCTGTGGACAAAGGCCGGCTAACAGCGGGTGTGGAAGTCAGGCGTGCGCGCCGCCCTCGTGGCCGGCGTGGCTCGCGGGCTCGAACTGAAACGTCGAGTGCTCGACGTCGAAGTGACCGACCAAGCATGCCTGCAACTCGTCGAGCAATCGGGGCGTGTGACTGTCGGTGAAGCACTCGTCGTCGACGACGATGTGCGCTGAAAGGGTCGGAAGGCTCGAGGTCAGCATCCAGACATGCAAATCGTGGACATCGCGGACGTGCGGCGTCTGGAGCAGGTGATTGCGCACGACGTCGAGTGCGATGCTTTCGGGCGCCGCTTCGAGCAGCACGCGTCCGGAGTCACGTAGCAGCCCCCAGGCCGCTTTGAACATGAGCAGGACGACGACAAGCGACGCGATGGCATCGGCCCGCCGAAACCCGGTGGTCAGGACGACGATCGCCGCGATTGCCGCACCGATGAAGCCGTACAAGTCGGTGATGATGTGCTGGAACGCGCCTTCGACGTTCAGGCTCGACCGGCCGGCGCGCGACAGCACCCAGCCGACAACCACATTGACCACGATGCCGACCAACGCTGTGATCAGCACTGCCTCACCGGCGACGCGTGGAGGCGCGAGCAACCGGTCGATCGCCTCGAAGGTGATGAGCCCGCCTACGACCAGCAACATGATGCCGTTGGCCGCGGCGGACAGGATCTCTGCGCGCGTCCAGCCGAACGTCCAGGCACCGCGGGCCGGACGCCGGGCGAGCCGAATCGCCCACAACGCCGCGCCGAGGGCGACGACGTCCGACAGCATGTGACCGGCGTCGGAGAGCAGCACGAGAGAGTGCGCGCTGAACGCAACGGTCACCTCGCCAACCATGAAAGCGACGAGGATGCACAACGCGGCGATCAGGTGTCGCGGGTCAGTGCCACGGCTGGCCACGCCGTGCTGGTGCGGGCCGTGGTTCGAAGAATCGTGAAGGACGCCGGACACAAGACCAGGATCGGCGTCAGGCGCCCATAGCGTGAACGCCACCGTCGACGTGGACGATCTCGCCGGTGGTCTTCGGGAACCAGTCGGACAGCAACGCCACCACCGCGCGTGCTGCCGGCTCGGCATCGGTGACGTCCCAGGACAGCGGGGAGCGTTCACCCCAGATCGCTGCCAGGCCGTCGAAGCCAGGGATCCCCTTTGCCGCCATGGTGCGGATCGGCCCCGCCGACACCAGGTTGACCCGGACGTTCTTCGAGCCTAGATCGCGGGCGAGGTAGCGAGCGCACGACTCGAATGCGGCCTTGGCGACGCCCATCCAGTCATAAAGCGGCCACGCCACCGACGCGTCGAAGTCCAATCCGACGACGCTCCCGCCTCCGGGCATCAACGGCAGCGCCGCCGTGGTGAGCGCTTTCAGCGAATACGCCGAGACGTGCAGAGCGGTGGCGACGTCGTCCCACCCGGTGTTCAAGAAGTTGCCGCCGAGGGCCGCCTCTGGAGCGAAGCCAATCGCGTGCACGACACCGTCGAGGCCGCTGAGATGTTCGCCGACCCGCGCCGGCAGTGCGGCCAGGTCGTCGGCGTTCGTGACGTCGAGTTCGATGACCGGCGCCGGCTTGGGCAGCCGGGCCGAGATCCGCTCGGTGAGGCGCAGGACGCGACCGTACGACGACAGCACGACCTCCGCGCCTTCTTGTTGACCGAGCCTGGCGACGTCGAACGCGATCGACGCCTCCGTGAGGACGCCGGTGACCAGCAGGCGCTTGCCCTCGAGTAGACCCATCAATGCCCCATTCGCTCGGTGAAGTTGGTCAATGTCCCATGCCGAGGCCGCCGTCGACCGGGATGACGGCGCCGGTGATGTAAGCCGCGGCGTCGCTGGCCAGGAAATGCACGACGCCGGCGATTTCTTCGGCGCTGGCGTAGCGGGCCAGCGGCACTTGCTTCAAGATTTCGGCCCTCCGCTCGGCGGAGAGCACGGCGGTGAGTTCGGTGTCGACAAAACCCGGGGCCACCACATTCGCGGTGATACCGCGCGACCCGAACTCACGCGCGATCGAGCGAGCGAAGCCG
>Ga0068855_100007180_pt1 | contig 13518 bp, 10 predicted proteins | sample KBSCornC52_FD_66592 | JGI IMG/M metagenome (GOLD analysis project Ga0068855, IMG submission 66592) | Corn rhizosphere microbial communities from Kellogg Biological Station, Michigan, USA - KBS Corn C5-2 | ecosystem: Host-associated > Plants > Roots > Rhizosphere > Soil ... | reverse complement strand
CTTCTTTCACCGCGCCGCGGAGCAGTACAGCGCGGCCTTCGTCGAACTCCGCCCTGAGGCGGCCATGCACCTCCATGGGAAGGCGATGGCGATGCGCGTCCCAGAACGGGCGGAGGTGTCGCAAGAAGCGCGCTTGCTCCTCGCGCGGCAGTCCCTGCCAGATATTCTGGATCGAGGGACGCAGGCCGTTGATGATCGCCTGCCAAGGGGTGCCGCCGCTTTCGGCCATTTCGCAGGCAATGCGTATTGACGCTGCGAGCAGGGACACGCGCTTGGAATGAGGGATTGCGACCTGCTGCGGCACAACTCCTTTCGGGGCATGCGTCCGCGGCAGCTGTCCGCGCCGCGAGATGACGACCGCGTTGCCCTGGAAACCATCGCGGCGGGCGCTAAGCAGCACATCGACCATGGTAAGCCCGGAGCCGATTAGCACCATCGAGCTTGCCGCAGCGGTCCGTTCGGCGGGTAGGATCTCGTATGGCGCGAGGGCGCCAGTCGCATGCGGTTGCTGCAGGCCGTACGCCGTGGCGAGCATCACGACATCCGCAGTGATAGGCTCGGCGCGATCGAGCTCGATGCGATAGCGACCGCTTTCGGGGATCACAGTGCGCGCCATGGCAGTGATGACGCTGAACCCGACGTCAGGCCTGCGTTCGGCGGATTCGAACAGCCTCTGGCGGATATATTCGCCGAACAGTTGCCGCGGCAGAAACGTATGGGCGAGCGCCTCATGCAGGCCTGCCTGGTTCTCGCCCTGGTCGAGTTGGCGAAACGCCCAGTTCAAGAAATCCCCGGGCTGAACTGCGCGAATTGAGAGATCGCGGGTACGCACATTGAGGAGATTGAGCGGGCGATGGCTGCCATAGGCGAGCCCCTGCCCGAGCGCGCTGGTCCCCTCGATCATGACGAGGCGGAACGGCGTTTTGAGGTGAGACAGGCAAGCTACGCCGGCCGCGGCGCCCGTGAAGCCGCCACCGACCACGCACACTGTGAACGGCGCTTCCGACATGCCCATCTCAGATTTGCTCCCCGCTCTTACGCAGTGCTACACAAGGTTTACGGCGGCAATGAAGCCCAATTGTCATTTGCCTGACATCGAAGCCGCGACCATTCTCACCCGGCGCACGACAAGCAAGGCAGCAAGTCCGGAAGTGCAGCTTTTGTGGAAGGACTTACTCGCTTTCGCCCGAAATTCGCGACGCAATGCTCGCGGCGATTTGCAGGCGCTCGTAGAGTCCGGCCGCCCTTCCGACTCGCGGGCAGAAGGACGGCCGGTGGCCTCGCGAGGCGCCGCTAGGGAGCGCCTGGTGTCAAGCTAGCGAGGTCAAACGCGAGTGGCACGCCGCGATCGATCTCGTTCCGGCAATGCGCGCGCCGCACTGAAAGCGAGCATCTCCTGGGTCTCGTGAATGCATTCAAACCCCGCGTGAACTGTTCCGCCGGACGGTTAGCTCTGGCGCCTCAAGGATCCCAGCATTCGGCCGTTTTGCTGTTGCCTGAAACATGGGTGCTCTCGTATGATCAGTCCAATCGATGATATCGATGACGAGTATCGATCACGCCAATTTAAGCAGGCTCGACCTGAATCTTCTGGTCGCGTTCGACGCATTGCTGACCGAGCGGAGCGTCACCCGCGCCGCGGCGCGTGTCGGCCTCGGTCAGTCGGCAATGAGCCACAATCTCGCGCGGCTCAGGATTTTGTTCGGCGATGAGCTGCTTACCCGTGGCGCCGACGGCATGCGACCCACCCCACGCGCGCTCGAGCTCGCCGATCCCGTACGCGTGACGCTTTCGCAGATTCAGGCGGCCGTGTTGCAGCGTGAGGCATTCGATCCTTCGACTGCAGACCGCGCATTCAGGATCGGTCTCGCCGACTCGATCGAGGTCGCGCTCATTCCGGGCTTAATGGCACGCTTGCGCGGCGCGGCGCCCGATGTCGCCTTGCGACTGCGCTCCACCAATCGCCTCAGCATCCTCGAGGAACTCGACTCAGGCCGACTCGATCTCGGCATCGGCGTGTTCGATCACGGGCAGATCCACCATAAGCGCCGCCCGCTCTACACCGACAACTTCTTGTGCCTGTTCAGCCCGAAACAGCTCAATCTCGCCCCGCCCATCTCGCTCGCAGATTATCTGCGTTTACCTCACATGCTCACCAGCCTCAGCGATGATGCTCACGGTGCGGTCGACGATGTGCTCGCCAAGCTGAAGTTGAAGCGCACCATCGCGCTGACCACGCCGGGATTTCTTGCCGTGCCATTCGTGTTGCGACGAGCGCCGATCATCACCACGATGCCCTCGCGGCTCGCGCGCTATTTTGCCGAGGCCTTTGGGCTTGCCACCAGCCCCGCGCCTATCGAGCTCCCAACCTTCACCATCTCGCTCCTCTGGCATGCGAGCTTCGATCAGGACCCGGGTCATGTCTGGCTCAGACAAACCGTGGCGGGACTAGCCTCGGACGCCGGATTGGAGTTGTAGAGTGCAAGGGTCGGGTTGTGAAAAATCGGCGGAGCACTTTAAGTGGTTCTCGGCCGTTATATTGGCTACACGATCGCCGCGTAACCGATTTGGCTTAAGTTTGGCGCAAGCAAACTTTGACTGACCAATATTGATCGCTAACGAAGGAGGTCGTCCTATGGCTGCGAAGGGAAGCGCGTCGACGTCAGACTGGGGACGTTGTGATGCATTGAGCGAGGTGTTGGCTGACAGCTGGTGGGCCGTGGGGTTACGCGGCCTTTTGGGCATTCTTTTTGGGCTGATCTGCCTGCTGACGCCCGGGATCGCGGTCGGGGCATTCGTCATCCTGTTCTCGGCCTACATGCTGGTCGATGGCGTGTTCGCCATTGTCTCGGGCATCAAGGCGGCGCGGAACGGCGAGCGCTGGGGCCTGCTGATCCTGGAGGGTATCGTCGATATTGCCGCCGGCGTGATCGCCTTCCTTTGGCCCCTTATCACGCTTGTCGCTTTGACTTGGCTCATCGCCATCTGGGCGATCGTGTCCGGGGCGCTGATGCTCGGGGCGGCCTTCACCCTCAACATCGATCACGGGCGCTGGTGGCTCGCGCTTGGAGGAATCGCGTCGGTCATCTTCGGCATCCTGCTCGTGATCGAGCCACTGGTCGGGGCGGTGGTGCTCACCATGTGGATCGGTGCTTATGCCCTCGTGTTCGGCGTGGTCCTGCTCATTCTCGCTTTCCAGCTTCATTCGCGAAAAGAAGCGCGCGAGCGGAAAGCACCTGCGAGCGCAGCCGCGAAGAAAGCTTAAACCCGCTCGCTCGCGAAGCGTTATCATCGGCGCGGCGCTCAGCAAGCGCCGCGCCTTTCTTGCGAGTTCAAGCGTCTATGGCAACGTCCGATCTTCCCACTGTGACGCTCCCTTCCGGGCAGAAGGTGCCGCAGCTCGGCCAAGGCACCTGGCACATGGGAGAAAGCGCGCGGCGACGCGGCGAGGAGGTGGCGGCACTGAAGCTTGGGCTAGATCGCGGGATGACGCTGATAGACACCGCCGAGCTTTACGCCGACGCCGAGCTGGTCGTGGCCGAAGCCATCAAGGGCCGGCGCGACGAGTGCTTTATCGTCACCAAGTTGCTGCCGGAGAACTCGACTCGCGCACGCACCATCGCCGCCTGCGAGCGCAGCCTCAAACGGCTCAACACCGACCGCATCGATCTCTATCTCCTGCATTGGCGCGGCCGCCCGCGGCTCGAGGAAACCCTGTCTGCCTTCGAGGCGCTCGTGAGCGCGGGCGCGATCCGCTACTGGGGCGTGAGCAATTTCGATGTCAGCGACATGGAGGAGCTGTTCGGCCTTCCCGGCGGGGATGCCTGTGCCACCAACCAAGTGCTGTATAATCTCAGGCGGCGCGGCATCGAAGCCGGGCTTCTGCCCTGGTGTGGGGAGCGGGGCGTGCCGATCCAAGCCTATTCGCCGATCGAGCAGGGCAGGCTCTTGCGCGACCGCGTTCTCACCGGGGTCGCCATTCGCCATCGCGCCACGACGGCACAGATCGCGCTTGCCTGGGTGCTGCGGCAGCCTGACATGATGGTCATACCTAAGGCGGCGACCCTCGAGCATGTCCGGGAGAACCGTGCGGCACTTGACATCGAGCTAACTGCCCAGGACCTTGCCGAGCTCGATCGTGCCTTCCCACCTCCCGCCGGCCCGCGCCCGCTCGAGCTGCTCTAGGCACTACTGCTCCCCGCCACTGTCATCAGGGCGTCACGCAACTTCGCTGTTGAATGAAAGGACCCGCCACACTTGAGTCGTGCTGAATGCCCGACAAACTCCTGCCCTGGATTTTGCTCTTCACCGCGATCCTGTTCGAGGTCGCCGGCATCACCTCGATGAAGCTCTCCCGCGGGTTCTCCGAGCCGCTGCCTTCGATCGCTGTCCCGGTCTTCTACGTGTTCTCGGCGCTCGCCGTGATCGTCGCGCTGAAGCGGCTGGAGCTATCGACCGCTTATGCCATCTGGTCGGGCGTCGGCACTGCGCTTGCCGCCATGATCGGCATCACCTATTTCCGCGAGCCGCTCACTCTGTTCAAGGTCGCCTCGCTCGTGCTGGTCATTCTTGGCGTGCTTGGCCTGTCGCTCGCAGCGCGACAGACGAACTGACGCAAAGCCCCGCTCCCGTTACCATATTCTGCTCATGGACGGACTTATCGGCCAGAGCGACGGTGTGATCCGGTTTGCCGTGTTCCTCAGCGTCTTTCTGCTGATGGCGCTGATCGAGCTGTTGTGGCCAAAGCGCAAGCTCATCGCGTCTAAGAAGCGGCGCTGGCTAACCAATGTTGGCATCAGCGTGGCGGCAAGTGCCGTGCTCAGGCTGATGGCGATGCTCGCCGTACCGGTTGCGGCCATCGCCGCCGCGTTCTACGCCGAGCAGCACCAGCTCGGACTCTTGAACCAAGTTGCGTGGCCGCTGTGGATCAAGGTTGCCGCTTCGCTGCTCGTCCTCGACCTCGCCATCTGGGCGCAGCATCTCGCCTCACATAAGATCCCCATCTTCTGGCGCCTGCATCAGGTGCACCACGCCGACCGCGACGTCGACGTAACCACGGCGGTAAGGTTTCACCCCGTTGAGATCGCACTTTCGATGCTGTGGAAGATCGCGGTCGTCGTGCCGCTCGGCGCACCACCCCTCGCAGTGTTTCTATTCGAGGTGATCCTCAACGCCTGCGCCATGTTCAATCACGCCAATATCGCGCTTCCCTCATGGCTCGACCGCGCCTTGCGTAAGCTCATCGTCACGCCGGACATGCACCGGGTGCACCACTCGGTGCGCTTCCGCGAGCACGATTCAAATTACGGTTTCAATCTTTCTATCTGGGACAGGCTATTCCGCACCTACACGGCACAGCCTGAGGCGGGACACGAGGGCATGACCATCGGGCTTGCGCCCTATCAGACCGAGGGCCCTTCACGTTTCGGCTGGTCCCTCATTCTGCCTTTTGTCCGAAAAGGGCAGCCGCCGAACCGATGCAACATCACTTCGGCAGACAAGCAATAGTCCCACAATACGTCCACCTCGTCAGTCTTGCCGTGCTTGGCATGGCAGTGGCTTGGCAGTAAGCGCGATCCCCGCCACAGTGGCGGCTGAATTACCACTTCGGGTATTAGGCAGCTGCCGCTGATTGAATCGCAAGGTCGACGGCTCTGCGACAGACGGACGCCTTGGTCATTATTATCACGTGCCAATCTATTCACTGCCGTCTTGTCTGCCTAGGATAGGCAGGCTAGCAGTCACGGCCACTCATTGGAAGTTTGGCTTCGGGTATCTGTTTCTGACTTCCCGAATGGCTGTCCCTGATTGGTCCCTTTCTCAGAGGATGGTGATCATGAAAGTCTCGGATGTCCTCCAAATTAAAGGTTCGGGCGTGAAAACTATTGCGCCAGATACATCGGCTCGTGAACTCTCAGTGAAACTGCACGCAGAACAAATCGGTGCTATGGTCGTAAGCACTGACGGCAGGTCAATCGACGGTATCGTCTCTGAGCGTGATCTAGCATACGGTCTGGCGGCATACGGCAGTGAGTTGCCAACAGTCACTGTTTCAAGATTGATGGCCAAGACGATCGTTGACTGCTCTCCGGATGACAGCATCAATCATGTCATGAAACTCATGACGCAACGGCGGGTTCGCCACCTGCCTGTCAAAGAGGGCGGTCGGCTTGTGGGAATTATCAGCATCGGGGATGTTCTCAAGCATCGACTTAACGAACTTGAGTTGGAAGCAAACGTAATGCGGGATTATGCGGTCGCGGCCAGACGCTAGTTTCAGGGCGGGCACGACCTGGCCTTCTGGGGCGATTTTGGTGGCGTCACGTTTTTGCTTCCAACTCTGACGAATTGGTGGATCATCCTGCCGCGGTTAAAAGTCAGCCGGTGATGCGGTTCTAAACGGATTGCAATTCCGCGAGGAGTGTTTTGGCCTCGCGGAGGTCAGGCGTACAAAACCCTTCGGTAAAGGAGTTGTAGAGGTTGCCCAGCATTTCGCCCGCATCGGTCCGGTGACCATGCCGCGCACGCATGCGCGCGAGGCTAATCGTAGCCCTAAGCTCCCACGCCTTACTGCCCTGCTCCCTGGCAATGTCGACCGCTTGACTGAAGTGCTGCTCCAGTATCTCTGGCTGGATCCCTTCTCTTTGTGCCACCTCTCCTTTGAGGCGATGCAGTTCCGCTTCGTGGCAGCGGTCACCGCCCCTTTGGGCGGCCGTAAGCGCCTCACCGAGCATGCTATTAGCCTCACCAGTGTTGCCGATTTGGATGAAAGCGTCACCGAGCAATCCAAGATAGTACGGCAGGGCAAGTCCAGCCCCCGTGGCCCGATAGGCATCGAGACTGCCTTCCAGTGCTGCCGCCGCCTTTGCCGCGTTTCCTTGCAGCAATTGGCCGGCCGCGTTGTAAATCGAGCCCGTGGCATGGAACAAAGGAAAGCCGTGCTCGGCTGAAGTTCGCATTTGCTCATCGCTAAACAGGAGCGTTTCTGACGGCATGCGCATTAATTGATAGAGCCAGCTCGTGTGATGCTGTGCGTAAGCAAGACTAAAGGGATGCTCAATCGAGCGAGCAAGTTCGCGCACCTCTCGGTTTACTTTTAAAGCGCGGTCGGGATAACCCAGGTGCCACAAGGCCAGTGCCAGGTAGCAACGATGGGTGACGCCTGCATCTTCCCCTACGCGTGCAGCCCAGGCCCTATTCCTGTCGCGGTCATCGTAGAGTGCGAGCGCTTTTTCGTATTGATCACGAGCGCCGGCAAAGTCGCCTCGATAGAACAGCGCGACTCCGAGCAGGAACAAGGCTTCCATCCACATGCCAGGGTCGGCATGCCTTTCGGCAAAAGCGAGAGCTTCATTGGCAAGGACTAGCGCGAGATCCATTTCACCGCGAACGATGCGCCAGGCAAAATTCCCAAACACCATGGCGAATTGCTGTTGCGGCTCGGCAACTGTCGCACAAATTTCGCGCGCCCGCTGAAAGACGGGGCCAACTTCTGGTGCGGCGTAGCCTCGGGTTGCAATGTAAGCTGTGCCGAGCGGATTTAAGATTTGCAGTTCTGCTTGGTCACGCTGAATGCCGGCTTCAATATCCTTCAGGAGATTTCGGGCGGCTTCCAGATCCTTCACTGCCTGGGCAGAAGCCCCCCGCGACAAGGCCTGCGTTGCAGCCCGTCTAAGATATTCGACAGCTTTTTCGCGATTGCCGCTGCGCGAAAAGTGATGGGCAAGATCGGCCAGATGGTCATCGAGTGAGCCGGCATAGAGCAGCTCGATCGCCTGTCCCACACTTTGATGCAGATGCCTTCTTCGCTCGACCAGGACGGAGTTATAGGCGACCTCCTGCGTAAGAGCGTGTTTGAAGATGTACTCGACATCGCTGATGGAAGGCTGCTCGTAAACGAACTGACCAAGTTCGAGACTGGTGATAAGCCGATCAAGTTCTTCGTCCGATCGTCCGGCGACCGCGCGGGCAAGGCTTCGCACGAACTCGCGGCCGAGTACGGCAAGGATTTGCAGGAGATTCTTTTCGTCATTGCGAAGCCTGTCGATGCGAGCCGCGAGAATGGCTTGCACTGTAGGCGGGATCTTAAGAGTGGAAAGTGGCTTGAGGAGCTGCACCTTCCCATCGCGTTCCTCGAGCGCGCCCTCGTCAAAAAGTGACTGCACTGTCTCTTCCATGAAAAAAGGCGTGCCGCCAGTGGTCTCGATGATTCGATCTTTAAGGAAAGCGACATCCTCGGCTCGCCCGAGCATCTCCGACAGCATTTCCAGCGCGTCGTTGGAGGCAAGCGGCTCTAGCCGTAAACGTAGACAGTTAGATTTGTGTCTCCACCTCAGCCTGTATTCCGGGCGGTAGCTTACGAGTAACAAGAGCTTCGCGGAGTCAATCGTAGTGGCGAGGAGATCGAGCAGCGCCTGACTTTCGTCGTCCAACCAATGCAGGTCTTCCACAATTAGGATCAGTGGCCGCCTTTTTGACTCGCTTAGAATAAGACGCTTCAATGCCTCAAGCGTGCGTGTTCGCCTGAGTTGCGAGTCCATCGCGGCGAGCTTCTCTTTCTCCTCCTCGATTTCCAGCAGCGCACTTAGGTAGGGAAGGTCCCCAAGCAAAGTCGCATCGGTTGCTTCGATTTTAGCGGCCAGCTTTTGTTTTCGTGATGCCACGGTTTCATTGCGGCCGGTCTCGAGATAGGTGTGAAGCAACTCGATAATTGGTAGGTAGGCCGAGCTTTTGCCGTGAGAGACCGAGTAGGCTTCGAGCACGTTCCAGTCGGCACTTACCTGAGATTTAAACTCGAAGAATAGGCGCGACTTTCCTATTCCGGGTTCCGCCTCTACGGCGACGATCGCGCCAGATCCCTTCTTGACCCCATCGGCCGCGCGGCGAAATTCATGCTTTTCCTTCTCGCGGCCCACGAATTTAGACAATCCGCGACCTGCCGACTTCTGTAGTCGCGTCCGCAGGGGGCCGAGACCCGTCACTTCGTGGGCGCTGATCGACTCGCTCAGCCCCTTGACCCGAACAGAACCCAGCGGACGAAGAGCAAAGAAACCTTCAACGAGCTTACGAGTGCTGTCGCTTATTATGGTCGACCCAGGGCTGGCCAATGCCTGAAGTCGGGAAGCAAGGTTCACTGTATGGCCGATCGGCGTGTACTCCGTTTGGGTCTCTCCGGTCCTAATTGAGCGGACCACGACCTCGCCCGTGTTCACCCCTACTCTGACCTGGATTGGCGGACGTCCGTCGGCACGAAGCCGATCGCTGTAGCGCCGCATGTCCTCATGCAAACGCAACGCGGTATAGAGCGACCGCTGCGGATGATCCTCATGCGCAACGGGAGCTCCAAACAGGGCAAAAATTCCGTCACCCGTCGACTGAACGACATATCCGTCATATCGGCGCACAGCCTCAATCATTAACTTCAAAGCAGGGTCAATAATTGCTCGAGCTTCTTCGGGATCGAGATCTTGCTCCAGTACGGTTGAGCCAATAATGTCAATGAAGAGCGCTGTAACGAGCTTGCGTTCTCCGTCCAATGCCAATTGCGAAATCGTGCCCAGATCATTAACCGAGATGCTTGTGGCTGCTTTCGGCGTGCCTTCACGCGCGCCGCTGATTTCCCGATTAATCGGACTGCCGCAGGCGTTGCAAAAACGTGTTTCTGGTGGATTCGAGGCGCCGCAGTGAGAACAAATGGGTTGCAAGGGGGAGCCGCAGGCGCCGCAATATTTCGACCCCTCAGGATTTTCGCCGTTACAGGTCCGACACCGGGCCAGCGAAGCCACAGCTCACCTTTCACTGTTTTGACTTGATCCCCCGGATCAATGGCAATTGCAGGTGTCAGTCTAACGACAGCGCTGCCACGAGCCAAGTTTGCCGAACATTGTGCACGACATCGCAACACGTCAGGGCCGTAGCATTCGCGGTGTTTCCCGGGGCGCGAATAAATTGGGACCCTCATTCATTGGCCAGATCAATGTGCAATATCGCTGGCATCGATGTTGCTCAGGGGTTGTAACCCACCACGCTCGACGATTCACTAGTTGAGCGGAAAACAGCACGCTTCGCGAAAAAGCCTTGAAAGGCACGCTGCGAGCGAAGGTCCTTCTAACGAGCTTCGGCAAACAGCAATTTATGAAGGGTGGCCTAAAGACCTCTATGTCACCAAGCGGGCGTGTCTCTTAAGCATCAAAGCCAACCCAACATCTTCGCTTTGGTGTAGGCGGCCCTCCAAGCTTCGGCGAGGAATTTTGCCTGGTTTGTGTCGGGATCGTCTCGTAGAGGATCAAGAGCGATAAGCATGGGTGAGTCAGGCATCCGCCGGTATGTCACAGAGTGGCCGGTTTCAGGGTTGCGAACGATAATATCTTGATTTTGTACTTCAACGCTCAAACGCAGCATGGGTCAACTTTTCATGTGGCTGCGGCTTTTTTATCACGTAGCGAGCCTGCCGCACGATCTTCCGTCCAATCTGTCGGTCCGGTTAGGGAACGTCGACGACAGAACAAGAATACGGCGCGCGCCAGAGTCTCGCTCCGTGGCCATCGGAACCTCGCAATTCGTATGGTTGATCCGTCATTCGATCATATTTCGCTTAGACCAACCTAAACACCAACTCGATAAGCTCAGGTCACAGCTTAAAAGGCAAAGGCTCGCCAAGGTGTCCGCGCGAGCTTGACCTTGACGAGCCCGGGCGGCGCCATGCGCAGCATTAACCCCCTGCCGACGCCACCCTGTTCTGCATCGCCTCGGATCCTCGCATAGCCGCACTCAGGCGCGCTCTATACAAGTATGTTTCCAGCGAAACTTGCTAGAATGTGCCAAAGATTTGCTTCTTCAATCTGGGTTGCACTTAATTGAGATTGCTGACCTATGCGCGATCCCAACGGCGTCGATCTCGACAATTTTCCGAGTGCGATGGGCATCGTTACTCGGCTCGCCTGCGACCGGGCAAAACAGGAAGGAGTCGCAGTTGAACCGCTGTTGCGCAAGGCAGGGCTCAATCAGCAGCAGATCGATGACCCTCGCAGTCGGATTGCCGTCAAAGCCCAAATCCAATTTCTCGCGCTCGCCGCGAGGACACTCAAAGACGACAGCCTCGGATTTCACTTAGCTCAGAAATTCGATCTTCGTGGGGTTGGGCTGCTTCACTACGTGTTAGCGTCCTCAGATACGATCGAGGAGGCCCTACAGCGAGCAGCACGATACAGCGCGGTAGTCAATGAAGGCATCACGCTGAGATACCATGAGGGCAAAAGTGTCGGACTCAGTTTCGAGTACGCCGGAGTTTCGCGCTACACAGATCGCCATCAAATAGAGTTCGCGATGGTGGCGCTCACTCGTGTCTGTCGTCAGTTGACCAACCGGAATTTGCCAACCACTCGTGTCAGTTTTAGCCATCAACGCAAGAACGATATTACGGAGTTTAGAACCTTCTTCGGCAGCGACATCACGTTCGGCGCGGCTGTCGATGAGCTGGCCTTTTCACCGTCGATCAAAGGTACGCCGATAATCGGCGCTGACCATTACCTCAATGAGCTTTTGGTTGAATACTGCGAAGAAGCAATTTCTGAACGGGGATCGAAGCCAAGTTCGTTTGGATTGAATGTAGAGAACGCCGTTACTGTTCTTTTGCCGCATGGCAAGGCACGAGCGGGCACCGTCGCCCGAAAACTAGGCGTAAGTCGGAGAACACTGGCGCGCCGCCTTGCTACAGAGCAATTGACGTTTGCGAGCGTTGTGCAGCGGCTCAAGTCAGATCTTGCCAAACGCCACCTCACGGATGAGTCACTGTCAATTTCAGAGATCGCTTGGCTGCTAGGTTATCAGAACGTCAGCGCATTCACGCATGCGTTCAAGCGTTGGACGGGTAAGGCTCCAAGGGCAGCACGACAACTGGCGCGCTGAAAATTCACACGTCATTCCCACAATGAAGAGTGGGCAATATCGAACAATAATTTGGCACGAGTTTCTGCTGGAGCAAGTTTCGACCCATAATTAAGTCGGCTTCGCTAACTTAGAAATCCCGTTATGCGGGAGCGGTGCGCCGGATGCGGTGGGCGGAAAGGTAGTGAGTGTTGAACTCATAAAAAAGATAATCCCAACTTCATCAGGTCTGATGCAAGAACCGCTAGGCAGATAATCACCGCAGCCAGAATTACCGCCAGAACAACAGCGATTGCCTTCCAAACTGAAGGCGAGCTGATCGTCATAGGGGACTGCTCAGGCGCGGCGGCGTCCTCTTCCATTCTGTACCGCTCTTCCCGAGTTTGTAACCCAGGTCGAATAACTTAGACATGTATCTGGGATCGAATGCTTCCGTGCTCGTATCGGGGAAATCACCTGGGATGTAGGCAACGTTGTAATCGATACCGTTCTGCCGCGCGAACTCATACATTTGGTAGAGGTCGCCAATGCCTTGCGTTTTGATCAGCGTCGAAATCGATCGTCCGGCGATGGCTAGGGTGCTGGCCTTCACCGCTTTGAACTCGGGAGCCACACGCCCATTGCGAATGATGTAAAGGTGACGGACCGGATTAATGCCAAGCTTGGCATCCATAGCGCCGGACCTGATCTGCGTTGGCAGCAGGAACACTTGATTGGTTGTACCGCCATCGACGTGCATTTCCTCCCTGATCTGACCCTCCGCCTGTACATCGATATAAACAGGCGGGAATACGCCGGGGATTGCGGCCGAGGCGAGCAGCACATTGCGAAAGAGCTCAAGGGCACGAGGATCACCACTCGAGGCAATCTTGCCCATGTCCCAGATCACCGGGCGCTGTGCATCAAGATTCGTCGTTCCGATCAGGAGGCGGCGGCCGCGCGCATGTTCATGCGCGACCTGTTGCAAAAAATCAGCATCGACGTAGCTGGCGATGACTTGCGCAAGCGGCGCGTTGCTGGCGAGGCCCTCACCGCCGAGCAGCCCTCTTATGGGCTGCTTCTTCACCAATTGATCGGTCGAATAGGTTGTGTAGACCTGCTTCAACGCCGGATCATAGCGAGGTCCGAGAAAGGCGAATGGCGCAGTCAGCGCACCAGTGCTGATGCCCGTTACGATGTCGAACTCGGGTCGGTTGCCGCGCGCGGTCCAGCCAACCAAAAGGCCTGCCCCGAATGCCCCGTCCGAACCGCCGCCGGAAATCGCAAGAAAGCTGATCTGTGGTCTTGTGCCCTGCTTGAGTAGATATGGTCTCGCAGCCCTAACCTGGGCCCACTTCTCCGCGGCCAGTGCATTTATGTTGGATGGAGAGCGATCGCCCCAATAGCGGACTTGCGTTCCGTCAAGAAGGGTCACCTTGTCGGCGTACGCGGGGGGCACCGGATCGCGAGGCAGCGAGGCGCAGCCGAACAGCAAAGAGCTGATCAGCAGGGACGCACACAATGGGTTGTGCCTCACGCACCCCATAGGCTCCCCCCGTGCGGTTTATGCGGCAGTTTTTAACCGCAGGACCTCTTGCTCCAATGGCGGCCTTTTGATGGCACGGGCGCCGGGACTGGCCCTGGAGCAGTCGG
>Ga0068855_100007174_pt1 | contig 13522 bp, 10 predicted proteins | sample KBSCornC52_FD_66592 | JGI IMG/M metagenome (GOLD analysis project Ga0068855, IMG submission 66592) | Corn rhizosphere microbial communities from Kellogg Biological Station, Michigan, USA - KBS Corn C5-2 | ecosystem: Host-associated > Plants > Roots > Rhizosphere > Soil ... | reverse complement strand
GGCGCCGCTGCTGCGCACGTATCCGTCGCTCAAGGTCTGGGTGGCCGGCTGCGCCACGGGCGAGGAGGTGTTCTCGCTGGCGATCCTGCTGCAGGAGGAGGGGCTGCTCGATCGCACCATCCTCTACGCCACCGACATCAATCCGGCCGTGCTGGAGAAGGCGCGCCAGGGCATCTTCCCCATCGCGTCGGTGCGCCAGCACACGGCCAACTACCAGTCGGCGGGCGGCAAGCGTGCGTTCTCCGACTACTACAGCGCGGCCTACAACGCCGCGCGCTTCGACCCCGACCTGATCCGCAACGTCACGTTCGCGGACCACAGCCTGGCCACCGACACGGTGTTCTCAGAAACGCACCTGATCTCGTGCCGCAACGTGCTGATCTACTTCAACAAGGCGCTGCAGAACCGGGCGCTGGGCCTGTTCCACGAGTCGCTGTGCCATCGCGGCTTTCTCGGCTTGGGCAGCAAGGAAAGCCTGGATTTCTCGCACTTCGTCGACAAGTTCGAGCCCGTCAGCCGACGCGACCGCCTGTTCCGCAAGACATGATCTCCGATGCCGCTGCCGTCGACCTGGCCGCTGCCCGTCGCATCGAGGCGGTGGTGATCGGCGCGTCCGCAGGCGGCTTCGAGGCGATCCTCGCCGTGCTGAAGGATCTGCCGTCCGCGTACCCGATGCCGCTGGTGGCCGTGCTGCACCTGCCGGACCACCACGAGAGCCGGCTGCCCGAGCTGTTCGGCTACCGGCTGGCGCTGCGGGTGCGCGAGGCGCGCGACAAGGAGCCGCTGGAACCCGGCATCCTCTATGTCGCGCCCTCGGGCTACCACCTGCAGGTCGAGACCGATCGTTCGTTCTCCCTCAGCTGCGAGGAGCGCGTGAGCTACGCGCGCCCGTCGATCGACGTGCTGTTCGAGACGGCGGCCGACGCCTACGGGCCGGCCCTCGCGGGCGTCCTGCTGACCGGCGCCAACTACGACGGCGCCGCGGGCCTTGCGGGCATGAAGGTTGCCGGTGCACTGACCATCGTCCAGGACCCGGCCTCCGCCGAGATCCCGACGATGCCCGAGGCTGCGATCCGCCGCGCGGCACCCGACCTGATCCTTCCACTCGACGAGATCCGCTCCCTGCTTGCCCGGCTGGGAGAAAACCGATGACGATAGACCCTGGCATCAAGCTCCTGATCGTCGACGATCTCCCCGAGAACCTGATGGCGCTGGAAGCGTCGATCCGCGACGACGGCTGGAGCATCCACCAGGCGTCCTCCGGCGAGGAGGCGCTGGCGCTGCTGCTCGAACACGAGTTCGCGCTGGCCATCCTGGACGTGCAGATGCCGGGCATGAACGGCTTCGAGCTGGCAGAACTCATTCGCGGCATGGCGCGCACGAAGCACCTGCCCATCGTGTTCGTGAGCGCCGCGGGCAAGGAGCTCGACTACGCGTTCAAGGGCTACGAGAACGGCGCTGTCGATTTCCTCTACAAGCCCCTGGACGCCTACGCCGTCAAGAGCAAGGTGCAGGTGTTCGTCGACCTCTATCGCCAGCGCACCGAGCTGCGCCGCCAGCTCGCCGCGCTGGAGGAATCGCGCCGCCGCCAGCAGGCGCTGGTCGCGGAGCTGCAGACGGCGCAGATCGACCTGGAGCGTGCGCTGCAGATGCGCGACGAGTTCATGTCGATGGTGGTGCACGAGCTGCGCACGCCGCTGAGCGTGCTCGCGATGGAGGTGCGCGTGCGCCAGCATCAGGTGGCCGCGGGCAACACCACGTTCTTCTCGCCGGAGAACTTGTCCCGGATGTTCGAGCGCGACCAGCGCCAGGTGCGCAGCCTGACGCGCCTGATCGACGACATGCTGGACGTCTCGCAGATCCAGCACGGCAAGCTGTCGATCCGGCGCGGCAGCTGTGACCTGGCCGCGATGCTGCGGCGCGTGGTCGCCGAAGTGCAGGGCCAGCGCAGCGACGTGCCGATCACGCTCGGCAGCGACGGGGTCGACGTGGTGGGCGAATGGGACGAGTTCCGCCTGGAGCAGGTCGTCGTGAACCTGCTGACCAACGCGCTGCGCTACGGCGCGGGCAAGCCGATCCGCGTGGAACTGAGCCAGTTGCCCGGCGCGGCGACGGTGCGCGTCAGCGACCAGGGCGTGGGCATCGCGCCCGAGGACAAGGCGCGCGTGTTCGAGCAGTTCGTTCGCGTGGGCGACCGCACGCGCACGCCGGGCCTGGGGCTGGGTCTGTACATCACCAAGCAGCTGGTGGAAGCCCATGGCGGCACGATCAGCGTCGAGAGCGTGCTGGGCGAGGGCTCCACGTTCACCGTGGCGCTGCCGACGGCGGGGGGCGATGCGTCGTCGGCGCCGCAGGCGACGGTCAAGGTGGCCTGACGTCGGGTTTCGCGTCGCGGCGTCTGCATCTGCGTCGGTCCGCGCTGGTGTCAAGGATGTTGTCGCTGTCGTCGCTGTTCTCGCCGTTCTCGCTGTTGTCGCTGTTGTCGCTGTTGTCGCTGTTGTCGCTTCGCGCTGGTGCAGATTGCGCGCGCGACAGGGTGGGCAGGGGCTCCGCTCTTCGGCTTGCCGTGCGTCGGAATCCGGCCTGGACGGCCGGATTCAGCGGGTTCCGCAGCTTCGACTTGCCCCGCGCGCTCGCCGCCTGACCGCGTTCAACCTCGTCCAGAGCGGACCGGGGGCTTCCACCCGCGTCGCGCCGGGCGCGCCTGCGATCGGAACCCCTGCCCACCCTGCCGCGCCGACGTGGCAGCGGGTGGAGGAAACATTCGCAGTTTTTTTGAAGGTGTTTTGGCATCGACGGGCCATCGAGGCCGCGTCGATGCCCGCGGCCGGCGCTTCTTCAAGGCACCGGGCTTGACGCGAACCTCGGGCCAGGGCGCCGGCGCTCCTTCTCGTGAACGACGAACGCGACGCCTTCGGCGTCGCGGGAGTGCGCTGCGCGCTGGGCATCTCGGGGGCCGACGCGCCATTCGCCCCTTGCGCCCAGCCGCGCAATGCCCACCCGCCGTCATCCTGCGCGCAGTCGCAGGATCCACGCGGACCAAGGCGCTCCGGCTGGGACTTCCGGCGACTTGCCTCGCCGCGCGCGCCAGGGGCTCAGGTCTTGTCCTGCAACTCCCTGCCGCTGCCAAACGCCATCGCGCAGCGCTGCTTCAAGCCCGCGACGCCGAAGGCGTCGCGTTCGTCGTTCACGACAAGGAGCGCCGGCACCGTGGTCGGCATTTCGCGTCAAGCCCGGCGCCCAGAAGAAGCGCTGGCCGCGGGCATTGACGCGGCCTCGATGGCCCGTCGAGGCCAAAACACCCTTAAAAATCAGCGAATGTTTTCCTCCACCCGCCAAGACGCCGCCGCGGCAGGGTGGGCAGGGGTTCCGATCGCAGGCGCGCCCGGCGCGACGCGGGTGGAAGCCCCCGGTCCGCCCTGGACGAGCTTGAGCGCGATCAGCCGGCGAGCGCGCGGGGCAAGTCGAAGCTACGGAACCCGCTGAATCCGGCCGTTCCAGGCCGGATTCCGACGCACGGCAAGCCGAAGAGCGGAGCCCCTGCCCACCCTGTCGCAAGCGAAGCAGCGGCCCGCGCGAAGCGACCACAGCAACAACAGCAACAACAGCAACAACAGCAACAACAGCAACAACAGCGAAAAGCAGCAACAGCCTCAGGCGACCAGCACCGGCGCCAACGTCTCCGCGTTGGCCGCATCGGCAGCCACTTCGGGCCCGTCCACCGGCATCGGCGGCAGCGCGTCGCGCGCGTCGGCGAGCGTGTCGACCGCCAGCTGCAACGCCTCCAGCATCGCGTAGCGGCGGCGGTACATCGCGCGGCGCTTGGTGGGTACATCCTCGATCGGACGCAGCGCCGTGGCCAGCGGCAGCGACCAGTTGCCGCCCGCGTCGCGCACGCCTTCATGCTCGGTCCAGAAGGCGCGATAGTCGAAGCGCAGGCGTGAGCCGCGCAGGTTCCAGCGCCCCTTGACGTGGTTCTCGGGGTCGACGCCCTGCAGGCGCGCCGCACTCCAGCGCACGGCCAGCACGCGCAACGCGTGCACCAGCAGGTGCGGCGGACGCATGCCGTGGGCGGCGTGCGTGGCGTCGCGGATGCGATCCAGGCCCTCGTCCTTGAGCGACGGCCCCTGCACGTTGCCCACCAGGAGCGTGTGCGCGTCCGTGAAGCCGAAGCCGATGCTGTACAGCCGCACGCCGTCGGCGCCCACGAGGGCGACCTGCCACAGTCCTTCGTGGAAACTCACGTCGTTGAGCGAGAGCACGATGCGCGTGCGGTCCGCGAGCTCCAGCAGCGTGAGGCCGTGCGTGAGCAGGCCGCGCACGTTGGCCTCGTCGCCGACGGAGCCGCACACGGCGCGCAGGCTCGCGAGCGTCGTGCGCAGGCGCGCGCCGGTGCCCATGCGGCGGTCGATCAGGTGGCTCATCACCGGATAGAAGGCGCGGGGTTGGGCGCGGAACAGGGCCTCGCCCAGCGTCAGGTCGCCCAGTTCGCGCAGCAGGCGGGCACGGGCGTGCCAGGTGAGGGCCAGGCGGCCGACGTACTTGAGGCGCCGCTCCAGATTCAGGTCGAATGCGTTGTCGAACATTCCGCGGGCGCCCGGCCAGGTCAAGGGGGCGGTCGCGGGGACGCCAGGGGCGTCCAGGGAAGTGAGGAGCATGGAGGATTTGTGCTGGCGAGCGGGTTGCCCGCTCAACGAGCGGCGAGTTTGTGCAGGCCAGCTTTCGGATCGCTATCACCAATGGGCGTTATCGGATATGTTGCTGATTTGTCTCCGCAAAATGTCCATTTCGCACATGTAGGCGGACGACAGCCCGCCGACGCCTGCACGCAAAGCGCCCAGGCGACAATCCCGAACGCCATGCGACTGCTCCTGATCGAAGACGACACCCACATTGCGCGCGAACTGCTGCTTCGCTGGCGCGACAGCGACCGCCTCGCGCTGCATGCGCCCACCCTGGCCGACGCCGACGCCGCGCTGGCCCAGGGCAGCTTCGACATCGTCCTGCTGGATCTGGGCCTGCCCGACGGCGACGGCATGGAATGGCTCACGGCCTACCGGCAGCGGGACCCGCAGGGCGCCGTGCTCGTGATGACCGCGCGCGACCGCGTCGCCGACCGCGTCAGGGGCCTGCGCCTGGGCGCCGACGACTACCTGGTCAAGCCGTTCGCACCCGAGGAGCTCGACGCCCGCATCGACGTGCTGGTGCGGCGCGCCAACGTCGCGCGCACCCAGGCCATCCGTTTCGGCCGGCTCGACCTGATCCAGGAAAGCTCCGAGGTGCTCCTGGACGGCAAGCGGCTGGAACTGTCGCCGCGCGAATTCGAACTGCTCTTCATCCTGATGCGCGCCGCGCCGCGGCTCGTGCCCAAGCGGGCGCTCGTGGACGCGCTTTCCGCGCGCAACCTCGAGCTGAACGACGCGGCCGCCGAGCTCTACGTGTCGCGCCTGCGCAAGAAGCTGGACGGAACGGGTACGGGTATCCGTACCCTGCGCGGCGTCGGCTACCAGCTGGCCATCGTGGCCCCGGGGCGGTCGGGCGCGCCGTCCGCCTCCGGCGGCGAGGACGGCGAGGGCGGCGCGTGACGCCAGGGCCTGCGGCGCAGCCGATCCTGTATCGGCAGCTGACGCTGCGCCTGAGCATCCCGCTGCTCGTGATCGTGGCCGCGGTCGGCGCGATGGGCCTGTTCAGCGTCGGCACGGAGACCTCGGCGGTCTTCGACCGCTGGCTGCTGGACGCGGCCGTATCGCTGGCCGACCAGGTGCGCAGCACCGGCGGCGCCGGGGCCAACGCCGTCGACCTGCCGGAGGCCGCGCGCACGATGCTGGCCTACGACGAGATCGACCACACGTGGTTCAGCGTCGAGGATCGCGGCCGCGTGCTGGTGGGCAGCGCGAACATCCCCGCCAGCGGCGTCAACACGGCGGCCTACCCCGAGGGCCGCGCCTACGACGCCGTCTACGAGGGCGCACCGGTGCGCGTGGCCGCCGTCAGGGCGTCGTGCGCTGGCTGCGAGCACGTGACGGTGCTGGTGGCCGAGACCACGCTCAAGCGCCAGCGCTCGAGCCGCGTGGTCCAATGGCTGCTGATGCCGCTTGCGCTGATGCTGGTGGTGACGTGCTCGGCGATCTACATCGCGGTGCGCCGCACCACGCGTCCGCTGGAGTCGCTGGCCGAGCAGTGGAGCCGGCAGGCGCACGCGTCGCTGGAGCCGATTCCCGAGGGCGACCTGCCGTCCGAGCTGTCGCCGTTCGCCACCGCGCTGAACGACCTGCTTTCGCGCATCCGCGGCATCCTCGTGCGCGAACGCATGTTCGCCGCCGCGGCCGCGCACCAGCTGCGCACGCCGCTGACCGCGCTGCGGCTGGGCATGGCCCGCGCGCGCAACAGCCCCGACCTGGAGAGCGCGCGCGCGGTGCTGGACGAGCTGTCGCAGGTCACGGAGCATACGGGCCGGCTGGTGCAGCAGCTGATGCTGCTGGGCCGGCTCGACCCCGAAGGGCGCGGCGACCTCGACCGGGCCCCGGCCGACCTGCGCGACATCGCGCGCGACGTCTGCGGCCTGTTCGCCGAAGCCGCGCTCGACCAGCACGTCGACCTCGAGTTGCAGATGCCGCCCACCCCCGTCATGGTGATGGCGCAGGTGGAACTGCTGGCCGAGGCGCTCGCCAACCTCATCGACAACGCGATGAAGGCCGCGGGCCCCAAGGGCCAGGTGCTCGTGGCGGTGATCGAATCGCCGCCCGGGCTGCGCATCTGCGACAACGGTCCCGGCATCAAGCCATCGGAGCGCCAGGTGATCTTCGAGCGCTATGCGCGCGGCTCGCGCCCGCGCTGGGAAGGCACCGGCCTGGGCCTGGCGATCGTGCACGACATCGCGGCGATGCACGGCGCCACGGTGAGCGTCAGCGACGGCGAGCTGGGCGGCGCGTGCTTCGCGATCGAGTTCCCTGTCACGGGCGCGTGATCGGAATCGTGGCGGCCACCACGTTGGATGCCGCACCGGCCGGCGCCGCGGCGAACTTGTAGACGTCCGAGCCGATGGCGAACGCGACCGCGCGCGACCCGTCGGCTACCACGCGGATCTTGTTGACGTTGCGTCCGAGGTCGACCGGATGCCAGCTGGCGCCGCCGTCGCGCGTCTCGAACCCGCCGCGCGTGGTGCCGACCCAGCCGAGCGACTCGCTGGCGAAGCCCACGCCGAATTCGGTCAGTCCATGGTCGCGCGCGAGCGGCAGCTCGTTCCACGTGCGGCCGCCATCGACCGTCTTGAGCACGTAGCGCTGCACGTTGGCGGCGTCCTCGTCGTCGTTCTGCAGCGTGGCATAGCCCACCTGGCGCGTGGGGAAGAAGCCCTTCCAGACCAGCTCGCCGGGCCGCGTCGACTCGTAGGCCTTGCGCCAGGTGAGGCCCCCGTCGTTGGTGGTCACGATGAGCGCGTGCGAGCGTTCGATGTTCGCATCGCTGCCCGCGAAGACCACGCCGTTCATCTCGTCGAAGAACTTGACGTCCAGGATCATGGCCACGTGCGGGTTCATGTCGATGCGGCTCCAGTGCGCGCCGCCGTCGATCGAGCGCAGCAGCCATGCGGGACCGCCCACCCGGCCGGCGGCGTGGACGATGGTGCGCGTGGCCATCGTGCCGGCGTTCATGTAGCGCGTGTGCAGGACGTCGATGGCACAGATGCCCTTGACCGGGGCGCCCGGCAGGCCCTCGACGACCTGCCAGTGGCGGCCGCCGTCGTCGGTGCGATACAGCGGATGCTCGTCGGTCACGCCCGGGAAATACTCCGTGCCCAGGTTGCCGGCGAAGCCGTGTTCGGCGTCCAGCATGCCGATCGCGCGAAAGAAGGTGCCAGGCTGCGAGAACACCAGGTGCCAGGCGGCGCCGCCATCGTCGCTGCGAAAGACCTTGCCCTTGCCGTTGACGTAGAAGCCGACGGCCGGATCGACGAAGTAGAGGTCGTCCTGCTTGCCCTTGTACGGCTCGGTCGCGAGCTTGAACCAGGACGCGGCGGGATCGGGCTGCGGCGTGGCGACGGGGGTCGGCTCCGGGGGCTGCGCGGCGCAGGCGGCCACGAGGCCGGCCGCGAGGAGGGTCAGGCCGGTCGTGCTGGCGAACTTCATCTGGAGCCTGCGAAGGAGTGATCGTGGCTCGCGAATCTAGCCGTGCGCGTGCCTCGGCGCAGCGGTCGCGGGACGAAGCGCAGGAATCGGGGGGCGACCGGCGGTCCTAGCCAGGCTTGCGGCCGCGCACGGCCGTCGCGCGGCCGCTGCTGGTGATGCTGCCGTCCCTGGCCGCCGGCAGGCGCTTGCGCAGGCGCGCCTTCAGGACATCGGCGTTGCTGCCGGCCAGCTCCGCCAGGCGCGGCGCGAACACCGGGCCCTTGCGCGCGGTCGCCCACCAGGCGTCGAAGTCCGCGAAACGGCGCTGCACCGTGACCTCGGTGGTCTCGACGTCGACCAGGCCCGCGTCCGTCCACATCGTGCGCAGCGACTCCAGCGTCGCGGCTTCCGGATGCGGCGGCGACGGCGGCTCCTGGCCCAACTCCTTCATCGCATCCTGCAGCGCGGCATACGGGAAACCGCCGCCGAGCAGGTCCCAGGCGTAGGCGCAGACGCCGCCGCCGGGGCGGATGACGCGCGCCATCTCGACGACGGCCTTGGGCGCATCGGGCACGAAGAAGATGACCAGCGCGGAGGCGACGGCGTCGAACGTGCCGTCGTCGTACGGCAGCGCCATCGCGCTGCCGGTGCGGAAATTGACGTCGCGCCCGCCCGGGAGGCGCTGGCGCGCGAACGCGATCTGCGCCTCCGAGGGGTCGATGCCCTGCACCGAGCTGGGTGCGCAGCGTTCGACCAGCAGCTCGGTGAACGCACCGTTGCCGCAGCCCACGTCGAGCCAGCGCAGGCCCCTGGCGGGCGCCAGCCAGTCCAGGAAGGCGTTGCCGGCCAGCAGGCTCCACCGGCCCATGAAGTCCTCGTACGCCGCGCCATCGTCGAAGCGGATCTGTTCGTCGGCCATCGTCGACCTTTCGTGGATGTGTCGCGCCAGTATCGCGCGGACGCGGCCGCGCGTGCGGCTCGGGCGGCCTTCGAACGAGGGTGGCGTGGTCGAGCGCGTGGCACCTCGTTTGCCGTGCCCGGCCGAAAGAGGGCCGCCACGGGGGTGCGCCCGGTGCCGGAACGCGCATGACCCTCCACCAGGCCGAGGCCTTCATCGTGATCGCCGCCATGCTCGCGCTGTTCATGAGCGGGCGGCTGCGCTTCGACCTCGTCGCTGCGCTCGCCCTCGTGGCGGCCGTCCTGCTGGGCGTGGTGCCCGGCGCGAAGGCGTTCTCGGGCTTCTCCAACCCCGTGATCATCATCATCGGCTCGGTGCTGGTGGTCAGCCGCGCGATCGCGTCGTCGAACGTGCTGGACGTGTGGATCGGCGCGCTGCTCGCGCGCGTGAAGTCGCCGTCGCTGCAGATCGGCATCCTCACCGCGTCGGTGGGCTACCTGTCGGCCTTCATCAAGAACGTGGGCACGCTGGGCATCGTCATGCCGGTCGCGATCCAGGCGGCGCGGCGCTCGAACATGCCGCGCTCGGCCTACCTGATGCCGCTGGCCTTCGGCTCGCTGGTGGGCGGCACCATCACCAAGATCGGCACCTCGCCCAACCTGCTCATCTCCAGCGTGCGCCAGGAGATCGGCCTGCCGCCGTTCAACCTGTTCGACTTCGTGCCGGTCGGCCTGCCCCTGACGACGATCGCCATTGCCTTTCTGGCGGTCGGCTGGCGCCTGATCCCGCGGCGCGAGGGGCAGAAGTCGGCCGAGGAGAGCTTCTCGATCGAGTCGTACTCCACCGAGCTGCGCGTGCCGGCGACGCCGGCCCTGCCTGACCTGAGCGTGCGCTCGCTGGAGGAACTGTCCGAGGGCGACGCCTCGGTCGCGGCGATCGTGCGCGAGGGCGGCCGACGCTACATCCCCGCCGAGGACTGGCGCATCTACCCGGGCGATGTGCTGGTGATGCTGGGCGACCCCACCGTCATCGACAAGCTGGTGGCCAAGACGGGCTACGAGATCGCCGGTTCCAAGGAACTGGCCCAGCCGGAGCAGAAGACCGACGAGATGGAGGTGATCGAGGTCGTCGTGCCGCGCGACTCGATGCTGGTGGGCCAGACCCCGGCCACGCTGAACCTGCGCCATCGCTTCGGCGTCAACCTGTTCGCGGTACACCAGGCCAGCAAGGCCACCGTCAAGCGCCTGCGCTCGCACCGCTTCTCCGCCGGCGACGTCGTGCTGCTGCAGGGCTGGGGCAAGAAGCTGCAGGCCGCGGTGGACGAGCTCGGCGTGCTGCCGCTGGCCGACCGCAGGCTCACGCTGGGCCGCAAGGCCAGCGGCCTGATCCCGATCGCGCTGCTGGCCGTGGCGCTGGTGCTGGTGGGGCTGCGCTGGGTCGATGTCGAAGTGGCATTCTTCGGCGCGGCCGCGCTCACGGTGCTGACGCGCCAGATCAACGCCAAGGAGGCCTACGACGCCGTCGAGTGGCCCGTGATCGTGATGCTGGGCTGCCTGATCCCGGTGGGCGAGGCGCTCAAGGACACCGGCGCCACCGCGCTGATCGCCCAGGGCCTGACGCACGCGGCCGGACAGGTGCCCGGGTTCGCGGCCGTCGGCCTGGTGGTGCTCACCGCCATGCTGCTGACCCCGCTGCTGCACCATGCCGCGGCGGTGCTCGTGCTGGGTCCGGTGGCCGGGGCCGTGGCGGCCAACCTCGGCTATCGCGCCGATCCGTTCCTGATGGCGGTGGCGCTCGGCTGCGCCTGCGACTTCCTCACGCCCATCGGCCACCAGAACAACACGCTCGTGATGGGCCCGGGGGGCTACCGGTTCGGCGACTACTGGCGCCTGGGCCTGCCCTTGACGCTGATGGTGCTGCTCGTGGGCACGCCGCTGATCCTCGTTGCGTGGCCGCTGAAGTGAGCGCCGGCCCTTGCGCCGGCGCCCGGGCACGACGTCTTCAGTTGGAGAGCGCCAGCATGGCGCCGGTCTTCTCGGTGCGCTCGCCGGCCATCTCCCACTCGGGCATGCCGCCGCGGAACCAGTAGATGTGCTTGTAGCCGGCGGCGATCGCGGCGCGGCTGGCCTTGTACGACTTCCAGCACTCGGGCCCGTTGCACTGGAACACGATCTTCTGCGCGGGATCGAGGCGGGCGAGCCCCGGGAAGTTGTCGGCCTTCGCGTCGAAGGCCACGTCCTTCAGGCTCTTCTCGCCATAGGGCAGCCACAGGGCGCCGGGGATGTGCTTGTCCCGGTATTCGGATTCGATGCGCGTGTCGACCAGCACCGCGCCGTTGCTGACCAGCGCCTTGACGGTGTCGTGATCGACCACCGTGGCACCGGGCAGCGCCTTCGGGGTGAAGGTGCCCAGTTCGGCGACGCGCGTGTACGGTGCCAGGTCGGGGTGCGCGAACACCGGCTTCAGGCCGCAGGTGGTGCCGTCGTTCTCGAACCAGTGCGCCAGCTTGCCGCGCGTCTCGGACGGCAGCTTCCTGCGCACGGCCACCGAGTAGCCGCCGGGCACGGCGCTGGAGATCGCCAGCACCTTGGCGACGCCGGCGTGGTCGCGGTCCCAGTTCTCCCAGTCGGCGCTGCGCACCATGGTGGCCTCGGAGCGGCCCAGCATCAGGGCGAACAGGCCGGCCTGCGGGTAGCGCTCGTAGTCGATGTGCTTCATGTCCTTGAAGCTCAGGCCGTTCGCATTGAGCAGCCCGCGCGCGAGGTACGTGTAGATCGAGTCCTGCTGCGGGAGGTAGATCGCCTTGCCGCGCAGCTCGCCGACGGACGCGAGGTCGCTGCGGCCCACCAGCAGGTACTGCTCGTCGGCGTCGGTGGCGCCCACGAGCGCGTAGCCATGGCCCAGCGCGGACGCCGCGACCTGCGGCGGTGCGATGAAGACGTCGAAGCCGCCGCTGCGCGTGGCGCGCATCGCGTCGGTCATGTCGTCGGTGCTAGTCACGACGACCGGTTCCTTCAATACCCTGGACAGGTGAGCCTGCAACGCGTCGCGCGACACCATCATCGCGTCCTTGCGATTGCTGGGTTCGGTGACGACCAGGGCGGTGACGTCGGCCAGCGCGTTGGCGGTGACCAGGCACGACAGCAGGAATGCAGTGAGATGCTTCACGATTTTCGACCTTTGGCGGCGATGACGGAGTTGGATTCCGCGCGCTGCGAAGACGCTCTCGTGCTCTTGGCCGGGGTCTCCTTCCCTCACTCTGCATGGCGCCCGCGCAGGGTAGGGGAGTTGCATACCGCATGCTGTATCCAGAAGAAACCTGGTTTGGACAAACGCACCACCGGACTACACTCCCTGCCGAGCTGAATTCGTCCATCGCGCGGAACGGTCAGGTGCCGCGGATGCAGATCTTGTCCTGCCAACAGGCACCCTTCAAGGAACCCGCATGACGAACCCTCCCGCCAACCGCCTGCGCCGCAGGCTCATCGTCGCTGGCGGTGCCGGCCTCGCCACGTCGCTGCTGGGTCGGCCCGCCGCTGCGCAGGGCGCCAGCGTCGAACTGCCGATCGCCAACGGGCACCGGGACCTCGTGGCATTCCCGGAGAAGCGCCCGCTGATCGTGATCACGTCGCGACCGCCGCAGCTCGAGACGCCGTTCTCCGTGTTCAACGAGGGCCTCATCACGCCCAACGACGCCTTCTTCGTGCGGTACCACAACGCCGGCATCCCGACCTCGATCGACGGTGCCAGGCACGTCATCCGGATCGGCGGCAACGCGGTGGGCAAGCCCTTCGAGCTCACCGTGGCCGACCTGCGCACGCAGTTCAAGCCGGTGGAGCTCGTGGCCGTCAACCAGTGCTCGGGCAACGGCCGGGCGCTGTTCAACCCGCGCGTGACCGGCGGCCAGAGCACCAACGGCACGATGGGCAACGCGCGCTGGGTGGGCGTGCCGCTCAGGGACATCCTGGCACGTGCCGAGGTGAAGAATTCGGCCAGGCAGGTCACCTTCGACGGCCTGGACACGGCGCTGATGGGTGGCGGCGACTTCGTCAAGGCACTCGACATGAACGTCGCCACCAACGGCGAGGTGATGGTCGCCTACCAGATGAACGGCACCGAACTGCCGTTCCTCAACGGCTACCCGGTGCGGCTGGTCGTGCCGGGCTACTACGGCACCTACTGGGTCAAGCACCTGTCCGACATCCAGGTGATCGACCAGGTCTACGAGGGCTTCTGGATGAAGCCGGCGTACCGGGTGCCCGACAACGCGTGCGCCTGCGTCGAACCGGGCACGGCGCCCGCCGCCACGCGCCCGATCGGACGCTTCGACGTGCGCTCGTTCATCACGTCGTTGAACGATGGTGCGCGCGTGCCGGCGGGCAAGGCGCTGGCGGTGCGCGGCATCGCGTTCGACGGCGGGCAGGGCATCCGCGAGGTGGCCTGGAGTGCCGACGGGGGCCAGAGCTGGCGCGAGGCGACGCTGGGCGAGGATCTCGGGCGCTTCTCGTTCCGCGAGTTC
>Ga0068855_100007170_pt1 | contig 13525 bp, 10 predicted proteins | sample KBSCornC52_FD_66592 | JGI IMG/M metagenome (GOLD analysis project Ga0068855, IMG submission 66592) | Corn rhizosphere microbial communities from Kellogg Biological Station, Michigan, USA - KBS Corn C5-2 | ecosystem: Host-associated > Plants > Roots > Rhizosphere > Soil ... | reverse complement strand
GCGCGTGTTCGATCCGTTCTTCACGACCAAGCCGGTCGGGGTCGGTGCCGGGCTCGGCCTGTCCATGGCGCAGCGCATCGTCAGCGAGCTCGACGGCGAAATACGGATCGAAAGCGTGCACGGCCATGGCACCAAAGTGGTACTCGCGCTGCCCGCAGCAACGATTGCTGCCCCTCCGCTAGCCGCGTGCGAAAGCGCGCCGCCGTTCTCGACCGATCGCTTCCGCGCGCGCGTGTTGGTGATCGACGATGAAGCCGCGATCTTGCGCGCGTTCAAACGCGTGCTCTACGCTCACGAGGTGCTGGTCGCGACTTCCGGTGCGGACGCGCTGCGAATGCTCGCCGACGGTGCGCCATTCGACGCCATTTTCTGCGACGTGATGATGCCTGAAATGTCCGGCGTGGAGCTGTATCAGCGCATTCGCGAGCAGTATCCCGGAGACGAGCACAAGATCGTGTTCATGACCGGCGGTGCGTTCGCCGAGCCGGCGGCCCAGTTTCTCGAATCGGTGCAGAATCCGAAGCTGAAGAAGCCGTTCACCGGGACCGCGGTGCGCGCCTTGGTGATGTCGGTCGCGCGCCTGAGCTGAGCAGCGAGCGTCAGTCGCGCGACTCGTAGACGTTCATCGCCGGCAGCTCGAGCGCAGTGAGAAAGCCGCCGTTGCCGCAACCGGTGTCGATGCCGACCACGTTCTCGCCCGCCCACAGGTCCGTCGGATCTTCAGGCGTGTAGCCCGACAGCTCCGGCGGCAAGTACTCGGTGCGAGTGTGACCGAAGACCACGAGCTTACCGCGATAGCTGCGAAAAAAGTGATCGTCCCTCAGCCACAAGAGCACGATCGGGTCCGGTACGACGCTCGGGTGTAAGAAGCCGGCGGGGCCGCGCGGCAGGCCGGCGTGCACGTAAATGGCGTGCTGGTCCTCGTACCAGTAGGGGAGCTCGCGAAACCATTTCACCACCGGATCCGGGAAAAAATCACCCGATTGGAAGATCATCGCCTCGTCCGGGCGGGGCAATTCGTCCTCGCGCGGCACGGCGCCGCCGACGAAGGAGCGATATGCTGCGAGGCAGCCGTTGCCCGGCGGCGAAACGAACTCGTTCCAACCGCGATCGATGACGCGCAGCCAGGCGTCTTCGTGATTGCCACGCAACGCGACGACGCGCGCAGGGGTCTTCTCGTGCAACGTGCGCACGAAATCGACGACCTGTGCGGAGGCCGGACCGCGGTCGACGTAGTCGCCCAAAAAAACGATCGTGTCCTGAGCGTCGAGCTGCGGGAGGCACGACATCAGCTTGAACAGGTGCTTGGTCTCACCGTGGATATCGCCGATAGCGAACGTGCGATGCGCCATTGTCACCCCGACCGTACAGTACCTCGCCGGGACCGTCACCCGGCTTCGGCCGCGCGTTGGCAGGCTGTGGCGATTCGGTAGGCATTTTTGCCAGACCGACAGCGGTTTACGAGCTGCTAGGTTTGAGCATGCCCGCGCGCATTCGAGTCGCATTCGCTGCGTGCCTCGCCCTCGCTAGTGGCCTTTGGGCCTGCCAGAAATCGGCGCGTGGACCGACTCTCGAACAGCGCGCGAAGGCCGCCCCTGTGCAACAGCAGCCGCTGCCTGAGGGGCGCGTGCGTATGCCATCGCCGCTCGAGTCGGCGAGCGGTCCGAAGCTCAGCGCAGCCGTCGTCCCGCAGCTCGATGACGACGGCGATGACGACGGCTCAGCGGATGCGAACGCGCCTGCGCCGGCGTCGTCGGGTCACTTCGAGCGTGTGGGGCGGCCGCCACTCGCGCTAGAGCGCATTTGTGATCTGACGCCGCTCGGCGATGCGCTCTACGCCGCGCACGCGACGCGCCCGCTCGGGCTCGACGGAGCGACCATTAGCCGCTATCGACCGAGCGACGCGAAGCCGTTCTCCGTTGCCTTCGATTGGAACCGCGCGGGAGAGCCGGCCAAGGGCGGCGGCGCAGGGCAGGGCTTCTTGCGTGTGCATGCCATTGCTGGGCGCCTGTTCGTGGCGGATGCCGATCCGCCGTACAATGGCTTTGGCTTCGCCGAGCCCGGCACCGAAGGTTACGTGTTCGTGTCGACTTCGAGCGGGCAGTTTGCGGGCGCGCGCATGCCGGGGCACCTGCCGCCGCGCCCGCCGGACCGAGAACGCGCCGGAGCCGCGGTGCTGCCGCGTGCCTATCACGTGATCGACGTGATTCGCTTTCGCGGTGAGCTGTATGCGGCAACCGGGTCGGTGCCGCCTGGACAGCGCGCTTGGCATGGTGCGTCGCCGGGCGCGTTGCAGGTCGAACACGAGCTCGGCGCACGTTTCGAATACGTGGCCGACTATCCGAACCCCTATCAAAATGGGGTCTGGCGTCTGACGTATCTGGTGCGCTTCCGAGATCGCTTGTACGCGGGCCTCCAGGATTATGACCAACGAGAGCCGAACGACTATCTCTACTTCGCTCCGCCTCGCGAGCGTGCGCGGATCGAACAAGCCGATCTCCACGCAGCTCGGGTGACCGAAGCGGGCACGTCACAGACCCTTCGTTGGTACGCCGATCAGGGGCGGCTGTATTGGATCGCCTGGAACCGCGAGGGCGTCGCGCTGCGGGTGACCGAAGACGGGGACACCTGGCGCGTCGTCCCCTTGCCGACCGACCTCGGCGTGCCCACCGATATCGCGCGCTATCGCGGCGCACTCTGGGTGCTCATGTCGCGAGGCCTGGTGCGACTCGACGCGCCAAGTGCGGGCTATTCGGTCGTTTCCCGAGTGGCCGACAAAAAATCGCCGTTCGAGCTCGACGATAGCTTCTGTGCCGCGCCGCTCGCGGTCTTTCAAGGCGCCTTATACGCCGGTGGCCAGCGCGACGGCGCCTTGTATCGATTTCAGGAGGACGGCTAACGTTCAGAACGCGTAGCCGATGCTGAACAAGAAGCGCGGCCGCGTACCGCCACCGGCGATGATGGCGCTCGCCAAGTTGAGGTTGTCGGTGTCGATGGAGCGGCTGTTCTTGGTCCACTGCAGGCCGAAACCACCGCCGATCACGATGCCGGGGCCGACTACGCCCTGCCCGCCGATGTCGATCGCGCCGCCGAAGCTGGTGAACGAGTCGCTGGAAGAGCTGGTGCCTGCGGTGCCCGTGATGCCGCCGCTCTGTGAATAAGAGGCAAACAGGAAGGACGGGCCTACGAAGAAGCCGTTCGGCCCTTTGGAGCCCGAATAAAAGCGGTAGCCGAGCTCGCCGCCGAAGCCGCTGAGTGAGCCAAAGTCCGCTTCTGTTCCGTTGATTGTCTCTTTGATTGAGGCATGCGTGTAAAACGGGTTGAGCGTGATTGCGTGGTGCAGCGCCGGTAAATACTCGCCCTGGATGCTGTAACGGCTGATGGCCGTCGCGAGTGGGTTGAGCACGATCGCGAACTGCTTCATCGGCGGGGGTTCCTCGACCGGCACGAGCACCGGGCCGGGGCCCTGCGGCGGCATCATCGAAGGAGCCGGCGGCGGGGCAGCCGCTTCGCTATCGCCCTCTGCGAATGCGCGCTGAGCCTGAAGGCTCAACAAAGAAAAAGAGAACACCGCCCCAGCCACCACCAGCGCAAGCTTTCGCATCGTGCAACTCCTCCCAACATTTCCAAAAAGCCATGACTCGCGGCGAAAATTCGCCGCGAAGCCCTCAGCGAGCTTGGTCCCCCACACCGGGGGATCCCACGTGCGTATCAGACGGCAGCCCCCGAGGCAGTATTCACCACGTCCCCTCAAAAATGTCAGCTCGCACCCTTTTGCCAGAATGCAGCAGATTGTGGAGACTCGCGAACGCGGCCGCTATTTGGGCACGACCGGAACGGACGGAATGTTGAAATCTTCCCAATCGGGCGTGTGATTTCCTTCGTCCGGCGGCTGATTCCACAAGTAGAGCGCTGGATAGCTGGTGAGTGTTTTGCCGTCGTCCACCAGGGCTGTCACATAGAGCTGCGGCGTGTCCGGCCGGCGGGAGGAGAAGGTGAGAAAGTAGTAGGTTTTGCCGTTCACGGTTTGCGCGCTCGGCGACCACTTGGGCCAGCTATTGGTCAGCCCGGGGCTCATTTGATGAGTGCACTCGGGAGCGTCGTTCGCCTTCAAGCGAGTGGCGACGCCGCCCGCCGCCGGTACCACGAACACCTCGGCGGATCGGGCGTTGTAGCTCGATTGTCCGTCGGGAACTCGCGAATAGGCGACGTACTGGTCGTCGGGGGAATAGGCTGGATAGTACTCGTTGTACGCATCCTCGGACGCGCCGACGAGCTTCGTGCTGGTGCCGCCTTTGCCGTCCGCGTAAGGGACGACGCGCAAATCCATCGGGCCATTCGCGGGTCGGCCGTCGACGATGTCTCGCGCCGAGGTATAGACGATGCTCTTTCCGTCGTGACTCCAGCTGGGCACGGTCGCGCCTTGCGTGTCGCCGTCGCGCGCGAGTTCGAGCGACTGATTGGAATCGAGCGTGACGGCGTGGAGCGTGCCGGTGTCGCTCAGCAACACCGAGCGATCGCCGTCGCTCCAATGAGCCTTCGAGAAGGAGGGCACGCCGTGCAGTGCGCTGAAGGTCGTGAGCGCTGCCGGCGAGACCACGCTCGGCACCGCTCCCACGTCCGAGCTCAGGATGCTGGCGATGCTCACCGTGTAGTCGCTCGGTCCGACTCCGAAGGCGACCGCGTTTCCGTCGGGGGTGGCCGCGTGGCAGCCGATGCATTTGGCTTGTTTGTCCCGCGCCGCCACTTGCGCCGGCAAGAGCACGTCGATCACGCCCTCTTCGCCGATGCCGAAACCGCGGATCAGCCCGGTCGTGCTGTCGTTTTTGGGCAGTGACCAGTACACGATCTTGCCCGGTGCATTGACCGGGGCGACCGTGAAACTGGACTCGGTCGCTTGCGTGGGGCCGTCCGTCAGCTTGCCCGTTGCGTCCACCGCGGCGCTGCGCACGCTCACCGTAATCGGTTCGTCCACCACGCTGTTGCGGAGGCCTGCCCAGACCGTGGCATCCATCGTGATGTTGGGCTTCGTGGAATAGATCACGAGCGGATGCGCGAAGCGCTGCACGGTGATCGTGACTTGGAACAAGTTGTGCGACGTATTCGCCTGCACGTCGATCCGTGGCCGAAGCCAATTCTTCGGGTAGAGCGTGCCGACCTCGGGTGAAACGATGCACGGGCCAGCGCTGCCCGCGTCGGCCGGTGTTTGAAACGCATCGACGGCACTTGCTCCCGCGCCGTCGTCGAACACAGGATCGCTCGGGAAATCGTCGATCATCGGGAGCGGAGGACCAGAATCATCGTCTGCCGCTCCACCCTCGGGAATGATCAGGTTCGTGCCGCCGATACCGTCGCCCGAGCCGCCGATTCCGCTGCCACCCGACCCTGAGCTGCCGCCGGCAGCGGAGCTGCCGCCACCGCCGTGGACCTGACTATGCCCTGAATTACTCGAGCAACTCGCCGCGAACGCCAGGCTGACGCCCAACACCGGCCCAAGCGCGATCCGTCCCCGCCGCCACCCCGCAAACGCCCAAGCTGAGTGATGATCCACGCCCGACTTATACCACGCGCACCCGGCACGGTGTAGGCTCCGCGCCCCTCATCGTGTCTATCGTCACCGCACAAAGTGTTCATCGATCGTTTGGCAACCACATCGTCTTGCGCGCCGCGGACGTGACGATCGACCCTGGCGAACGCGTCGGCGTCGTCGGCTTGAACGGCGCAGGCAAGAGCACGCTGTCGCGCATTCTCGCGGGGACCGAACCGGCTGACTCTGGAACCGTCGCGCGTCGCCGAGGTGCGACCGTCTCTTACCTCGAGCAAGTGCCGCAATTTGAAGGGGATCCGACGGCCTTGGAGGCGGTCACGAGTGGCCTCACCGGTTGGACCGAAGCCGTTCAGCGTCACGAAGCGGCGAGCCTTGCCTTGTCACGCGGCGACGGGAACGTGGAAGCGCTGCTCGATGAACAACATCGCGCGGCCGCCGACGTCGAACGGCTAGGTGGTTGGGATCGCGAACATCGGGTCTCGGCATTTTTGGACCATCTCGGAATTCGTCGGAGCGACGCCAAAGTCTCCAGCTTGAGCGGCGGCGAGCAGCGGCGCGTGGCCTTGGCGCGCGTGCTCATTTCGAGCCCGGATCTGGCCATTTTGGACGAGCCCACGAATCATCTCGACGCCGAGACGATCGAGTGGCTCGAACAATATTTGATCGAGGAATACAAGAACGCGATCTTACTCATCACTCACGATCGCTACCTGCTCGATCGCGTCGCGCAGCGCACGGTCGAAGTCGCGAACGGCGAAGTGTACAGCTACGACGGCGGGTACGAGCGTTACCTCGAGCAGAAGGCCGAGCGCATGGCGCACGCCGAGCGCACGGAATCCAATCGTCAGAATTTTTTGCGCAAGGAGCTGGAATGGCTCAGTCGCCAACCGAAGGCGCGCAGCACCAAGCAAAAGGCGCGCATCGATCGCGCGGAGGCGGCTAAATCCGTGACTGGGCCGAAGCTCGAGCGCACGGCCGCGCTCGAGCTCGACGTGGTGCGCAGCGGCAAAACCATCCTCGAGCTGCGCGACCTGCGAGTGGCGATCGCGGGCCGCACGCTGATCGAAAATCTTACCCTGTTCTTGACCGAAGGAGAGCGCATCGGCATCGTCGGGCCGAACGGCAGCGGCAAAACCACGTTGCTCAAGACCTTGCTCGGCGACATTCCGCCCGCCTCGGGTAGCGTGATTTTGGGTCAAAATACCAAGGTCGCCTACTTCGATCAGCGGCGCAGTGGCCTCGACGACAGCAAATCGATCTTCGACAACGTGGTCGGAGACCAATCGCGGATCGAACTCGGTGGTGAGGTGATCGAACCGCGCTCGTATCTCGAGCGTTTCGCGTTCGACCCGCACAAACAACGACAACAAGTGGGCTCATTGTCGGGCGGTGAGCGCGCACGCGTCGCGCTCGCGCGCCTGCTCCGCCAGAGCGCCAATCTGGTGATCTTGGACGAACCGACCAACGATCTCGACGTGGCGACGCTCGGTGCGCTCGAGAGCATGCTCGTCGATTTCGGCGTTACGGCGCTGGTGGTCACGCATGATCGCTGGTTTTTGGATCGCGTCGCGACCAGCATCTTGTCCATCGAAGAAGGCGGGCATGCCGTCCGCTATCCGGGCAACTACGATACTTTCCGGCGCCTGCGCGCCGAGCTCGCCGCGGAGCGCGCTCAGAGCGCGCCTGCGGCTCCGAAAGCGGCCGCGAGCGCGTCCGAGGTCCGCTCCGAGCGTCCGCCGAGCAAGAAAAAGGCCTTGAGCAACGTCGAGCAACGTGAACTCGCGGGCTTGCCCGACGCGATCGAACGCGCCGAGGGCAAGGTTTTGGAGCTGACCACGACGCTCGCCAACCCCGCGACCTACGCCGGCGGGGGCAAAGAGATCGCACGCGTGACAGAGCTTTTGAACCAGGCCAAGGCCGAGGTCGAGCGCCTCACTCAGCGTTGGGAAGAGCTCGAACGAAAACAGGAAGAGGCGCGCGGCTGAGCGCACTCTGCCCATGACGAGCGCAGCACTAGAGGCCGAGCTGTACGCGCTCACGCACCGCGGCACGCCAGGCGACCTCGAGTTTTACACTCGCGTTTGCCACGGGGCAGCGGCTGTGCTCGAGCTGGGTTGCGGCTATGGCCGGCTGCTCCACGCGCTGGCGCAGCGTGGCCGTCGGGTTCTCGGGCTCGACTCGAATCGCGAGCTCCTCGCTTTAGCCAAGCGCAATCTGCGCGCGCTGCCAAAGGCGAGGCAGCGCGGCGTCGAGCTGGTGAACGCCGACATGACTCGGTTCGAGTTCGCGCCGGGCTTCGATCGCGTGCTCTTGCCTTACAACGGTCTGTATTGCCTGCTCGGACGCCGCGCTGCGCTGGCCTGTTTTCGCGCGGCGCGTGCTGCGCTCGCGCCGAACGGTCTATTCGTGTTCGATGTCTGGAACGCGCACGCGTTTCACCGCGATCGGGCGATCGCGTCGAGCGCCGATGCGAGCGAGCCGATCGTCACGATTCAGCACGCGGGGCGCGTTTGGGACGTCTTCGAGCGCTCGCGGACCCGCCGCCGCGCGCAACGCCTGGACGTGACTTACGATTATCTGCCCCGCGGCGGCGGCAAGCCGTGTCAGATCGTCATCCCTCAGCGCTACTATCTCGAGCCTGAGCTGACCGAGCTCTTGGCGCGCGCCGGGCTAGTTGCTCACCATCGTTTTGGAGATTTTTCGGGCGCGCGCTTTTCGGCGCGGGCCGAGCATTTGATCGTCGTCGCCGGTCTGGATCGGACGACTCAGCGCGCTTTGGGTAAGGGCCCGGGAATGGCTAAGTTGGTCGATGATCGCAGTCGAGGCGCCCGGCTGGCGAGGCGCATACTTGCTGGTATGTAACTAAGGAGCAACGAAGGCAGGCGGGATGCATCGGCCGCGAGGGCGATCGACTTAGCCATTCCCGGGCCCTAAGCAAGCCAAAATGGGCGGTAGCGGCAGATCCTTGCGCACCACCCCGCGTTTGATGCCGGCCATGGTGCGCAGCATTTCACGGCGCAAGAACGGCAGCTGACAGCCGAGGCCGAGAGCCAGGTTGCGCAGTGGACCCAGCGCGTGCCAGTCGGATTGGAAGAGCGGCGTGAGCCAACGAGACGCGAATTGATAGAACGCCACGTGCGCGCGCCGCGTTCGCGAATAGCCGGCGAGCGCCGCGGACAGCGGCAAATCCTGCTCGAGCGCAGACCCGAGCACGCTGGCGTCCACGAGCGCGAGGTTCGTGCCTTGGCCGAGTTGTGGGCTCATGGCGTGCGCCGCATCGCCGATGAACACTCGACGCTCGGTGTGCCACGGCCACATCAGGACATCGTGATAGGTCGCAGGCAAGAGCTGCTCGACGCTCTCGATTTGATCGAGCACGAACGCCGCCTCCGGTTCGTAGCGCAGCACCTGTGCCTTGAAAGCGTCGAGCCCTGCTCGGCGAAGAGCCGGCACGCGATCGATACGGATGCTCCAAAATAGGCTGACTTGGTGCTCGTCTGGGCCTTGACCTCGCGGGCCGAGGCCGGTCGGTAAGAGGCCCAAGAAGTGGCGCGTGCCGTCGGCGATTTGGCGCAGCCGTGAAAGATAAAAGCGTTCGGGATCGCGAGCCACGAACCACAAGGCGCCAAAGGGATAGGGGCGCTCGCGACGGACCAGCCCGCAATCGCGGCGCAGGTCCGAGCGTGCCCCGTTCGCGATCACGACGAGATCGTGCTCGCTGTGCACCTTACCGTCAGGGCCGAGGATTTGCGCGTTCTCCGCCTGCTCGCGCACGCTGGCGACGAACGTGCCGCGCTCGAGCCGAGCGCCGGCGCCGAGCGCGGCTCCGTGCAGGATCTGAAACAGCGCACCGCGGTGCAAGCCGAGCCCGAACAGGCCCGGCGCGAGCGCTGCATACTCCAGACGCACGACCGTTTTGCCTCGCGGCGTCACGCAGTGGAGCGCGTCGAGCCGAGTCCCGCGCGCGAGAACGGCGTCGAGCACGCCCAGCTCGGCCAGCACCGCCATGCCGGTTGGTTGCAGCACGATGCCCGCGCCGATCGCTGCTGGTTCGAGAAATTCTTCGTACACCGTCACCCGATGGCCGGCGCGCGCCAAGAACGCCGCGCTGGCCGCGCCCGCGAAGCCGCAGCCAACGATCCCCACGTTTAGGCGGCGCATGCCCATCAACGCATCGTGACGAGCTCTTCGGACGCCGTGGGGTGAATGGCCACTGTGCGATCGAAGTCGGCCTTGGTGGCGCCCATTTTTACGGCCACGGCGAAGCCCTGGATCATTTCGTCGGCACCCCGCCCGAGCACGTGCACGCCGATGACGCGCTCCTCCGGTCCCACGGTCACGAGCTTCATGCGCGTGACCGGCTTGTGCTCGGTGACGGCGTGAAACATATTCGTGAAGCGCGCGGTGTAAACCTTTACGTCGTCACCATGCCGCTTCCGCGCGTCGACTTCGCTCAGGCCGACCGTGCCGATCGGCGGATGGCTGAATACGACGCTCGGGATGTCGGCGTAGTCGAGCTTGGCTTCCGGCTTTCCGCCGAACAAGCGATCGGCGAGCTTACGGCCCGCGGCGATCGCGACGGGCGTGAGCGTGGCGCGTCCAGTCACGTCGCCGAGCGCGTAGATCCCGGGCGCGCTCGAGTTCTGAAATTCGTCCACCAGCACGTGGCCCTCGAGGTCGAGCTTCACGGAAACGGTGTCGAGGCCGAGGTCCGCCGTGTTGGCTTGTCGACCAATGGCCCAAAATAGCGTGTCGACCGGCGGCAATATGCGGCCGTCTGCGAGCGTCGCGATGCGCTCTTGGCCGGCGCCGCGCTCGACGGAGATCACGGTCGCATCTTGAAGCACCTTCACGCCGCTGTGCTCGAGCGCCTCGCGCAGGCCGTCGCCCAACATCGGATCGAAGCCGCGCAGCGGTCGTTCGTGCCGCATCGCGAGCGTGACCTCCGAGCCGAGCTTGTTCAAGATGCCTGCGAGCTCGACCGCGATGTAGCCGGCACCCACGATCAGCACGCGCTTCGGTAGCGCCTCGAGCGCAAAGAAGCCGTCCGACGTCTGACCCAGGTTTGCCTCGAGGATGTCGGGCAAACTCGGGCGCCCACCCGTGGCGATCAGCACGTGCTGGGCGGAAAGCGTCTGTTCACCCACGCGCACCTGACTCGGGCCGACGAAGCGCCCGCGTCCGGTGACGACCCGAACGCCGTCCTTTGCCAAATTCGCGGCGTAGTTTTCACGCATGCGGGCGATGTAGGCCTCGCGGCTTTTGCGCAGCGCCGCGAAATCGAGCCCGCGCAGCGTGAGCTCGAAGCCGTAGCTCGCCGCGACGCCGAGCTCCTCGGCGATCTCGGCGGCGTTCCACATGATTTTCTTGGGCACGCAGCCGACATTCACGCACGTGCCGCCGAGGGCGCCCGATTCGAGCAGCGCGACGCGCGCGCCGTAGGCAGCCGCCCGGCGCGCCGAGGCGAGCCCGCCGCTGCCGCCACCAATCACCAAATAGTCCAGGCGCTCCATGGCTCATGGTCATCGAGCTTCGGCGGACTTTTTGCAAGCCCCGAGAGAGCCGGAGCGGTGGTAGTAATGGTGCGTGCGAAGCAGCGGTGTCGAAGCGACGTGGAAATGGCTATCGAAGGCGCGCCTGGGCGTGCTCGCGACCTGCCTGACGCTGAGCGCGTGCGGGTTCCATAGCGATGTCGCCGCGCTCGGCCGGCTGCGTGCCGCCATCCGCGAGCGAATTGGCACCGATTCGACGATCACCGTGCGCACCGACGAGGGCCGCACCACGGTCAACGTGCGACTCGACCATTTGCCGGTTCGCGACTCGATCGAGGTCCAAGCAGAAGTGGAAGCGTTGGCGAAGGCGGAATTTCCCAACACGAGCTACGTGGTCGTCAGCCGCTTGTGAGCCGAGGCGCGCAAGTGAAGGTCGCGACATGAGTAAGAGCGAGCTGGTGCGCCTGGCCATCGTGGGCATGGGCAGGATGGGCAGCGTGCACGCTCGATCGCTGATCGAGGGCACAGTTTCACGCGCGAAGCTGTGCGCGGTGTGCGACATCGATCCGGCGACGCTCGCGCGCTCGCCCGAGGTGCTGCGCTTCGCGAGCAGTCGAGAGCTCGTGGCGTCAGGCTCGGTGGATGCGATTCTGATCGCCACTCCTCATTACGACCACGCGCCGATCGCCGTCGAAGCGCTGGCCGCGGGCCTGCACGTGTTGACCGAGAAGCCGCTCGCCGTGCACAAAGCCGACGGTCAAAAGATGCTCGCGGCCTACGCTGAACGGCCGAATCAGGCGCAGGTCTTCGCCGAGATGTTCAATTTGCGCGCCGATCCGCGCTTCATCGAGCTGCGCGCGCGGATCGCGCGGGGCGAGCTCGGCGAGCTCCGCCGTATCAATTGGATCATCACCGATTGGTTCCGCACCGAGGCCTACTACCGGAGTGGCGGTTGGCGCGCGACGTGGCGCGGCGAGGGCGGCGGCGCGCTGCTCAATCAGTGCCCGCACAATCTGGATCTCTGGCAGTGGCTGTTCGGAATGCCGGCGCGGCTGCAGGCATTTTGTGGATTTGGCCGGTTCCACGAGATCGAGGTCGAGGATCAGGTTACGGCGTACCTCGAGTATGCGAACGGCACGACCGGCGTGTTCGTGACCAGCACCGGTGAGGCCCCGGGCACGAATCGGCTGGAAGTGGTGGGAGACTTGGGCAAAATCGTGCTCGAGGGCGACGGCCTACGCTTCACGCGCAATGAAGTCTCCATGCTCGAGGTGCTCAAGCACAGCAGCGACCGTTACGCGCGACCGAAGACCACGACCGAGTTTTTGCCGATGTCCCCGCCTGGCCCGCTGCACCAGATCCTCACGCAGAATTTCGTGGACGCCATCTTGGACGGTACGCCGCTGATCGCACCCGCGCAGGAAGGGCTCGCGAGCGTCGAACTCGCGAACGCGATGATCTATTCCGGGCTCAAAAAACAGCCGGTCGAGTTTCCGCTGGACGCCGCGCTGTACGCCGAAGAGCTCGCGCGCCTGGTGGCGAATTCTGCTCATTCGCGGGCCGAAATCGCGCGCTCCTGAGCGCTGGAAGCCGCTGCCGTCGGCACAGCTGGGCTCCGCGCCCGTACGCAGCGCCGGGCCGGCGTGGCTGCAAAGAAGCCGCGCGCGCGACCGCGCTGCCGAGCGCCGCCTGTCACGCGCCGCGCGCCCGTTCATTCGTGGGCCCCCAAACCAAACGGCCATCGTGCGCTGAGTCGATGCAGCCCCGCGCTATCCCAACAGCTCAGGCCGCGCGGAGTCTGATCCGAAACACGGCACCCGCGTTGCCCGAGCCGAGCGACACGAGGCCGCCCATACGAGCCACGGCGTGGTGCACGAGCACCAGACCGAGATTGGTGCTGCGCTGCCCTTTGGTTCGGAGATGCGCCTCGAAGATGCGCGGCCGAAGCGAGCTGGAGATGCCCGGGCCGTTGTCGCGCACGGAAATGCGCGCTTCATCGGCTGCGCGGTAGACGCGCACCAAAATCAGGCGCCGCTCTTGGCCGCGCGTGGCATCGATCGCGCTCTTGACCAGATTGATCAGGGCTTGCTCGAGAAGCGGTGTGCAGGCCCAGCCAGACGCCGTTTCGTCGCCGGCCAGCTCGACTCGAACCTCGTCCGAGCGCAACGCCGAGACGGCGCGCTGGGCCACTTCCCACAGCGGCACGCGCTCCAAAACCGGCGGGGAACCGCGCACCAACGACATGACGAGGTTCAGCACTTCTTGAATCCGGCGCAGCGCGAGCGCCGTGTCGTCCACGGCGCCTGTCCGCTCCTCGACGCTGAGACCGCGCGCCGCGTCCGTGTCGCGCAGGCACTCGACGCTGGCCAGCGCCGCGGCCAGCGGATTGCCGATTTCGTGTCCAATCGTGGAGAGCACGGAGTCGAGCACGAGCGCAGCGGCGCCGTCCGGCTCGCCCACGGCGGGTCGGGTTTGGCGCAAGAGC
>Ga0068855_100007169_pt1 | contig 13525 bp, 8 predicted proteins | sample KBSCornC52_FD_66592 | JGI IMG/M metagenome (GOLD analysis project Ga0068855, IMG submission 66592) | Corn rhizosphere microbial communities from Kellogg Biological Station, Michigan, USA - KBS Corn C5-2 | ecosystem: Host-associated > Plants > Roots > Rhizosphere > Soil ... | reverse complement strand
ATTCCGGCGAATGACTTGCACCACATATTTTAATCACAGCATATTACAAAAGAGTTAAGCTACCATCAAACAAAAAAAATCTTATGCAATATTCAAAAAATAAAATTGATTTATTCGTTCGTTTACTGCCAACTATTCCCAAATGTTTAAGAAACCACTTTTAAGTTTTGCGGATCCCATTTGATTATTTTATTCTCAAAATAACTTTCGTTACACAGAAGCGCCGGCGCAGCAGCTCTATAGCCAAACAAAGCGTCTTCAACTACTTTCCCTTTGGTGCGAATGGCATTGATCCAATTATAATGATGATCGAAATGAGCGCCCTTGTATCCTTCTTCGGCAGTATAAATCATCGTATCAGGCGGAAGCATTTTTTTGCGTGAATACACATATTCTTTTTGCGCTGCAGAATTATTCTTGGTTTTTAATAAGGGATCAGTTGCATCCACAATATTCCGATTTCTATATAAAGTTACCTTATCCCATTCTACCGTCATGGAGCCTTCGCTGCCTACCATTCTAAGATAATTTGTTCCACCGGTGCCATCTACAAAATTTACCCTGAGTGAAAGATTAAACGCGGGATGAACGTCTGTTTCAGGATAATCAAAAGTTCCCAACATAACATCTGGAACTTCCCTGCCATCTTTCCAATAACGCAAGCCACCTGTAGCCATAACTTTATTTGGGCCGAGTGAATTGGTTATAAAATGCAAACTTGAAAATACATGCACAAACAAATCACCTGAAACCCCTGTTCCGTAATCCCTGTAATTGCGCCAGCGGAAAAACCGTAACGAATCGAATGGCCGCTTTGTGGTAATAGATAAATACCTGTCCCAATCAACAGTAGCGGGCGATGCGTCATCCGGAATAGGATATTGCCAGGCGCCCTCCGGCGACATGCGGGCATAAAAAGCTTCGGCGTAATTAAGAGTGCCAATAGCTCCTTCTTTAAGCAGTTGTTTGGCTTTTTCATTTCCTAAAGAACTCATTCCCTGGCTGCCCACTTCAAAAACTACTTTGTTTTTATTTTGCGCATCTATTACTGCCGGGGCTTCCGAAATATCGTGAACCATAGGCTTTTCGCAATACACATGTTTCCCTTTATTCATGGCAGCTACTGAAATATCTTTGTGCCAGAAATCAGGCGTAGCCACAATTACAGCATCGATATCTTTCCTATCCAAAATCTCTTTATAATCCCGGGTGGTGTAAATATCATTTCCCCAACGTTTTTTTGCTTCCCCCAGCCGGCCATCATACAAATCACAAACAGCTACTAATTTTACACCCGGCACCGTGCGGCAGGTAATAGTATCGGCCACGCCCATTCCGCCTGCGCCGATAAGGGCTATTTGTACCTGGTCATTCGGGCCAAACTTATGTGGCATTCTTACCAGTTTCTCATCATGCTGACGCAAATCTTTGGCAGTGATAATTGAAGGAATCAAAGAAGCGCCAATAACGCCTTTGGTTGCATTAAAAATAAAAGAACGTCTTGAATTTGTAGATTCATTTTTTGCCATAGTAATTTAATTATGCTGTTTAAAACAACTCAGAATTAGAGAAAATAATTTAAAAAAAGATAAAATGCTAACCTAAAAAGAATTAAATATAAGAAGGAAACTTTAAAGAAAGGCAGAGGATTATTAATCTGCGTGATCATTGGCGGAATGATTTTCGCAAACAATCTAAAATTGATTCACTGCTGTAATCTTTTTCAACAATTTGAAAGCATAACATTATTCTAATGGAGTATTTAAAGTGGTATTCGCCACTTTTACATCTTCGCCGGATATCGCTTCTACATACAATCTGTAATATTTAGGATTCTGCGGAATTTTGAGTTCGATATATGGCTGATCTCCTACCTTGTTCATAAACATAGTATTTCCATATCGATCCACCCTTACCAAATACCATTCAAACCGAATACCTTTTTCATTAGCATTGAATAGCTTCCACACATCGCTATTTTTTTCTTTATACACCAGTTGGTATAATAATTTATGATTAGCTACAGCAAGACGTATAGGTTTTAAAATTTTTATTTCCGGTACCGGAGACGGGCTCGTTTGCTGACCTCCCCAAACATTTAGTACCTGGCTGTACCCTGGTTTCTTTCTTCCCTTCAAATCAAGAAGCCCATTTAGCTTTAGATAGTCTGTGGTTTCTATATCCTGCCATTGTGGAACAGTGCCGGATTGTTGAATAGCCGGAATAAGCGGCCATAATGGTACGTCCACTTTACCCCATGTCATCCCGTGTTCCAGCGGTTCTTTAAGCAACGATGAATCTTTTACGTTTACAGCTAACCTGTAAGTATTTATCTGAGGAATATGGGTTTTGTAATTATGAAACCGCTTTCGGCCATTTATATCCCAATCCAGGTCCATCACGATTGGTCTTTCAGCATCTATTTTTCGTATTTCCCGGCACACATCCTCTAACCAAGAGATATATTTTTGTTCATAGTAAAAGTAATCGGGCTTGTAGGTTTGACCGGCAAGTTCATGCAATACATCATCCCCCACGCTCCAGGCTATAATATATTTCTTATCGAGATTATTTTTTATCACCCGGAGTATCTTTTCCCTTTGCTCTCTCATTTTTTTGTTGTTATTAATTACTTCCGGCGTAGCTAAAAACGAGAAGCGAACTATTAAAGTCATGCTATCAGACATCACCGCTTTTTTTAAATCACGATCATATATTCCCGGCATTCTTCTTTCTACCGTGTTGGCACCAATTCTTTTCATATCCTTTACATCATCGTCAACTATTTTCAACCCCAGCGTGTGCCTGTTTCTGAACCAGTCATACCCTTTATTATATACAATACTTCTGACAGGAAAAGGTAAATTTTGCAATTGAGGTTGAGGGTAAGTCTTTTGCCAAATTATTTTATCAACGTCTATTGGCATACTCTTTACAGGTGAATTGGCAAGCATCGTATAATCACCGGGATTCACAAGTATTGATTTTATTTCTTCAAATGTAGTATCAAGGGTTTGCCAGGTTTTATCCCACCATTGAACTTTGTTTATTGACGAACCAACCGTTTCGGTCAACATAACCGGCAGGCCTGATTTAAAAAGTGGTATGGAATGGTATGGCCGGTAGAGTGAATCGAAAATATTCTGGTCTTTTTCAGTGCTCTGCCAGTTTGTGTCCAGTATATTTACTCCAAGCCAGTCAACAAAATTTTCGCCAGGGAAGTATTGGTTAGCTGTTGCGACATCCGGTGGATTCCATATCCATATAACCTTATCTGCTCCGGCTTCATTAAATTTCTGATGCACATACCTCCATGCTTCTTTAAAGTCATCAGCGTTAAAGGCTGAATAAGCAAACAGAGAGCGCCTGTCACCGATATTTTTGTTCATAAACCGAAGGAACACAGGTTTATTCAAACTTGCAACCTGTGTGGCAAAAGAGAGAAACAGTTTATCATATCTACCTTTCAGGATATCTTGTATAGGTGTACTATTCTTTGCTGTTATGGAACTATCTTGCCATGGATTCCAAACAATGAGTGGTATGGCGCGACGCCTGTAAACCTCCTGAAAGTAATTTGTATCCAGGGCATTGTTTTCATCTGTCTTCCAGGCAACTTCGGATGATATGATAGCAATGTCCTTGTTTTTGCCTGTTATGGCCAGGATTGAATTTTGATTTCCTTTATGCCCGCTGCCCTCCTGATATACACCCCGATAAAACACCTGTAGTCCATTTAAGGGCGCTGGTAAAAATTGTGGCAGTTGCTGGTGCTTCCAGTATGCAAATCCAAAAAAAGCGATAACTAAAACAGAAAGCTGCAATGAATACCTTCTTAAAAAGCCATGTGTTTTTTTAATAAGCCAGGTATACTGCCTCAACTTCATTCCAAAATTATTTAACCTGCTTCCTTTGCTAATATATCCGGAAATTGATACATTAAAAACCATGAAAACGATCTGCATACTTGCCAATCCAGCCATAAAAATGGTGTAGGGGTTAAAATCCTTCAGTAACCCATATACGATAGCCACCAGCGATATGAGTCCTACAAGTATATTTGGCACATTAAGCAATAGCGGTAAAGGTTCATTATCGTTTTTTGGAGTTGGTATATAGGGTACCTTTTTACGAAGCAGCGTATAGATAATACCGACTGTATGTATCCACCACGCACCGATTTGCAGAATGCCCCCAACTATATGAAAACCTCTTTCCTTTACGTCTGGCAGCCACTTTTGAGCGTAGTGCCTAATAAGCATGCTCATCGAGAATAAAGGAAAAGCTGCCAGTAAAAAAGTAACCACATCCATTTGTAAAGGAATGTAGCCCGTAAAAAGAGAAACTACCGGTATTAAAAAATTAATAAAAAAAATCAGGCCGCTGAGATAATGAAATGGTAGCGTGAAATAATGAATTTTTTGCCTCCATGTAAATTTCGAAAACAACTTTGGATAGGTAACAAAAAAGAGTTCCCATGTACCGCGGCTCCATTTTAGTTGCTGTTTATAATAGGATGACATGGTTGCGGGCACCAATCCCCGTGTTAAAATAGCCGGCACATAAACCGAACGCCATCCTTCCGCATGCAATTTCATAGCTGTATGCATATCTTCTGCAAGTCCGCTGGCATGGCCTCCTATAGAGTCAAGCGCTGATCTGCGAAAAGTGCAGTTGGCACCAATGGCCTGCACCGTACCATACTTATGCATGGTCATCATCATTGGACCATAAAAGGGATAGGTTTGTTGCGCGGCGCCCTTAGCCACCAAACTTTCAGCATGGTTGTAATAAGCCTGTACTATTTGTACGAAACCAACCGAAGGATCATCAAAATAATTAATCACCTCGTCCAAAAAACAAGATGTCGGAACGTGATCCGGATCAAGCACGACACATAACTCTCCGGTTGCAAACTGTAACGCATTATTGATATTGCCTGCTTTAGCATCTTTCTTGATAACTCTGGTAACATGCTTCACCCCCAACCGCAAACACAATTCTTTCACCCTAGTATCATTCGCTTCATCACAACACCAGGCAGTGTGGGGATAACTAATATTTTGTATAGCTGTCAACGTTTCCTCCAGCATCTCGAAAGGTTCTCCGGCACAATATGTAGTTAAAACATCAACTGTATAATTTTTTCGTCGATCGGGCTTTTTATCGGATGATATTGAAAAATAATGATACCATTCATGCAGGTATTTCATGGAATAGTATACCATGGTTATCACCAATAAAACATATAATGGCAAATAACCGACCGCTTTGCTTTGAAACAAGGCATACAATAAAAGTCCCATAGAGATAAGGCCCACGAAAATCATCATTCGGAGCACATTTTTCTCTTTGCGTGACGGGGGTTCTACAGGATTAATTCTAAAGTCCATTAACGTACTACATAAATGGGGATGTTCGCTGTTGCAAAATACCCCTTTGAGTTATAAACACTTACAAACACACGATATGGCCCCTCATTTTTTGGCGCCTTAAAATCAGTAACTGCCAAAGTGCTGTCTGCAAATAAACCTGCTTGTGAGGGCGGTCCCTTTGGATAGTTCCAGTCTTCTCTATATAATTCCCACTTATACCTAAGGCTGTCCAAAGGTTCAGATGATTGCATTAATAATGCAGCACTATGTTTTGAACCGCTGGTTATAATGATATTATTTCCGTCATCCATATTATCTATTAACAGGGATTTGATTTTGGGAGAAAGATGTGATGTGATGGTGTCTTTCCAGCAATCATTCAACGCTTCCTTAATTTCATTTGGATTACCGTTTTTATCAAAGATACTAAACCAACTTTGTGTATATTCCTGCCGGTGGCCCCAATAAAAAACCACTGATCCCATGAAACGCGGGTCTTTAAATGGCATATACTTGGTGTAAAACTCGTAAAATAGCTGTCCCTTCGTTGTGCTTGAATATTCTATCGGAGCCTTCCAGGCTGTCAAAGGCGCTTCCCACCCACCTTGCGGGCCCCATTCAGCTATCAGATAAGGGCCGTTCCAAAACAATTTATCGTTTTCAAGAATCTGTTCTAAAATTTTGAGGCTGTTATATGTATTAATAGAATAAAAGTCAAGAGCAGGAATCCGCCATCTCAAGGTAAGGACATCCTTTTTTAATACATTTATCATAGTGGTAGTCACCGGATGGTTTGGGTCAATGGTATGTATACGATCAAGAATCCTGTTGTATGCCCTGTAAAACAATCCCGGTGTTAATGAGAAGGGTAACGCTACTTCATTCCCAAGGCACCATGCCAACAAACAAGGATTATCTTTATACCGGCTAACAATAGATATACATGCATTATATAAATCTGATACATTTTTTTGATTATCATAAAAACCTGTGTCCACAGGAGGTATATCCAGCCCTACAATAACTGCTAATTGATATTTTTCAGCCTCCTTGAAAACACTTTCTAATTTGGCCGTGTCCCACACCATGATGGTGTTGCCGCCACTTTCCCATAGTTCTTTAATATGATCCGAGCCTGCTGCTCCTTTTACAAGAAAAGGTTTGCCGTCTTTATAAAACCCCCACCTGCCATTTTTCTTTTCGATGCTTACTTTACGGGGGCCGGTATACGTACTGGTATTTTGCGGGCCCCTGTTAATGTACAATAACACTATTAGTGCTGGTACCAAAACACCAAAAATCATCACAAAAAATACCTTCGGGTTAATTATTCTTCGTAAAAGTCCTGGCCGTTTAGTCAACGTCATAGTTTAATTAAATACTTCATTTATATGATTAATTGGAAGTTATCAAGATGCAAACGAAAATATGTTAGATTTATGGTGTTGCAATCGTAAAAAATCATTTTTTATCGTAAAAATCACATTTCCTTAGTACAAAAGGAATAAATTTTATTATGGCATTCTTTCAATTTTAGCCCCTCTTTTCCGGAATAAAAATAATGTTATATGTCGGCCTCGGGAATTGAAAAGCCTTGGCCCAGTAAACAGATAAATAACCGTGATTCGTATTTTAATCCATTCTAATTTCAAGCTTTGCGAATGTTAGTTACACAACACTTACTTCAATTTGAAAGCCGCACCATCTTTCAATTTATTTCCACTTCAATGGTTTAAACCTGATTTCTTTATACCCATCGGCTTCGTACAAAATGCCGATTGTATTTTCTGAAATTTTTACAATATCTGAATAGGCCGTATTTTTTGGATCAATTAAAAACTTTTTCTTCCAGGTTTTTCCTTCATCAAAACTGATACGTAATGTGAGACTGTCGCGACTTTTAGTAGCATCATTGTTGCAAAACACCAAAACTGATTTTCCTTTTTTTGTTCCGATGTTTAACAAACTTCCTTCACAAATCGGATCCGGTAAATTATGGTCAACATAAGTGGTATCCCATGTTGCTCCGCCATCTTTGCTTAAAGAAACGATTCGATAATTGCCGGTCTGGTTGCGGCTGTTCATCATCAATCCGTCGTTGCTCAATTCTGCAGCCGTGCTTTCATTGGAACCCTCAAAAGGCACAGTTTCGCTGAGATGAAAAGTAGCGCCATGATCGTCGGTAAAATATCCATGCGCCTTATAATCCCGCAACTGGGGCTTTGGATCACCGGAAGAATGATTGGCTGCCACATAAATTCTTCCCTTATATTTTCCATGCTCAAATTGTAACGCATGCCCGGGCGTATTTGCATAGCTGCGCCAATCTTCTTTAAAATTCCAAAGTGGATTTAATTGCGGTTGATTGATCCTGTTCACCTGCAGGGTAATGTCCGTCGGTTCGCTCCAGGTTTTTCCATTGTCAATGCTCGTTTTGAATAACACATCACGATGGCCATGGCCTTTCCTCAACTCGCCTTCATGCCCATCGCCGGTGTTATAGAAAAGAAAAATTCTTCCTTTGGGAAACCGGGGATCAGTAAGATCTACAACCGGCGCAGGATTGCCGGCCTGCAAACTATCATTGCTTGCTACAATTTGCAATGCGCTCCAGGTTTTTCCATCGTCACTGCTTCTCTTCAAAACAACTTTGATATTTCCAAAATCTCCCGCACTATTAACCCGTCCTTCGCAAAACGCCAACAGGTCACCATTTGGCGCTTTGATGATGGAAGGAATACGAAAAGATTTGTATCCTTCGGCGCCTGATATATACACTGAATTATTCTGCGCAAGAAGAGCTGAAGAAAAAAATATCAATGTAAAAAATGTAATAACAGTATTTTTCATACAAAAGATTTAAGCCTTGTCTTTGAAAAAAATTCCTTAATAATTAAAGTAAGAATAAAAACCCGGTTATTTGCTGGTTTACTGTTAAAGCCGATTAAATTCTTCCAGTAATTTCCAGCAATACCATTCCTGCCGCGGCAAATGAAAAGGCCCCTTGAATAAATTTCCCTTTGCAGGCTGCGCTACGGTTCCATCACGATGCAGATAACCAAACCATTCCCCATACTCCTTGTCATGAAAATTCGTGTAGGCATAACCGTTAACCTGCTGATGCCATCGTTTATACTTTTCATTCCCAGTGATGGTATAAGCGAGCAAAGTTGCAATAATCGCTTCATTTTGAGGCCACCAGAATTTCATATCCTGCCAGTATTCCTGAACGGGCTTATTATGTACGTCTCTGAAATATAAGATTCCTCCGTATTCTTTATCCCATCCACGTTCCCACATATAGTCCAGCATTTTGCAGCCAAGTTCAATAAGATGCTTGTCATTGTTCCGGTATTTGGCTTCATGCAAAATAAACCAGGCGCCTTCAATGGCGTGGCCCGGATTTAAAGTTCTCCCATCTATATGGTCAATGATGCTTCCATCGGGCGCCACCTGCTCCATCACACATTGGATATCATCTTTAACAAAGTAAGTTTCAATTTCAGATATCCACTTATCTATCCATTCATTGCAGGCAGGTTCACCAATGATTTCGCGCAATTGCTGTGCGGTATTCAACATTATCATCGGAACGCCTATTCCCTTTGAAGGGCGGGTGTTTTCGAATTTTGGCGGAAGATTTATCTCCCCGGTTGCATAAGCGATACATTTATCAAATAGCCCGCGCGCCATTTTACCTGTTTTTTTATCGCCACTTGCTTTGCTGTAAGCCGCAAACGCTATAACAGCAAACGTTTCCGAAAAAAAATATCTTCTCTTCCGGATTGGTTTTCCATCTCTTGCAACATGAAAGTACATTTGTCCATCTTCAGCAAAACAATGGTTCAATAAAAAATCAATACCTTTTTTAGCGCCATCGAGCCACTCTTTTTTCTTTTCAACCGTATTATACAAAGTCGCCAAAAGCCACGTGGCGCGTCCTTGTATCCAGACTGCTTTATCATCATCAAGCAGGCTTCCATCACGATCGCGCATCAATAAAAAACCGCCAAACTCTTCGTCAATACTCTTTGGAAACCAAAATGGAATGGTATCGTTGAGTAATTGATTTTTATAAAAGTTTTCTTGTTGTTGTAAATATTTTTTGTCAATATTCATATTTCAAATTTAAATCGTTAATCATAGAGACAGGCATACCTTATGTCATAAAAAAATTTGCAATCTGGATGAAATTACTCAGAACAGTTTTCAATACCTTTTTTCTAAATCAAGTTTATCAACATTGATTATTTCCCCAAAACTTTCATCAAATCTTTCCCCAAAACTTCATATCCATTTGCATTAGGATGCAAGCCATCTTTTAAAAATAATTTTAAGTTTACTTTATTTCCAATTAAAAAGTCTTTCCCAAAATCTGCATATTTCACATTATTTTTTAATACCATCGCTTTTATTTTTTTATTGATCGAAGCAACATGACTTTCTGATTTTGTGCGAGGTAAAATTCCAATCATGATAAAATGTACGTTTGGTTTTCTTTCTTGAATCGCGTTGATTAAAAATTGCAATCCTTCGACAATTTCTTCATCAGAATTGATCCCTAAATTATTGGTACCTATCATCAGTACCATATTTTTTCCATTGAAATCATCAAACTCACCATGATAAACACGCCACAAAACATTCTCGATTCTATCCCATCCAAATCCGGCGTTCTGAACTTTTAATGGCTTCAAATACTTATCCCACGCCGATTCACCGCGGGCAATAGGATAAGCGGGGGTTCCTCCGAAATAGTGAATGATGGAATTTCCGATAATTAAATTCTCCGGATTATTTTGTTGAATCTCTTCCTTCACTTGCTCATGCCGCGCTATCCAATCATAACCATCGCGATATTGCTCCACAGGAATTTCAGTGGATAGTTTACCAACCGGCTCGTTTAATATTTCACGGATTTTTTGCTCATAAGCGGCTGCATATTTCATCATTCCAATGTCATTCGGATGCAGTCCTTCTGTTGTGGAATTGATGTCGAAACCAATCTCCTTATCAGTAAGCAAATAAATATTGCGGATTCCTGATTTCTGTAATTCATTAAAAATTTTTTCAATGACGAGACTGCTGTGGTGATATTGATTCAATCTTGCTGTATCCATAAAATAAGGCGCATAACCAACTGCGTGCGCTACAAATAAAAGAGGAACGTCTTTATTCTTTTCGCGCAATTTATTTACTCCATAAACCACGCGGCTTTTAATTTCTTCATCAGAATAACCGCCGGTAAGATTTGGCATACAATCCAAAATGTAAAGTTTCGCGTCCACATTTGCCATCAGGTCAAAGATGGGTTTTTCAAATCTTCCATTTCCTGAAAAGCCAAGATTGATGATGGTCCGGTCGATATTTCTTCCCAAAATATTTGTCCATGCAAGCCCTGGTCTTGATGCTACTGCGCCTTGCATGATGGAAGTACCGTAAGCCACGATGGGTTGTTCTTTTCTTTTTTCTGCAAATGCAAAAGAATCTTTTTCATTAACGCCGATCGACAACCATTTTACTGAATTATACAAAGGCAGATATAAATAAAAATCTGAAACTTTAGTTTGATTTTTTGCAAGAAATAAATTTTTAAAAGTATAAGAACATGTATCACCAAAATGATATCTGCCAGGCGCCCAGTTCCGGTCTCCATTTACATCAACGGCGAATAAATCCAGGCCGCTAACGCCGGTTGACGGCATGTGAGGCATCGAAAAATTGTTACTTGCCAATGTATATCTCACCGTAATTTCTGTCGCAGAAGTTTTAAAATGAATAAATTCTCCGGCAGTATTTTCAGACAAATCCCAAACGGGCTTTCGTACACTGTCTTTCATTGAAATGGGAAGACGATGAAAAATGTTGGATGAATCCAATAGACATACACCTTCAACAAATTGTGGCTCATACCACTTCGTTTGTGCCTGAGAAAATACAGGCTTAATAAATGCAACTGTTAATAAAAGAAACAGATTTTTTTTCATTTCAAATTTTATTTTTCCGCGATAAAATTAGAAGAAACACTTTTATTAGCCGCAGTTATTTCGGGGTAATTATTTTTTTACTTCATTTAAAGATATCAACCCCTTAGGGCCTTAATAGGGGCTCTGGTTAAAGCTCTCTTGAGAAATATCAAGACCATTTCTTATCATTTATCATTGGGCAAAAGGGGGTTCACAAGATAACTTTGTAAAACAAAAATAAATAGCTACAACGCAAGCGGGTAGCGCAATTTTAGCAGATAACACAATAAACACATAACAAACAATTATAAAAACAAAAAACAAACAAAGACAATCATGAAAAAATTATTTTCTCTATTAATCGTAGCTTTTTTTAGTACGGCAATTTTTGCACAGGCGAAATGGAATGCAGACCTTAATCATTCCAAACTCACTTTCAGCGTAACCCACCTTGGCATATCTGATGTGGATGGACTATTTAATAAATTCCAGGCCTCTGCCATTGCGGATAAAAAAGACTTTAGTGATGCGGTTTTTGAATTGTCTGTGGAAGTGACTTCTATTAACACACAGATAGAAATGCGCGATAATCATTTAAGAAGCGCAGATTTTTTTGAAGTGGAAAAATATCCTTCGATGACTTTTAAAAGTACTTCCATCACTAAGGTGTCCAAAGACAGGTACAAACTGAATGGCAACCTTACGCTCCGCGGTATTACCAAACCGGTAACCATGGATCTCTGGTACAGGGGCACTATTGAAAATCCTCAGTCAAAAAAGTTAACTGCGGGCTTTCAACTAACAGGTACCCTTAAACGCTCTGATTTTGAAGTAGGGCCTAAGTTTCCGGCACCTATGCTGAGCGATGAAGTGAAAATAAAAGCTGACGGTGAATTTATATTGGAAGGCTAAAAAAAGGAGTGAATTAAAAATGAACAATCTTAAAACATTCAACAAGTTTACCAGTGCGTTACAAGAACGGGAATATTTGATGCCTGTACTTTTCATAGGCCATGGTTCGCCTATGAATGGAATAGAAGATAACGAGTTTAGTATCCGTTGGAAGAATATGGCAAAAGAAATTCACATACCGGCAGCGGTGCTGGTGGTTTCGGCGCATTGGTTCAGCAAAGGCACGCGCATTACGGCAATGGATTTTCCTGAAACCATTCATGATTTTGGTGGTTTTCCGCAGGCATTATTTGATGTGCAATATCCTGCGCCCGGCCATCCGGCGCTGGCGATGGAAACTGCGTCGCTGATACATTCCGCGCATGTGGAACAGGATCACGACTGGGGTCTGGATCATGGCGCATGGACCATCATACGGCACATGTATCCTGAAGCTAAAATTCCGGTATTGCAATTAAGCATTGACTATACCAAAGGCCCGCAATATCATTATGATCTTGCAAGGGAATTGTACGATTTGCGAAGAAAGGGTGTATTGATTATTGGCAGCGGTAATATGGTACATAACTTGAGGATGGTTTCGTGGCAGAATATGAACAATCCGGGCTTTGGGTACGATTGGGCTTTAAAAATGAATGATACTTTTAAGCAATTGATTGCAGATGGCGATCATAAAGCATTAATTAGTTATGAAAGCCTGGGCGCTGAAGCAAGGCTAGCTATTCCAACACCGGAACATTATTTACCATTGTTGTATTCATTGGCATTAAAAGGAAATAAAGACGGGGTTTCTTTCTTCAATGATAAGGCTGTGGCCGGTTCGCTTACGATGACTTCTGTGAAAATTGGCGGATAAAAATTTAAGATTGTCAAAATTTAAAAGTTGACAACTTGTTAAGCAGCAACAAGCGGATAAAAAAGAATAAAAATCTTTATTATTTGCCTGTTTGCTGTAAAAACAATCAATTTATTAATCAATAAAAAAATTAAATTATGAAATTACTGGAAAACAAAATAGCTATCATTACCGGAGCAGGCTCTGGTATTGGCAAAGCCATTTCTTTGCTGTATGCAAATGAAGGTGCGAAAATTGTAGTATCGGATATTAATGAAAAAGGCGGCAATGAAACGGTTTCAGAAATAAAAGCAAAAGGCGGAGAAGCCATCTTCGTGAAAGCAGATACTTCAAAAGTGGACGACAACAAAAACGTCGTTGACCAGGCTGTTAAGCAATTCGGTGGTTTACACCTTGCAGTAAATAATGCCGGGATT
>Ga0068855_100007164_pt1 | contig 13531 bp, 12 predicted proteins | sample KBSCornC52_FD_66592 | JGI IMG/M metagenome (GOLD analysis project Ga0068855, IMG submission 66592) | Corn rhizosphere microbial communities from Kellogg Biological Station, Michigan, USA - KBS Corn C5-2 | ecosystem: Host-associated > Plants > Roots > Rhizosphere > Soil ... | reverse complement strand
CAGCAAATCTGAGTAATATTGATATGACGCAGTTTTGGGCAGTGATGGAAAAACTTGAGACAGATTATTATGATCAGTCAGTTGTAAAACCTCAGGAAATGGTCAATGGTGCTATAGAAGGCATGGTCAGTAGCTTAAATGATCCTTTTTCGATGTATTTGCCTCCTACTGCTAATACAGCATTCCAACAACAAATCTCAGGACAGTTTGCCGGTATTGGTGCAGAATTAGGAATGCAAAATGGCGCTGTTATCGTTATCGCGCCACTTGATGGAAGTCCGGCAGAAAAGGCGGGAATAAAAGCAGGTGACACTATTCTGAAAGTTGACAAGCATATCGTTTCAGGTGTTGATTTGAACGTCATTGTCAGTGAAGTGAAAGGACCTAAAGGCACGCCGGTTACATTGACTGTGTTACATAAAGGCGCCGCGTCGCCAAGTGTCATTACCATTGTGCGTGACACCATTAATGTACCAAGTGTATTTTCATGGACGAAACAAGTGAAAGATATCGATGGTATTAACCAGACTCCTCTTTTGAAACAACATGCTACTGATAAAGTAGCATATATTCGTCTCTCAGAATTTGGTGAACAATCTGATACAGAATGGAGTAAGATTGTCGATACTATTTCTTCGCAGATGACGAAAGATAAAAGTCTAAAAGGCGTGGTGCTTGATCTGCGCAATAATCCAGGAGGACTCTTAACTGATGCTGTGTATATTGGTTCAGAATTTATTAATAGCGGTGTAATTGTCCAGCAAGACGATGGAAAAGGAAATATAACGAAATTATCAGTGAATCGGGCCGGAAAGTTGACCACTATTCCATTGGTCGTTATTATTAATGGCGGGTCTGCTTCAGCCAGTGAAATTGTTTCGGGAGCACTCCGAGATCATAAACGTGCGAAATTAGTGGGTGAACAATCATTTGGAAAAGGAACTGTACAAGAAGCGTTAGATATGGGAAATGGCGCTGGATTGCATGTTACTATCGCAAAATGGCTCACACCGGATGGAACATGGGTACACCAAAAAGGCTTAACACCAGACGTGGTTGTCCATCTTGATCCGAAAAATCCCAGCCGTGACACACAACTTGAAAAAGGAATAGAAACATTGCTACAATAAATATTTAGAAATCTGTCATTCTGAAGTGGCAACGAATATAGTATCTTTGGAAAAACTAGTCCACTTGTGGGGATAGAATCTAATAGCTTATCGTTTTATACATTTTTCGCTGGGGATGAAAAAATAAAGTCGTTAATTTTCATCTTATTTTCATAATTATGGTATAGTATTAAAAATAAAATTATGAGAAAGCTTATTATTTTAATCGTCATATTACTTCTTTTTCTTGGTGCCTATAGCGCAGCTCAAACGTATTTCCCGCAGTTGCAACAATATCTCTCGAGTAATGAGACAGCACCCATTATTCCACAAGGGCAAGTGAAAGTGATGAGTGAAGAATCAGTAACTGTTGCTGCTGTGAAGAAAGTCGGCCCCTCAGTCGTAACTATAGAAGAAATGGCATCACCGCAAGCATCTAGTCAGCAATTACCGTTTGATTTCAGCCCGTTTTTCCCGCCGGGACAATCACCATTTGATCAAGGACCAGGGAGTCAAGGCGGAAATAATTCTGATCAACCGCAAGCCATTGGGTCAGGATTTATTGTGACAAAAGATGGGTTAATTGTGACGAATAAACACGTTGTCTCTGATGTTGGGGGAACATATAAAGTAATCACCAGTGATGATAAAACCTATGATGTGAAGAAAATTTATCGTGATCCGTTGAATGATATTGCAATTATTCAAATTGATCCTTCACAAAATGCAGGTAAGACATTAGTGCCGGCTACCTTAGGAGATTCCAGTAGCTTACAAGTTGGTCAATTTGCTATTGCTATTGGCACAGCACTTGGAGAATTTAGAAATACTGTTACTACAGGTGTTATTTCAGGACTTGGCCGCGGAATTACTGCCGGAGACGAATTTGCTGGGTCCGCAGAGAATTTATCTGATGTTATCCAAACCAGTGCGGCAATTAATCCTGGAAATTCTGGTGGCCCACTGCTTAATTCTTCCAGTCAAGTTATCGGTGTAAACACTGCTGTTTCCCAAAGTGGGCAAGATATAGGATTTGCTTTACCGATTAATACTATTAAAGATTCGTTAAATAATTTTAACAGCACAGGACAGTTCAACCGGCCGTATCTTGGCGTAGCATATAAAATGATTAGTCAGGATTTAGCGATTGCAAATGATGTGCCTCAGGGTGCGTATATTCAAGATGTCGTGAGTGGATCACCAGCTGATAGCGCAGGGCTACAACAAGGTGATATTATCACACAAGTAGATGGGCAACACTTGACAAATACGACTGATTTGTCAACAGTGATTAGTAAGAAGAAAGTAGGAGATAATCTTTCGATAAGCTATTGGAGAGATAATAAATCGAATAGTTTGAATGTAACTCTTGGTACAGCTCCGAATCAATAAGCAGATGTATTTAGGTATAGCCTTGTGCTATAATTTGCCCCAATGGGTAATAGACAAGAGCTTGGGATACATTTACCAGTGATAAATCCACCAAATAATCCATATTTGCATATTGTTAGTTTCGATGGAGGAAGAACGTATGGATATGTTCCTAGCTTGTCTGGTATTCGTATCTCATCAGGACGGATCACTAATTCTACTACTCCAATTGAGTATTCTTTGCAAAAAAGATTGGAGATCCCGCTACTTCCAGCAAATCGGATTGATAAGTTGCCAAGTCCCATTGATACAGCTACTCATGTAGATGTCATGATTCAGGAACATGAAGAAACATTGCTAGAAATGATTGGCGAAACAACGAATATTATGGTTTGTAGACATGGATCATATTGGGGTCTTCTTCCTGAGCAAAAGATAGCTGATATATTGAGCAATAAATATGATGTTAAAAAAATATTTCCAAGAGTAGGTGGAAGAAAAAGAATTCAAGAGCATGCTGTACTTATAGACAACTCGCGATTTATTAGAGAGAGGGGAATTATAAGTTGATAATAAGGATTATATATCTATAAAATTTTGCTATTTGCAAATTTTATAGATATGATTTAGAATACTGTTATGGCAACTAAAAAGACATCTGCAAAAAAATCCGCTAATTCAACTTCGAAGAAAAGAACATCTCCTGCGCGAAGAACGACAGGGAGAACCTCATCATCTGTGACAGCACCTTCCCATTCAGTTGATGTGCTTCCAGTTGAAACGAGAGAATCATATCGTCGCCCAATTATCCGACGTTCAGTTGTCATTGCAGTCATAGCAGCGATTATTGTTATTGGACTATTATATTATGCAAAAGGCTTCTTTGTGGCAGCACTTGTCAATGGTCAACCAATTAGTCGATGGTCAGTTATTCATTCACTTGAACAGCAAGGTGGTAAGCAAGCATTGGATTCACTCGTTACAGATACCGTCATTCAACAAGAAGCTTCGAAGCGTCACATTACAGCAAGTCAAAGTGACATTAACTCGCAGATAAAAACTATTTCAGATAATCTTTCTAAACAAGGACAAACGCTTGACTCGGCATTAGCAGCACAAGGAATGACCAAACAAGATTTAAATGATCGTATTAAAATCCAAGTACTTGTCCAAAAGATGGTAGCGCCAGTGAAAGTGACTGATGCCGAAGCAAAAGATTATATGAATAAAAATAAAGATAGTATTCCACCAGGATCAAGCTTGAGTAGTGTAAAAGATCAATTGCAACAACAAAAATTGCAAGCTGAAGAACAAACATTTGTGACGAATCTCCGTTCTAAAGCAAAAGTTACCACGTGGGTTAACTACTAACCTTAATATTTGGAAGTTAGTATAAAGTATCTAGGAAAAGAAAATCGATAATAATGTTAATCGAAATACCCAGTACTAAATTCTAAATACTCGAATCCCTCTTGACAAACGCTCACTCTCATATTGTATGATAATATCATCTCAAAGAGAATTTTATAATTTGAGATACAAATTCTGAGGTAATAGTATTATGGCCAAAAAGAAAAGTACCAAGAAGAAATCTTCTTATCCGAATAGTTCGAAAGAGCATCAATCGATTATTCTTCTTCTCGCTGGTGGGCTCGTTGTCATTCTTTGTCTTTATTTCTTAGGAGCAGATAAATTTATGCCCACGAAGGTCTATGCTCCGTCATCTCAATCCATGCAACCAATACAACAGTCTTATATGAATATCACCGATAGCCCAACACCTACAAGTGCCCAATAAGCAGATTGCGAACCGGTTGGAAGTTCACAATCTGCTTTCTGCTCGGCTATGATTTCCTCCTTGTATTTTAGGCAAAAGCGTAACTTGTTTGCTATTATTAGGATTATTTAAGAATCTTCGCAGGATTTTATATGTATCTAAATCAAATTTGATATCTTGCTGGAAGTTTTCCTGCTTGTCTGCTTGCAGATCATTTTCTAGATCTTCATTATATTTCACACTTCCGATATAACACCATTTATCCACGACGAAATATTCTTTTTTGTCACTTAGCGGATTGTATTCTTCAATTGCGATAGGACCGGGAAAAGGCCAAGGCTTTACCTTCATGCGAGAAAATGCTTGAATAAATCTGATCATATACTTTAACGAAGGTTCTTTTTGGATACAGGCGCCTTTGCAAATTCCTAGCCGGTAAGAAAAGCAGGATGTTTGTGTCTTTTCAATACCTAGTAATTTTTCGCATAATTGATATTCTTTTACCATTCGCCCAAGATAATCTTTAGCTTGTCTACGCGATCTAAAAAAGCCTAGAAAAGAAGAGAGATTATTCGGATCAATAGTCTTTAATGTTTCGATATGAGCTGTTGGATACCCATATACATCAGTGTCACTCATCAATGCTATTAATTCACTTTGTCGCCGGAGTTGGCGGTTATAAAGTGGTAATAATTTCTTTACCAATTTTGCTTCCACAAATAGAGCACCGAGTTCACCAGCAGTGGTTATCGTTTCAATGCGTTCGATTTGCTGAGTAATTTTCATTTCAGTGCCATTTCGAATATCAGAGCTGAAGTGCGAAAGTACTCGATCTTTTATATTTTTACTTTTACCGACATACAGTGGAATGAGTCCAGCTTTATTATTTATTGTATTTTTGCCATTTGTTTCCTTTGGTTCATCAGAACCATAGAATATATACACGCCTGGTTGTTCTGGGAGTTGATTAAGATCCTCAATTTGCAACTTAGTTGGTAAGGAGGGCTTTTTCATCACGATATTCACTGCAGTTTCAATTGTCTCAAGGGGAAACATAGTTTGGATTTTTTTATAAAATTGGTAGAGAAGATGGGCATCATCGAAGGCTCGATGGCGTGTTTCACAAACCAATTGTAGGCGCTGCATGACTGCATCAAGATTATGATGACGTTCAGTGGGGAAGAGCTTACGAGAAAGTTTCACTGTGCAGCATTGTTTAGGAGAGAATTGCATATTATGACGGGAGAATTCGTGTTTCAAGAACCCATAATCGAAGCGTACATTATGTGCGACGAAGACACAATCTTCAATTATATCAAAGATATTTTGTTTCACTTCTTGAAACGTAGGCTTTCCTTCTAAATCTTTTCCTGTAATACCGGTAAGATAGGTTATTTCCGGTGGAAGATGCGTTTCCGGATTGATGAGCTGGTTATATGTTTGGACGACTTGATTATTCTCAACCCGAACAATGCCGATTTCAATCACGCGATCGAATTGTGATCTCATTCCTGAAGTTTCAATATCAACAAAGGCAAGTTTGGCAGGTAACATAAGAAGATACATACTAGCAAAAGAAAGAAGAGATGACAACCCTTTATTCTTCATGTAAAACTCATAAAGATAGAGTAAAATAAAGAGAGCGTAATCATTTCTTTATTTATGTTATTACTTTTAGCATTTGCCTTTCTCGCTGGAATTGTTACGATTATTTCTCCCTGTATCTTGCCGATACTTCCTATTGTCCTTTCCGGATCAGTTGGAGGTAGTCGAAGAAAACCACTTGGCATTATCCTCGGCTTTATCATCAGTTTTACTTTTTTTACTCTTTTTCTGACAGAAATTGTCCGCTTGACTGGTATTCCTTCCAATACGCTTCGAATTATCGCAGGAATTGTTCTTCTCATATTCGGCGTTAGCTTACTTATTCCTGGATTTCAGAGAATAATGGAGAAATTATTTACCAAATTATCTGTTTTCGCTCCCAAGGCTAATCCCAATGCAGGTTTTTGGGGAGGAATTGTTATTGGGATGAGTATTGGTCTGATTTGGACACCTTGTGTTGGCCCTATTTTAGCTTCAGTTATCGCACTTGCTGCTACAAGTAAAGTAACGCTTGCGACATTTCTCATTACATTTTTCTATTCGCTTGGTTCAGCTATTCCGATGTTTTTTATCATGTATGGGGGAAGGAATTTATTGAATAAAGCACCGTGGTTAATAAAAAATTCTGAATTGATTCAAAGAATATTTGGTGTATTGATGATAGTTATGTCGATTGTTATTTTTACCAATATAGACCAGCAATTTGAAGCCTACATCGCAACGACGCCCTATGGCGCAGATCTGACGAATCTTGAAAATAATAGTGCAGTCACCAAACAACTTGATCTATTGAAAGGGATATCAAATACCACAGGCCAATACGCAAGCGGTTTATTTAATGCTGATACGCCAGCGCCGGAATTTACCGGGATAAATCAATGGTTGAATAACCCCAATGGCGCAGGAACAAGTAGTCAGCCGCTAACATTAGCGAGTCTGAAAGGGAAAGTTGTTTTAGTTGACTTCTGGACATATACGTGTATTAACTGTATTCGAACATTGCCGTATGTGACGACCTGGTATGACAAGTACAAAGATGACGGATTCGTCGTCGTCGGCATCCACACACCAGAATTTGCATTTGAACACGAAACTTCGAATGTAGAAAATGCGATTAAACAATATAACATTCACTATCCAGTTGCGCAGGATAATGATTATGCTACATGGAATGCATACAATAATGAATACTGGCCGGCAGAATATTTGATTGACGAAAATGGTATTATTCGTCGGACAGAATTTGGGGAGGGAAATTATCCACAGATGGAAATGGCAATTCAAACATTGTTAAAACAAGCTGGAAAAAAAACGCCAACAACCATAAGTAAAGTGAATGCTATAGCTCCATCTGGCGACATTTCTCCAGAAACCTATTTAGGATCAGCCAGGATGATGTATTTATATCCGAATGGGAGTACGGATAATGGTACACAAACTTTTACACTAAACGAAAATGTTTCAACCAGTACCTTTAGTTATGGCGGTCAGTGGACGATTAGTGATGACAGTGCGACTGCCGGAAAAGACGCGGCCATACTGTATGACGCGAAAGCGGAAAGAGTATATATTATTCTACGGCCCAATGGTGTGTCGAATGGGACTGTGAAAGTATTGCTTGATGGCAAACCAATTTCTTCAGCAGTTGCTGGAAGTGATGTGAAGAATGGAATTGTTACAGTTGATAGTGATCGACTCTATAATATAGTTGATTTCCATACCAAAATCGAAACACATAAGATACAACTTGATTTCCAATCTCCAGGTATTCAAGCTTATACATTCACGTTTGGATAGCATTTGTCATCCTTCTATTGTTGAATTATTAAATTGTTATAACAATAGAACAATATGTGAAGCAAAGCAAGCGAATTACTGTCTCGATTTCTTTGTAACTTTCTTACCAGGTGCAGATGCTTTTAGTTTCTTTTCAATTTTTTCTACTTGTGCTCCCTTATCTTTGGGAAGCCGACTTTGGGCTTCATCTAAATACCCTTTTGCACGTTTTGAGACTGTTTTGAGAGCAGTTTTCATTTTCTTTTGGTTCTTTTTATCTTTCAAAGCAGTCGTTGCAGCAACTACGCCTGCACCGACAACTGCTCCCGCTACTGCGACTCCTGCCAAAGTAGGATTCACTTGTGGTTTCGTCTTTTTCTTACCAATCTTCATATATTTCACCCCCTTCCAACTTATACTTTCAGACAAGGTTACTATAGCATTTTGTTGCTTTCAAAGCTACAATTACAACATTATGACCTTGCGAATTGCAACCTGGAATATTTTTTTTGGTAATGACTTAGCAACAATTCTCCATACCATAAAAACACACGAAGATTTTAAAAATCTCGATATATTTGCTATACAAGAAGCATCAATTCATGATGGTGTAGAAGATGCGAAGCGAATTGCTGCTGCATTTGGAGCGCAGTATGACTATTATCAAGTAACGTCACATATGTATAAAGGAATAGTTCAAGCAAATGCGATTGTTTGGAATACGAAAAAAATAACTGTCATACAGAAGCATCATATTGATTTACCTTTTGCGACAGATGTACGCCTTGGATCAGGGGAGAAAATATTGAAACATTTTATACCTTCTGGTAAACGTAAAAGTCTAGTAATAGAAGGAATCATTGCTCGAAAATCATTTCGACTCTACGCTGCACACTTCGATGTTATTGGGTTTCAACAGAGAACCGCACAAATGGCATGTATTTTAGAAGATGATGAGAAAAGGAAACAAGTAGATTTTTCTTGTATTCTCGGGGACTTGAACACCTTTGCATTTTTTAAGCGACCGACGTGGATAAATCTTAAAGAACTCGCAAAAAGGTATGGCTATAGAGACATAACGACTCATATTACATGGACGTTCCAACGACAAAGAATTCATTTTAAACAGAAACTTGATGCTATTCTACTCAAAGAGGCTGATAATATAAAGTATGTTTGTTGGAGTACTAATATTGCGGGATCAGATCACATTCCGCTTTTTGTCCAAATTGAATTATAATACACCATTAGCCTTTATATGAAAAAAAGATTGATCATTTTACATATCGATGGCTTGAGTTATAACCATCTTTTTGAGGCGATTGAAAAAGGTTATATGCCGACTGTGAAGAGGTTGCTAGAAAAAGAAGGATATAATGCCTGGAAATATCGAACCGGTATCCCCTCGACGACACCTTTCGCACAAGCTGGTATTTTATATGGTGATAACACGAATATCCCTTCCTTCACCTGGTTTGATAAAGAGTCAGGAGTTGTTGTGCGTTTTGGTAGTCGACCTTCGTTTCAAAAAGTTTCTCATAAGTATTTTAAAAACAAAACACCCTTGACTGAACATGGCGCTAGTATTGCGACGTGCTATCCAGCAGGTGCGTCTGAAACGTTTGCACTTGCATATAATGATCCAAAAAGTCCCACCAAAACGAAAGCCGAGGCTAGAAGAAGCGTTTTGCTTCGTTGGTTTTGTAATCCCTTCTATGTAGCTGAATGGATATTTTTCTCAGTTTTTGTGTTTGTCGCTTATTTTATAAAACTTGTGCAAATAAATATAAATGGTGAACATGTCTCTTATAAATATTTTATTACAGAGTTATTGCAGGAAATATTTCTTCATCATATGACGCGTTACGCAGCTGCAGAAGCGATGAAAGATGGATATCCAGTTATTTATGCAGCCTTTTATGCTTATGATGACGGTGCTCATGCCTTCGGACCTGAAAATAAATTTTGTTTGCAAATGTTAGGCCAACTCGACAGAAGTATGCATTACATTAATGAAAAGAGAGAAAAGAATAAACATCTCTATGAACTGCTTATTCTTTCCGATCATGGACAGATAAGTACGCAACCATTTAAAGATCGACGGCATAAACAATTGGGAGATATATTGGCTGAATGGTTGCCGAATTATGATATCCAAGAAACGCCGGGAAAACATATCGAATCAATCCATGACAGGCAGGATGGAGAGATCATGATTACTTATTCAGGAGGGCTAGGACACTTATACTTCCGGCAGTATCAAGGGCGAGCAGATATGGATGCGATTCATAAAGGCTTTCCTGGACTTATTGATAATATAAAAAATATGCCGGAAATTGGATGTATGTTGATGAAAAAAGGAAAAGAAGATGTGCTTATTATGAAAGAAAAAGTATTTATTCTCTCGCATACTAATAAAGAATTATTGCGTTATCTTTCGACTTTTGATGATGCTGAAATTCTTCTTGAACAGCTGAAGAAATTTAATTCATTTATGAATTGTGGTGATATTGTATTTTTTGGAGCATTTATTAATGGAAAACAAATTAACTTTGAGAATCAACAAGGCGGGCATGGGACATTTGGCAGTGAGCAAATGCATCCATTCATTATGTTGAAAGATGAATGGAATATAAAAGTTGAGAATGTGACCAACGCTACACAATTACATCCACTTATTCAGAAATTGATCTCAAAATTTGCTTAATTTTTTATATTTTACATTTTTCAATTTTAACTCTACACTAGATACGTGGATAGTATTTTTCTTGATATTACGGTTATCATTTGTGTCGCGGCATTTTTATCGTTTATTTTCAGACTATTGCATCAGCCTGAAATTTTAGCATATATACTGACTGGCATATTGCTTGGACCGCTTGGTTTATTTCAAATTCACAGTGTCTCTGCCTTGATTACATTGGGTGACGTTGGAATTACGCTATTATTATTCATGTTAGGATTGGAGCTGCGTCTGAAAGACTTTGCCTCAATAGGGAAGACAGCTGTGATTATTGGCTTACTCCAAATCTGGTTTACATTTGTCCTAGGATTTTTCTTTAGTCGATTGATTGGCTATCCGATTACACCAAGTTTTTTTATCGCAGTTGCATTGACTATTTCAAGTACAGTTATTATTGTTAAACTTTTTTCAGATAAAAAAGATTTGCATAGTTTACATGGCAAGCTTGCAATTGGCATTTCTTTGACGCAAGATTTAGCAGCTGTATTACTGCTTATTTTTCTTTCGGATACACATTTTTCATTAACACCAATTGTATTAGCAGAACAAGTGTGTTTCCTACTTCTGAAAATCGTTCTTGTTTTCGCAGTTATTACGTTTATTAGTTATCGTATTTTTCCTTTCCTGACGAGTTATATCGCTCGATCTTCAGAGTCACTATTCTTATTTAGTTTAGCATGGGTTTTCTTATTAACTGCAGTAATTGCATCTCCATTTATTGGATTTTCAATTCAAATTGGTGGATTTTTGGCAGGATTAGCATTAGCGAATACGAATGAGACATATCAAATTGTCGGCAGAATGAAACCTTTGCGAGATTTTTTCATTACGATTTTCTTTGTAATGTTAGGATTACAAATGTCCTTCGCGCATGTTTTCTTGATTTTGCCACAGGTACTTTTGCTGACTTTTTTTGCATTAATCATCAAACCAATTATTGTCTTTTTATTGACAAGTGCTTTTGGCTTTCGTAAACGAACATCTTTTCTTGCCAGTGTGAGTTTAGGACAAATTTCTGAATTTAGTTTACTCGTTGTCTTTCTCGTAAGTCGATTACATTATTTATCAACCGATGTAGAAACGACGATTATTCTGGCAGGTCTTATTTCATTTGCAGCGTCGACGTATGCAGTCCAAAGTAGTGGGTATTTGTATAAATTATTTGGGAAATATCTTAACTTTTTTGAAACGAAACACGTGCATCATTTACAAAATGACGATGATAATGAAGATTTAGAAAATTTGAGAAATCATTTAGTAATTATTGGCGGTCATCAGATGGGAATGAGTGTCATCAAATCATTGGAGAAAGATGAAAATGTTTTAGTGGTTGATTTTGATCCTGATATCGTTCATGAATTACGAAAAAAGGGAATTAGAAGTTTTTTTGGTGATATCAGTGATCCGGAAATTCAAGAAAGAGCCCGCCTTGATAAAGCCAGAATGGTAGTGTCGACGGTTCCTGATATTGAAGATAATTTACTATTGATTGAGCGGTTGAATAAAGAGAATAAAAAGGCGAAAATCGTCGTAATGGCATATGAGCTGGAAGATGCAAAACGGCTATACAAAGCAGGAGCGGATTATGTGGTTCTTCCACATTTAGCAGGCGGCCGGCTCTTGGTGAAGATTTTAAAAGATGAGGATTTATCAGAAATAGAAAAGTATAGGAAGAAGGATATGGAATTCGCATTTGATTGAAAATCTACTTCTTTATAATTTTAAGTACTATTACTTTGATTGTTAAGCCCAATAATCCACACGCTATACCAAATAGTGTTATTATTGGTACTACTATAAGAAAACCTCTTAAAAAATCAATAGAAAAGACAGAAATAGCTGGAAGTGTTACGTCAAATCCAAACGTGCTTAGTGGAACGAGATATAAAGAGCTAATAATTGCTAGAATAAGGACTATTATACAAAGTTGTTTAATCCTCTTTTTATTTATAAATAATCCACATACAAAAGATATAAAAATGACTAAGAGCCAAGGCCAGAATAAAAGAATCATAATAACTTATATTTAGATTTAGAGTAGTGAATTGGGGATAATTATGCAATAGTAAAAATCATTGTTCTTCACCGATTATTTCTGTTCCGTCGAGACTTGAATAATCTGCTTCGGGAATATTGCCTTCCATAATTACTGGTAGGTTGCTCCAGGATTGTTTGATTCTATGATCGGTGAGGCGATCTTGGGGAAAATTGTAGGTTTTAATTTTTTCCGACCGCATACCTCGCCCGACTTGGGTTGATCTGAGGGACGCAATTTCTTTTTGTTGTTTTTCGACTTCTAATTCCCATAATTTGGCACGCAGCATAGTCATAGCAATTTCACGATTTTGTCCTTGAAAGCGTTCGGTTCGACAAACGACGACGATGCCAGAAGGTTTATGAACTAATCGGACAGCAGTGGATACCTTATTGACGTTTTGTCCACCATGTCCACCAGCGCGGAAGGCTTCAAATTCGACATCATCAGGATTAATGTATAAATCAATATCTTCCAGTTCTGGGAGAACATAGACTGTGGCAGTTGACGTATGTACACGTCCGCGTTTCTCCGTTTCTGGAACACGTTGCACACGATGGACGCCTGCTTCATATTTAAACGTCGCGAAGGCATTGCCTCCGGAAATTTTAATAATATTTTCATCCAGTTCCTCGACTTTAAAACCTTTCATTTGGGCGAAACGAGTATACATGCGCATGAGTTCTTCTGACCAAATTTTGGCTTCGTCTCCACCAGCTGCGCCTTTGACTTCAAGGATAACATTGCGTTGATCCAGAGAATCTTCCTCTTCTTCAGGTTGCATGGTATCTTCGATGGCTTTTTTTTGTGCTTCTAAATCGGTAATTTCTGTTTTTGCCATTTCAGCCAAACCAGGATCCTCCAAAAGTGCTTTGGTTTCTTCAATCTTTTTATCAAGATCAGCAATGAGAGTTAAACGGTAATCCATACGATTAATAAGAGAATAAACGAATAACAAATAATAGAATGAACAAAAATTAATATATTCAACTATTCGATTATTTGTTTATTGGATTATTCACTTGGGCTACTTCAGTGCTTGAAGCATTTCCCGAAGACTCTTGGGGCCTTGGTCGGAGCGTCTCTTTTCTTCTTTTTTCTTGGTTACGGTTGCT
>Ga0068855_100007161_pt1 | contig 13533 bp, 8 predicted proteins | sample KBSCornC52_FD_66592 | JGI IMG/M metagenome (GOLD analysis project Ga0068855, IMG submission 66592) | Corn rhizosphere microbial communities from Kellogg Biological Station, Michigan, USA - KBS Corn C5-2 | ecosystem: Host-associated > Plants > Roots > Rhizosphere > Soil ... | reverse complement strand
CTGGCCAGTTTGCCCCTCGCTGCCTCCGCCAATTGTCACCTTGGTCGTGGCGTCGGGCACAATGACCGCCGGCTTTTCCGTGGCGGTCGCGGGCATCGTTTCGATCGACCACAGCGGCGCTTTCGGCGCGTCCGTCACCAGGTTGCCCTGGCCCACCGGCCAGATGCCCATCAAGGCACCATCCGTCTTACGAAAGACGAATCCGACCTTTTGGTTGGCGTAACCGACGTAGCCCTCATGCTCGACAGGATTGAGTTGCTTGTCCGACGCAGCGAACAGCCAAGGCGGCGGTGCGTCCTTGGGCCACGACTCAGCATCATCGGCCCATCCGCAGCGCAGACCGGCCAGCACGAAAAGGACAAACGCAAGGAGGTAGGGGGAACGGCACACGGCAGAAGCTGAACCGGAAAGACAACCGCAGACAATCCGTGATTTGCACTTCCTACGCAGTCGGCGCCGGCACCAGGTGATCGTGGGCATGAAAGTGCGGTTCGATCCGGTCCGCGACTTCCCGCACGCTGATCTCCCGGCCGCATTCGCGCGAGACACTGGTCATCTCCACACCCGCGATACCACAGGGCGTGATCGCGGTGAACGGCGCGAGGTTCCCGGAGATGTTCAGCGCGAAGCCATGCATGCTGATCCAACGGCGCACCCCGACCCCGATGGAGGCAATTTTCCGTCCCCCAATCCAAACGCCGGTCTGCCCCGGGCTGCGGCCCGCGGCGAGTCCATAGTCCTCCAACAGGGCGATGAGGGTGTCTTCCAGATTGCGCAGGTAGCGGTGCAAGTCCTGCCCACGCACGCGCAGATCGAGAATGGGATAGCCCACCAATTGTCCGGGGCCGTGATACGTCGCCTGTCCGCCGCGATTCGTCTGCACCACGGGATGCGGTAGCGCCGTTGCGTCGCGCAGGCTGGATTGGTCCGGCGTCCGCCCGATCGTGTAGACCGGCTCGTGTTCGAGGAGCAGCAACTCGTCGGGAGCCGAAGGATCTGACGCTTTGCGCGCGACGAGTTCTTCCTGCAGCGCAAGCGCATCGGAATAGGTCACACGGCCAAGCCAGCGAATCGAAAGCATGCTGCTATTGATACGCCGAACCCGGCCCGCGTCATCCGCGAAATCGTTTCACTGCTTCTGCTGGAGCTGCAGCAACTTCTCCCCCTTCGTCTTCTTGGCCGCCGACCCCTTGTAATCGTAATGATCGAAGGCATCGCCATTGCCCAAAATGCGCGGGTCCTTCTGGTCGCGCAGGAATTTCTCCAGCTTCGCCGCGAGCTGCTTCTTCGTCTCGGCGTAGGCGGGGTCGTTGGCCACGTTCGTCACGCAACCGGGATCGGTCCCCACCCGGTAGAGTTCCTCCTCCGGCCGCTTCGCCATGGCGAGGTTGTAGTATTTCAGCTCGCCTTTCTTCTGCTGCTCGATGAGCAGGCTCTTCGTCGGCGAATCGTCGATGTCGGCGTAGTTGCTCTCGGGATCGACCGCCGGCCAGCGGTCGGGCTTGAAGTTGTGCAGGTAGAGAAAGTCGTCCGTCCGGATCGTGCGGATCGGATAACCGACATTCCCCGGCCGGCCGACATCCTCGCGCTCCCGCCCGGTGATGACGAAATTGCGCATCGGATCCACGCGTCCCGATTTATCCGAAAGCAACACATCGAGGAAACTGCGCCCGGTCATCTGCGGATGCGGTGGCGCGCCGATCAGCGCGAGATAGGTCGGCGCAAAATCCGCGAAGCTGATGAAATCCGTCACCACGCGGCCCGGCTTGATCTTCGTCCCCCAGCGAATGGCCAGCGGCAGATGATGCCCCATCTCGTAAGGATTCCCCTTCACGCGGGGGAACGGCATGCCGTTATCCGCGGTCACGATGACGATGGTATTCTCCAACTCTCCGGCCTTCTCGAGAGCGTCGAGCATCCGGCCGAGGTGTTTGTCGAACCACTCGATCTCCAACGCATAATCGAGCAGGTCTCCACGCACGATTTCGTCGTCGGGCAGAAAATCCGGCACCTGGACATCGGAGAGCTTCTTGCCGGCACGCACCCCCGAGCCGAGTTCGTAGGGCCGGTGCGGCTCATGCCCGCCATACCAAAAACAAAACGGCTGCCCGGGCTTTCTCGCCGTGAGGAAGTCTTCGAAATTCTTCGCGTAGTCGACTTTCGCGATGCCGGTCGTCGGTGGCTTCAAGGAGAACTTGTTGAACGCGTCGCCCGCGGGATTGCGCTTCCACCCACCGGCTTGCCAATCGCCCGGCGCCCAAGGCTTGCCGGTGTATCCCACGAGATATCCCGCCTGCTCCTCGAGCATATCGGGGTAACCCTTGAACTTCGCCGGGAAAACGCCGTTGTGATCGCACGCCTCCTCGAGCTGCCAGGTGTACATGCCGGTGATCAGGCAGGCCCGCGATGGGCTGCACTTCGGATTCACCGTGAAACAGTTCTGAAACAGAATCCCTTCCCGCGCCACGCGATCAAAGTTCGGCGTTTTCACGAACGTGCAACCGTAGGCGCTGGCGTGGGGCCACGACATATCATCGGCGATACAGAAAAGGATGTTCGGCTTTTTGGCCGGCTCCTCAGCCGCCAGCAAACCCGCCGCCATGATCACGAAGCAGAGGATCGAAATAAATGTCTTCATGAGGCCGTGAGTTATTGCGGCTTCGCCGGCGTTTCGTGCAATAGCTTCTCGCGGAAACCCGGCTGCGCCTTGCCACCGGCGATGCGTTCCGGCCAGTTCTTCTTCACCAGCTCGTGCAGTTCCGTGACGGTGCTCGCGGATTGCGGGTCCTCGGCCAGATTGGTCAACTCGTGCGGATCGGCCTGCTGGTCGTAAAGCTCGCGCCCTTTCGCGCCGTCGTCCCATTCCGTGTAACGCCAGCGTTCCGTGCGGACGGTGTAACCGGGGAATTTACCCCGCTCCACCTGGGTGTAAGCCGCGTGCGACCAGACTGCGTTGGGATTTTCGATCAACGGGCGCACGCTGTATCCCTGAAGCCCGGGCGTGGGCGTCAATCCCGCGAGATCAGCCAGTGTCGGATAGAGGTCGACCAACTCAACCGTGCGTGGTGAAGCCTGCCCCGCGGTCTTCTGTCCGGGAACGCTGATGATCACCGGCACGTGCGCCGCTTCCTCATACAGGCTCATCTTCATCCACAAGCCATGCTCGCCGAGGTGATAGCCGTGATCGCTCCAGAAAACGATGATCGTGTTGTCGCGTAAGCCAAGGCGGTCCACGGCATCGAGCACGCGCCCGATCTGGGCATCGACGAACGAGATCGCCGCGTAATAGGCGCGCTTGCATTCGCGCGCCTGGTCCGGTGTCACCCCCATGTAGGGCCACGGCCGGGTCGAGGCGAGGGACGGCTCCAGCGCGTTCTTCTTAAAATCGGGCGCGATCTCGGGCAGCTTGATCGTGTCCATGGAATACATGTCGAAATACTTGCTCGGCGTAATCCACGGGCAATGCGGCTTGTAGAAACCGACCGCGAGGAAGAACGGTTTGTCCTTGTGCGCCTCCAGCAAGCGGATGGCTTCGGTCGCGACCTTTCCATCGGTATGCTCCTCGTCCTTGCCCTCTTTATCCGAAAGGAAGGCCATCGCCGCTCCCAGGCTTTTTCGCTGCGGCGTGTAATTCATCACGTCCAGTTCGAGCGAGGTCTTGTCGCGGCCCGCGGGATTGACGTGCTCCTGCCACGAAGCCGGGTCATCCAGCCCACTCGTGCCGATGTCTCCCGGATTGCCGTAGTGGTAAATCTTCCCGACGCGTCCGGAATAGTAACCCGCCTTCATGAACATCTGCGGCAGTGTGACCACGTCCGGCAGATCCTGCCGGAAATGATACTGCAAATCGAACACGCGCGTGGTGCTGGGGCGCAGCCCGGTCATGAGCGATGAACGACTCGGCGAGCACAGCGGATACTGGCAGTAGGCGTGCTCAAAACGCACCCCCTGCTTCGCCAGGCGGTCGATGTTGGGCGATTTCACCAGCGGATTGCCATAGCAACCGAGGTCGTTGTTCATGTCATCGACCGCGATGAAGAGCACGTTCAGCTTCTTGTCCGCGGCCTGCAGGGCCAACGCCGCGAAGCATAGACCGATCGCGAGGAGTGTCTTTTTCATGGGGGGAGTGAGTGGGGTTGGAAAAGCTTAGTCCGGCTTGCGGTCTCGGACCGGCAACACGGACGCAGGAGGATCCTGCTCCGGCACTTTCAATTCCGTCCGAAGCCGAGCCAGTTCCGTCTCCAGTTGCTTCTGCACGTCGGCGTATTCGGAATTGCCATAGACGCTCTTCAGTTCATGTGGATCTTTCTCCAGGTCGAACAATTCCCAGTAATTGAACTCCGGCTCGTAGAAATGGACGAGCTTGTAACGGTCGGTCACGACCCCGTAATGCCGGGCCACCTGATGAACCGCCGGGTGCTCATAATAGTGATAGTAAAAGCTCTTCCGCCAATCCGCCGGCGTCTGACCGTGGAGCACCGGCACCATGCTGTGCCCTTGCATCTCGGCCGGGATGGGAGCACCGGCGGCATCGAGAAACGTCTCCGCGAAGTCGACATTGGAAACCATGTCCTTGCTCACACTGCCCGGCTTGGTCACACCGGGCCAGCGAATGAGCAACGGCGCGCGCAGCGATTCCTCGAAGATCCACCGCTTATCGAACCAGCCATGCTCGCCGAGATAGAAGCCCTGGTCCGAGGAATAGACCACGATGGTGTTATCCGCGAGACCCGCGTCTTCGAGATACTTCAGAATCCGCCCCACGCTCTCGTCCACCGATTTGATGCAGGCGAGATAGTCGTGCATGTAGCGCTGGTAACGCCAGTGCGTGAGGTCGTCGCCCTTCAGGTTGGCTTTGCGATAGGCCTCATTGCGCGGGTCGTAGTAAGCGTCCCACGCTTTTCTCTGCTCCGGAGTCAATTGCGGCGGAGGAACGAGCTTCATGTCCTTATCGTTCATCGTCTGCTTGATCATCATGTCCTGCTCGTGCTCCGCTTTGCCGCGGCCCGAGTAGTCATCGAAAAGCGTCTCCGGCTCCGCGTATTTCCGATCCCCATCCGCATCGAGATATTTGAGATTCGGCTCCCATTCGCGATGCGGCGCCTTGTGATGGCACATGAGGAGGAAGGGCTTAGACTTGTCCCGGTTCTTCATCCAATCGATCGCCGTGTCCGTAATGACATCGGTGACGTATCCTGGCAGCTTGATGCGCTGCCCATTGCGAATCATCGGCGGGTTATAATACTGCCCCTGCCCCGGGAGGATCTGCCAGAAATCGAAGCCCGTGGGATCAGTGACGAGATGCCACTTGCCAATCATGGCCGTCTGATACCCCGCCGCTTGCATCAGCTTCGGCATGGTCACCTGCGAGCCATCGAACTTATTGCCCGAATTGTTGAAGAAGCCATTGAGATGGCTGTACTTGCCCGTGAGCACGGTCGCCCGGCACGGTCCGCAAATCGAATTCGGCACCAGGCAACGGTCGAAGCGCATGCCTTCCTTCGCCAGCCGGTCGATATTCGGCGTCTCGTTTAGATGCCGCGGATCATTGTAGGCACTGATCGCCTGGTAGCCGTGATCGTCGGCGAAAATGAAAACGATGTTGGGCCGTTTCGCTCCGGAGTCCGCCGCCATGGCCGCGGAAACGAAGACGAGGGCGAGAGCCGAGACAGTGAGCCTGAGCAACTTGATAGGGAACATGGGTAATTGAGTTCTGGGCAGGTGCTACAACCCCTTACTTCGCCGGAGGTTGCCACGGAACATTTCCGGCCCGCTGGATTTGGCGACGCATGGCGAGGCTGAGCTTGCGGAAAGTGCCCTTTTCCTTGTTGGCCAGGTCGTTCGCTTCCTGCGGATCATCCTTGAGGTTGTAAAGCTCGATGGGGGCAAAGACATTGTCCCGGACGAGTTTCCAGTCCCCCTGCCGCAGCGCTTCGGTGCTGCCACCTTGATGCTGCAGGCCGCCTTCGCGCCACATGAAATACAGGTCGCGCACCGGCTCCGGCTGGGCATCGCCGCGCAAGGCAGGCAGGAAGCTGACGCCATCGAACCCGTCCGGCGGAGTGAGGCCCGCCATTTCCATCGCCGTCGGCAGGATATCCATGAGCAGCGTCACGCGATTGCTATGGGTGCCCGGCGCGATGTGCCCGGGCCACCGCACCATGCACGGCACGCGCAACCCGCCTTCATACATATGCGTCTTCCCGCTGCGCCATGGGCCGTTGTTCGCCTCGTTGGTCAGCACCCCGCCATTGTCGCTGGTGAAAAGGACCAGCGTGTTCTTCGCCAGGCCTGTTTCGTCCAGTTTTGCCAGGACTTTGCCCACGCCTTCGTCGAGGTGCTCGATGAGGGCCACCAGTTTGGCGCGCTTTTCCGAAATGCCCGGCTGCCGTGCCTTCACTTTCTCCAGCCAATCCGGCTTCGGCTGGATGGGATCGTGGGGCGCATTGTAGGCGAGATAGAGGAAGAATGGCTCCTTGCTCTTGCTGCATTCATCGAGATCGCGCAACGCCCAGTCGGTGAAAACGTCCGTCGCGTGACCTTCCGGCGAGACCGGCTGCAAGTTATGTCGCATGAGGTTCAGTCCATGGCGCAGATGAGTCCAGTAGTCCTCCATCATGTCGCCGAGAAAACCGTCGAACTGATCGAAGCCACGCTCCGTCGGCTGATTGGGTGAATTGATGCCGAGGTTCCATTTTCCGACGATCGCCGAGTGATAACCAGCCGGCTTGAGCAGTTGCGGGAAGAGCTTCGCCGTAGGCAGCAGATAGGCCCAATTGTTATCCGGATCTTCTTCGCGCACCATTCCGCCGACGCCGACCCGGTTCGGGAAGCAACCCGTCATCAGCGCCGCGCGCGAAGGTGAACACACGCAGCTATTGGCGAAGAAGTTATCGAAGGTGAGCCCTTCGTGGCAGATACGATCGATATTCGGGGTGCGAATATCCTTCGTGCCGAAATCGCTGTAGTCACCTCGCCCCAGGTCGTCGGCGAGGATGACGATGATATTCGGTTTCGACGCATCTGCGGCAAGAGCGCTGCAGGTCAGCGCAGCGGCGAGCATCAGGGCCCCAAACAAGGCGGTGAGTTTCATCGATTTAGCGGTCTGATTATCCAATTAGGGAGCTGTCGGGGCGGTGCCGTTGGCGTCGACTTTCCAGCCCCACTTCTTGATGTATTCATCTCCGGGGAGAAATTCGTCATTCTCCTGCCGCAGCTTGCGCTTCAGCCAATCGTCGAGCTTCGCCTGCAATTCCGCATGGGCCGGATCGCCGATGAGATTGTGCATTTGCAAGGGATCCTCCTGGTCGTCGAAGAACAACCACGGCCCATTGAGATCGCGGACGTAAGTGTAGCGCGTCGTGCGAATCGCCCGATACTCCTTCCCGCCTTTGCGCCGGTCCCATTCTCCGAAGGGCGCGGCACAGGTCAGCACCGTCGCTCCATCCCCGGGATTCGCGCCTCCTTGCAGATACTTGCTGTAGTCGAGCCCTTCCACCGACTTGGGAATCGGCACGCCGCACAGTCCGAGCAGTGTGGGCATGAGGTCTTCGGAATTCACCGGCGCATCGAGCTCGCGCGGCTTGTCGCCGAAAGCGTGCGGCCAGCGGAAGAGCAAAGGCACGCGGGCGCATTCGTCATACGGCTTCTGCTTCTTCATCAGGCCCTGCGAACCGATCATGTCGCCGTGATCCGCGGTGAACACGAGGATCGTGTTCTCATCCAGACCGGTCTCCTTCAACGTCGCGCGAATCTCGCCGATGCAATCGTCCAGCGCGCTGCAGTGCGCATAGTAGCCGGCGAGGTTTTTGTGGGCATACGCCGTCATCGATTCCGTGACGTTGCCGCGCAGGGTCAACGTGGCCGGATTGTAGAGCGCCCGGTATTTTTCCGGCGCGGTGAGATACGGATCATGCGGCGGTCCCCACGCCAGGTAGAGCACGAAGGGCTTGTCCGACTTGGCATGATCGCGCAGATACTGCAGCGCGTCGTGGGTCTGATCGATTGCATCGTAACCGGACCAGTGGAGCTTATCCGAGGTATCGCCGTAGAAAATGGAATCGGTGTAGTTGTGGGTGCATTCGAGCACCTTCCAATAGTCGAATCCCTGCCTGCGCTCGCGCGGAATGAAGCTCAAGCGGCCATGGCCGTCGACATGCCATTTACCGACAAACCCGGTGTCGTAGCCGGCCTCGTGCAGGACCTTGCCGATCGTCACGGCGTTCGGATCGAGCGGCACGTCGTTGATGAACACTCCGTGGGTAAGCGGACGCTGACCGGTGAGCATCGAGGCCCGCATCGGCGAGCAGACCGGCATCCCGGAAACGGCGTTGAAACAGCGCACGCTGACCTTGGACAGGGCATCGAGGTTAGGCGTCTTGACGTTGGGATCGCCGGCGAATCCGAATGCCTGCTCGCGCCATTGGTCGGCGATGACGAAAAGGATATTCGGCTTCTTCTCCGCGGCGGGCGACGGCATGGCCACCAGCCAGCACAGCAGAGACAGGAGGATTGTCCCCGCGGCGTAGCGCGACGACGCTGATTGGATCATCGAGGGTTTCATATTAGTCCGCGTTGCCCGACGGCGCCTTGAAATCGCGCTCCTTCCAGAGCTGGATCGGCACGTCGTTTTGTTGTTTTGCACCCGGAGTGGTTCGGCCGTCGGCAACAAATTTCTCCATCAGCCGGATGAGGCGGTCGACGACTTCGGTATGCTCGGCTTCGACATTCTTCCGTTCCCCGATGTCCGCCGTCATATCGTAAAGTTGGACCGCCGGCAGTTTGTTGGCCGCCGCGGTCTTGGGTCGCGGATCGCTCCAGCCACCGGAACTCGGGCAAAGCTCCAGTTTCCAATTCCCCTGCCGAATGGCGAAGGAGCCATTCACCGAATGATGCACCACCGCTTCATGCAACGGCTTGTCCGCCTTGCCCAGCAAGACCGGCAAGAGGCTCACGCTATCTTCCGCCGCATCGTCGGGCAGCTTGATCCCCAACACCTCCGCACAGGTCGCCATGAAATCCGTGAGGCACACGATCTGATCCGAAGTCGAGCCCGCCTTGATTTTCCCCGGCCAGCGAACCAGGAACGGAATGTGGTGGCCACCATCGAAGATATCCGCCTTGTGTCCGCGGAAGACATAGCTGGGGTTATGCCCCTTTTCGGCGAGTTCCTTGAAATCGGCGCTCGGCGAGCAGCCATTATCGCTCGCCATGAAAACGATCGTATTGTCCGCCAGGCCGCGATCCTCGAGCGTATGCAGCACTTCGCCGATCGCCCAATCCGTTTCCATCACGAAATCGGCATACGGACTGATACCGCTCTTGCCCTGCCATTCCGCGCTCGGCGCGATCGGCGTGTGCGGGGAATTCAGCGGCAGATAGAGGAAGAAGGGCTTGCCGTTCTGGGCGTCCTTCGCCCGCTGGCCGATGTAATCGACCGCCTTGCGGGCGAGCGTCGGCAAGACATCCCGCGGTTCAAATCCCGGCGCCGCCGGTCCGAGACGGCTGGGCTTGCTCTCCCGGCCCTCCGTGAAGGGAAACGACTTATCGACCGTTGGAAGCACCGTCACGTGATCGTTCTCGATGAACGTATACGGCACCATGTCGAGCGAAGCAGCGATGCCGTAGTAATAGTCGAAGCCCACGCTGTTCGGCCCATTCTTGATCGGCGCGGCGTAGTCGACGCTATGCACCTGGTCCGGCTTCTCCACGTTCAGGTCCGATACCTCCTTGCCCGGCAGCTTCGCCCAGTCCATGCCGAGGTGCCATTTGCCGATGCAAGCGGTGGCATAACCATGATCCTTGAGCATGCTCGCCACGGTCATGCGCCCCGGCTCGATCAATCGCGGACTCAATCCCCCCAGCACGCCGCTCTGCAGGCGCGAGCGCCAATTGTAGCGTCCCGTGATGACGCCATAACGCGTGGGCGAACACACCGCGGAGCTCGAGTGGGCATCGGTAAACATCATCCCCGCCTTGCCGAGACGATCCATATTCGGCGTGGCGATCTTGCCCTCGGCATTCAGGCATTTGACGTCTCCGTAGCCGAGGTCATCGCAAAGAATATAGATGATGTTCGGATTGGCGGCGTGCAAGACGGGCGACGCCGCGATCAAGGCCAACGAACAAACAGTCACAGCAAGACAAGCACTGCGGGGGAAGAAGCGCGGGATCATGGGGAAAAGAATGGGTGGGAAACGAGCAAACCCTCCCAGTGAAAGAGGGTTGCAGCTTTCTCTCAGCTTCCCACCGGGATGCACTCAAATTCTTAGCAAGAACGGGGTGGAGTTGGGCGATAATGGCCGGCTTGCTGAATGCGGCAAAAACGCGGCGGACATTCGGAAACTTCCACAAATTCTGCATATCCCCTCGCGGGAATTTTGAAGCACCCGGAGCCGCCTTGGAAGCGCGACCGGAGAGCTCCAGGGAGCGCTCGCTCACCGGGATCTCCGCCATGCCTCGTACACAATCGTCCGTAAGCACTCATTAGTGTCCTACCGGAATAGTACCGCTACCCCGGAAAGCCGGGAAGATCACTGCGTCTTATCCCTTCATCCCCTTCGAAGGCCAATCCGTGAAGGGCTTGAACGATGGCACCACCATTCAACCCGGCGACGCGCCGCAATCGAAAGGCCTGCGGCCATGAGCGTCCCCCCTTGGCCGCCGCCCTTCCCGGCAATGATTCGGAAAGTTCCACAAATTCAACACCTCTTCCCCGCCCGGGAAACTTAAATAAACTGGCGCGCCGCTGTCTGAAGTGGGCGGCCGGCGATCTGGCAAACGGCAGCGGGATGATTCGGGGGAAATCATGGCAGATATCCACCACATTGAAGCTACCCATTTCAAATAACGGAGAGCCATAAAACTGGAGCCGCCTTGGAAGCGTGACCGGAGGGCTCTGGGGAGCACCTGCTCACCCGGATCTCTGCTATGCCTAGTACACAATCGTCCGCAGGTATTCATTAGTGTCCTCCTGGAATATGTACCGGTACCTCGGAAAGCCGGGAAGATCACCATGTTTGATTCCCCTCATCCTCTTCGTGGAAGGCAAACCCGTAAAGGATCTGAACGATGGCGCCACCATCCAACCCCGCGACACGCCGCAATGGAAAGGCCTGCTGCCATGAGCGATCGTACCTTCGATCCACTGACGGGGAAACCCCCGGTGAGAATGTCGAAGACGATCCGTCCCGGGAGGGTGGGTATGTTGAATTTGCAGAACTTCCCCGCTCCGCAGGGAACCCCCCGGTGAGAATGCCGAAGACGATCCGTCCCGGGAGGGGGGATATGTTGAATTTGCAGAACTTTCTCCGGCGTTCGCGCTCAGTCGGCAACGGGCAAACATCCAACATTTCCCTCGTCAAACTCGGGACGGCTTCGCCGCAACATCCAACATCCAACATCCAATCGGACCACCGCCACGCGCTTGCGCCATTGAGTGTTGGATGTTGGGTGTTGGATGTTTCACCGACACGCCCCGGGGGGAGGTATGTTGAGTTTGCAGAACTTTCTCCCCTCCCGGGCAGGATACCCTTTAACGCTTCGCCCCCATGGCCACCGCCTTCGGCGCTTTGCGCACCTTCAACAGCACGGGGAAGCTCGATTCCAATCCTTCGACGCTTTCATTCGCACCGGCGTTGCCGGTCACCACTTGAATGAGGCGGTCCTGTTCCGGCACCCACTTCTCGCAGCTCAGGAAAACTTCGCGCTCGTTTTCGTTCGCGCGAATCTGCACGCCATTCAAGCCGATGCTATCCACGATCACCCCGTGCGGGAGGTTTTCGACATCGAGGGCGATGATCGCCTCATTGCCGTGACGATCGACGCGCAGCCACATCGAGACGCGGTCTCCCGGCGCAATCGTCAATTCATACGGCTTGGCCGGCGCCGTCTTGCCGTCACCGGCCGGTTTGCCCGCGACATCCGGCTCGATAAAGAGCACCTGCCTCGCCGGCGCGACCACCGAAATCGGATCCAGCCCCGGCACCGGTTTGCTCGTCTCTTTGCCATTGACCATCGCCGTCGCGGTGAGCTTCATCTTGCTGAAATCAGCCGCCCCTTGCTTCGCCCCCGGCAAGGCGAAAATGGATCCCGTGGCGGTGAGATGCCCGGCCTGGACCACGACCGGCGTCGTCACATAGAAACCAGCGGGCACGTTGCTCACATCCACGCGCACGTCCCCTTCCCAATCGTCCTTGCGGTCGACTTTCACCACGAATTGCTCACCGCTGCCCGCGGGAATATTCATCGCCCCCTTGCTGGCCAGCGCGACGGTGAAATCCGGCTCTGGCGGCCGCACGATGAGCCGATAAGTAAACCGCTCGCCGCTCCAGCCACGCGTATCTGTCACGCGCACGAGGTAGCGCCCTTTCGCCGGTGCCGTGAAGAACAGCCGCGAATCCTTCCCAAGCTCCCGTTCGCCGTCATCGTCGTTCGCATAGTTCAACGTGAATACCGGCAACCCATTCGCCACGATCTTCGCGCCGATCGGTTTCGGTTCCACCGCATAGCATGGCTCATCGAGCCCGTGACCCGCGCCGCTGGTATCGAAATAAGCGCGGCGCACATTGTTGCGCGTGTAGAAGACCATGTCCGCATCCGGCCCGCGCGCCAGGCGGCTGATCTTCACGACCTCACCGTTGAAATACATGTAATCGTTCAGCTCCATCTCCGCGAACTGCCCGAGCCGGATGCCCGCCGAACTCGCATCCGCGCTACGCAAGGTGAGCCACGAATCCTTCGTCGCCTGCAGCAGCATCCGCGGCACTGGTTCGCCCTTCGTATCGAGCACCTCGATCTTCGTATCCGCGGGTGAGCCGAGCATAGCGGCGCGCGTCTCGATCACCAATTGCTGCCCCTTCTCCGCCTCGAAGCTGTAAAGATCCGCGTCCGGCGTATCCGGCTGATCTTTCACATACAGGCGGCCATTGACCGAAGCGGGAATCGTCATCGGCTGCGCATGGTCCGGTGTGTCATTCGGCTCCTGCTCCAGGATCTCCGACATTGTGCTGGCCAGCACCCGCATGCTCACGCGGCTGCGATACGCCTCCGTATCCAGCGGCAACTTGACCTCGCCCTCCGCGCCCGCTTTCACCTGCAGCGTCGCGCTCGCGAGATTGTAGCCCACGAGATGAATCGTCGCGTCGGAATTTGCCGGCACCGACAGCGGCCACCAACCGGTGACGTATGGGAGCACGCCCGCGGTCAGCCGATAGATATGTGCCGGCGAACCCTCCAGCGTGATCTCCAAAACGCGCGCGGTGTATTCGCCATCGCGCGGCGCGGTGAACGCGAGGAAAGGATCCGCGCCGCTATCGAGACCGTTGTTGGCCGCCACGAGCTTGTGCTCTTCGTCGAGAATCTCGAGACGCGGCGTCTGCATCTTCGATTCGAGCCGCTTGGCCGCCAGATCGAAGATGACCGTCTCTCCCTGCTTCGCATGGAAGCGATAATTGTCCTGCTGGCCCGTCTTCGCCAACGTGCCCCACACATTGATCGGCAGCTTCTCCAGCGTCACCGATTCCTGCGCCGCCG
>Ga0068855_100007158_pt1 | contig 13540 bp, 15 predicted proteins | sample KBSCornC52_FD_66592 | JGI IMG/M metagenome (GOLD analysis project Ga0068855, IMG submission 66592) | Corn rhizosphere microbial communities from Kellogg Biological Station, Michigan, USA - KBS Corn C5-2 | ecosystem: Host-associated > Plants > Roots > Rhizosphere > Soil ... | reverse complement strand
CCTGACAGTCCTACGATCAATGTGGGCGAGACTAAGCCGCTCACCATGACGGCCTACAACCCGCCTAACGAGGTCGTTCTCACGGCCCCGCAGAATGTCAAATGGACGTCTGCTGACCCGTCCATCGCGACGGTGGACGCCACTGGCAATGTGAAGGGCATCGCGAAAGGAAGCGCCGTGATTACGGTCACGGAGAGCGAATCGAAGCAGAGCGCATCTACCACGGTCGCGGTGGTCGCCGTTAGCTCCGGTGGCTGCATGGCGGGCCCCATAACCGGACCGGGCGTCGCACCGACGAGCGCATGGCCCCGGTTCGGCGGGCACGGCAACCAGAACCAGTGCCTGAGCCCGGGCGGCACGCCGCAAGCGCACGGCATGGCGAACTGGACCGCGCCGACCGCCTCTGGAGGCAACTCGGTGCCCGTGCTAGGGCCGACGGCGAGCGGCTCCGACGGGACGCTGTACGTTGGCACGTACCTGGATCATCGTGTTTACGCGTTCAATTCGACGAGCGGCGCCTTGCTCTGGAAATCGCCGGATCTTGGCAGCGGTATCGTCAGCACGGCTGCGGTTGGGGCGAATGGCGTCCTCTACATCGGTACTGCCAACGCGGTCTGCGCGCTGAACACTGCGGACGGCTCCGTGACCTGGACGGTTCCTGCTGATAACCCGCGCAGCGCGGCGATCGGCGGCGACGGCACGATCTATGTGCCGGTCAACAACCATCTGCTGGCTCTCGACAAGACAGCCGGCGCCACCAAGTGGTCGTTCAAGACCGGATCGCCGCTCGGCGGCATCGGCGCGGGAGTGGCCGGGGCGCCCGCTCTGGCGGTAAGCGATGGCACGATCTACTTCAGCGGCCAGGACGGAAACGTCTACGCTCTCGATCCGATGTGCGGCACGCAGAAGTGGATGTTCCCGATCGGTGCGCAGTACCTCTCTCATCCATCGATCTCAGTTGATGGCGGCAGGCTATTCGTCCATGCGCAGCTGAAAGTCTACGCGCTCAATCCTGTCAGCGGCGCGAAGCTCTGGGATGCGGATGTCGAAGGCGGCGGTGGGGCGGTCCCGGCCGTCACCAGCACGAACGGCGTGATCGTGATGGGTGGCACCGGCTCCCTCTATAGCTTCGACGGCACAACGGGTATGCAGAACTGGAAGTTCTCGGGCGGCAACCCGAATGCACTCGGGCAGGCAGTCGCGATCGCTCAGACCCCGAACGGCGATGTGATTTACTTCGCTGCGACGGGCTCCACGCAGAAGCTGTTCGCCGTGGATGCTTCCAATGGAAAGAAGCAGTGGGAGTACGTCGGCCCGATGGCCTCCGTGATGGCCGGCGCCACGCCGATCGTCGGCAGCAGCGGCAACATCTACTTCTGCACGCAGGACGGCATTGTGACGGCGATAAAGTAAGCACCTAGCAGCGAAATTCTGTCTCCGTCGCTCGGGAGCATGCAGATCGTGCATGTTCCCGAATTCCGTTTGGGTCCAATAGCGCAAGTTCGCAATAAATAGCGCGTCTCAACCGAATTAGCGCAGGAAACGAGCTGCGGATGGATGAACAATTGCGTCGATTGCTTTTAGTCCGGCGGCCCGATCGGAGCGGAACATGAACAGACTGATCCTAGCGCTGTCGTGCGCCATCTTCACTGCATTCCTTGCCGCTTGTGGAGGAGTGGCATCAAATCAGTTCGCACCCAGGACTGGAGACGGCGTCTCCAACGCTGTCGCGCAGCTGGGAATCCGTGTCGCCTGTTCAATGAGAGTTGCGTCCTAATGACTCGATTTATTCGCCAGGGATCCATACCTGAACTGACCAACCTGTAATTGGCGCGGGAGTTTATTGGTTACAGAAGTCACAATCGATTGACTTCGAACGCGTGAGAATCATAGTCGTGCCGTGTTCGAGATAAGTGGAGGACACCGTTTTGCTGTGCAAGAATACTCCGGTGCTTGGGTCCGCACTCCGAAGCATACTGCCTCTTACCCTGACCTTATTGGCAGTCCTTGGCTTGTCCGTGCCTTCAAAGTCTGACATTTTGTTTCAGAACCAGACGACCGGGCAGCTGGTGGATTGGATGGTAGATGGCGTTACCCTGGTCCATTACGCCTTCCAGCCCAGCACCGGCACGCCGATGTGGAAGGTTGTCGGGTCCGGCGATCTCAACGGCGACGGCAAGCCAGACCTGGTGATCGGCACGGAGAACAGTAACGCCATCTCGGTGGTGCTGAACAACACGCCATAGACCGGCAGATATGCTCTAACCAGTATAACCTTAGTAGAGGAATTAATTATATCCGCTCGCTATTGTCATCCGTCGCATGATTTGATATACTTGACTTGTTACGGCCATCGCATTGTCCTTGCCTTTTCGCTCGCAGATCAGGACGACGGCTGAAATGCAGTCACCAGCAGGTTTCATTTCCACATTACTACTCGTCCCGCCGATACTTCTTCACGACGGCTGCGGCCTCATTTGGCCAGCCAGCTCGCCTCTTATTGCATCCACTCCAACGCTTTTCGCACGTCGCTTGTTCACTACCTGCCAATTCATGCACTTACAACCGCCCTGTCTGCAACCCGTACCTTTTTCTTTTGACCGTTCAAGGAGTGGTTACTACCATGAGATCCGCGCCAAGTTGCGAGATGGAAGCCATGATTGCTTCCGCCCGCTCCGTCGCATTACACTACGCGAAGGACCTTCTACCTGATTGCGAAAGGGAGGATTGCGCCTGTGACGCGTGCCTGAAGTTGCAATTGAAAGCCCAGGTTAATGACCAGTTCGCTCAACGGCTGCAATCGTCGACCGCATTTGTTCGCCACTGCGTCAGGCAATTTGTGATCGACTATGCGCGCGACCTAGGACGCCATCATGTGGCCCCGCTTGCACCAAGCCCGGGCGGATCAGATATCCAGGTAGATTGGGATCCGGAGGATCCTCGGGACCTGTTAAAGGATGCATTCAACCTCATTGCCTTTTGGCAGCAGATCGCCGGCGTGTCATCGAGGCTGTCCATGTGCTCACGAGACATTCTCTGGCTGCGTTACAGCAATGGATTATCTCTTGAGGCCATCGCTGCCAGAATGCGCATGCATCCTGATGCAGTGTCCCAAAGCATCAAGCGCTCGTTAAAATCGGTTTGCTCAGAGTGTGACAGGATGGGCGTGAGTCGGGGGGACCTCTCCTTCGACCCCCCCCATGATACATACGTCTACTTGCTAGCGCGACTGAATTACTTTCGGGTCGAGCTGCGAAATACTTTGAAGATAATCGCCCGGTTGCGTCAGATTTGGTCAGTCGAGATTCGGTAAGTAAGTGAGGGAAATTGCGAATACTGAATAGAGGCTCTAGTGGTACACAAAGGCGTTCTGGGAAAGTGCATGTTAGTCGTTCCGGTGGTGATTCTTACTGCTTTTATTGCGCTCGTCGCAATATTAGGTCTTCGTGATACAGGAGGGCACCGCCGGGAACGCGACCCGTTGCAATTGAATGAACAAGCTCCTGACCTCTGCCTTAAAGATTGCGAGGGTCGCCGGTACGATCTCAGTAATCTGCGCGGTCACTACGTCATGCTCGTTTTCTTTTGTGGTTGCGCCCCGTGTCGAGAATTGAACAGTGCGCTCGTTAAAGTAAAAGCGCGACATCCTAATGCAGCCATAATCGGAATTACGGCCATGGGACAAGCTGATCTAAGCTTATATCGATCCAAACAGGCTTTAAACTACCCGACTCTAATGGACGCGTATCAAAAGACATCTCGAGAATGGAACTCGATGAAATGTCCAAAGTGCTGGATTATTGATCCGAGCGGCCGCATAGCTTATGGGAACTCATCGTACGAGCCAGTTCCAGCGATTCTGACAGCATTAGCTCGATATAGATTTGCAGGGTGAAATGCGATGGATATCAACTTAGACAAGCGAACGGGCATTGGTCGAGCTTACATAACGCATGGACGCATGGTCGCATGTGTGGCTATTATCACAATTCAAGTGGCCGTCATCTCGTTGATTTGTGTGAATGGCGGTGTCAAAATGGCGGCCACAGCATTAACGAATCAGGATCGCCGACCGGTGATGCGTTATGACGATTGGGCGGCAATCACTCAGCGCGATCCTAAATGCGGTGCGCAACTTCCGCCGATTGCTTATGTTGACGACATGGGCAACAAAGGTACGATTGGTTCTGATGCGAACATCACAGGTGTACTCTTCATTTCCAGCTGCACTGGGTGCGCATCTAAAGAATTGGCGGTGTGGAACCAGATGCAGGTGCAACATCCGAAGGCATCTCTATTTGTGCTGCAAGCAGACAATGACCTGGACGCTATCCGGGAATTCAAGCAACGATACCACGCTACGATACCATTTATTGTCGAAGATACCGATGTTCTCACAAAGGCGTGCAACGCGTATTTCATGCCGAGAATCGTTTTGCTTGATGCGCAATCTCGATTTACGTATGTTCAACCGTCAACATCTTCTATTCAGCAGACCCTGCAAATAATTAAGAACGCCGGTCTACTCGACACACGTGAATCCAGGAGCGCCGGACATGTCAAACGACTCTAGCTTCGAGCCCTTGAATACAAGAACCCCTCGGTACCAACAGCACAACAGGCAGGTAGAGGTCTTGTATTGGATGACAATCGGGCTCAGCTTCATAACCACAATGATTGTTTGTTTGTTTGTAGGCTACCTGCGAGAAGGTAAATCGGGACTGTCTCGAGTGGCGGCACAGCGCGACAACATTCACTATGGAGCTATGTTCCCCAATGTCCAGGTGCCGCTCACGAGCGGAGGCATACTAAGTCTCAACAGCATCCAAGGGAAATGGACACTCGTTGTGCTTGCGGACCCAAATTGTGAACCGTGCAGAAGTGAACTTAAGTCTTTGCAGAAGGTTAGTCAGGTACTGGGTGACCGGCTCAGGATTGTGCCTGTAATAGAAGGCGGCTTGCCGTTTCGCGATGGCGCGACCGAGGCTCGTGATTATTCAAAACGCCAAGGACTTGCTTTTGATATCGCTATCGATAAGAGGCGTATGTTGGGCGCATTTATGATTGATGACATGCATGTATTGCCAAAGTCTACGTTGTTTGATCCTCAGGGAATATGCAGATTTGAAACGTGCGGGTTCAGCAGAACGGCTTCTGACAGCAGCGAATTAGCGGACGCAATGCTTGCATACTTTCATGGAGATTCAATTGGAAGCATGCCGATGACTAATTGGAAGCAGATCAAACCCATCAAGGATGTCGCGGTACGCTTGAACACAGGCAAGTTGGACACTATTTCGCACCTGTCCATGCACGAAACGCTTGTCGTCACGTTTCTAATGGGTACGTCTCAGGCTGAACTTCGAAGGATTAGTGTTCTGCGCAAATATTACCGCGCACAGGGTGTCCGCTTTCTGTATGTTGTCGACAACCCGCTGTTAGTTCCAACAGGCATGGATAAAACTGGTTCGGTTTTGATTAGTTCGCACGATACGGCACCCGTATTTGCCGCGTACCACGTTACCAGTGGACCAGTTACGGTTATCATTTACAAGGGCAGAGTGATAGTCCGTGAGGTGAATGCCCTGCAATCGGGAGAAGCCCTCGAAGATGCTCTAGCATATGCAATACTCCTGAGCAATTCGACGGCACGGACAGATCCAAAGAACAGGAGAAGCTAGCATGAGACATCTCAAACCGTTAGCCATGATTACAGGGGTACTCGCCTTGAGCGTCATGTCCGCAGTACTTAAAAGCAATCAGGCCGTCGCGCTTCCACATTGTACGAATTGTGTCAACGGAACAACCGTGATTCGTGGGGGCTGTAAGGACCTTAGTGGAAATCCGGAATGCAGTCCCACACTCACGCATTTCACATACAACAATTCATGGTTTAAGGAAGACTGTGACGGTGGCACGATGAAGATCACTGGCTGCACGACGTATCAGCCTGGTACGTGTTGCAGCCCACTGACAGAAGCGGAGCCTTGCCCAGTTTCAAATTGCATCCCATAGGTCATAGCGGGTGTCGCTGTTCGTAACCGAAAGTAGATCTAACATAGATCACCACACGGTAACATCCAGTGGCACCCACTCATTTGTAATTTTGCAGCGGGAAGTATCCCAAGAAGGGTAGAGCTCAAGTGCAGAATCGGGATCAGAATGCTTACACACTTGTGGAACTCCTAGTAGTTATCGCCGTAATTGCGGTGCTCATGGCGTTGCTATTTCCTACATTTCATAAAGCCCAGGGAAAGTCGCGCGAATCGAATTGCACCTCGAATTTGCACCAGATTGCATCTGCCTTTAGAATGTATATGGCTGACAACGACGAAATGCGGCCTCCAAGAATTCAACCGGTTGCGGACCAGTACATAAAGAGCGCCGCCGTACTTGTGTGTCCGAATGACCCAACGGGAAACTGGGGCGGCATCTATGCCGAGGGGTTCCGCGATCCATCCCGGCCACCGGAGACGACACGCTATTCTTACCTATTCCCGACCGAATCGATGGAATGGAGTGAGCGAGCATGGAATCAACTTACTTCCGCAGATAGCAATGCCGGGATAGTTACCGATGAACTTCATGCTGAAAAAAGGACACCGAAAGTCCGGTTAATTCCTGACTATGAAGGACTGTTCCTGATGGCTCGCCTCGATGGTTCTGTTCATAGTCGTCAAGTACATTGGAAGCATGGCCCGAATGGCAACGTTGACGCTGAATCATGGTACTTGTTCACGGATGTGCCACATAACCCTGGAGCTCCATAATGTTCGCACGACTTGAGAGATTTCTGCGTGCTGTACTGCTTGGTGGAATTGTGTTCGGACCAATCCTCCGCTATGCAGCGGGCGTCGTCGAGTTTGGTTGTGGTCTTGTCAGCAGCTTTGCGATCACTACATATGCTTGGGACACTCTGGCTGAAGGTGCGGTAATCGGCCTTGTAAGTGCGGCTCTAGATACAGCGCTTCCCAATCGAAGGTGGACGGTTGCCTGGGTAACTGGAGGCGCGGTCGCTCTGCGCTGGATACTTTATTACGTCTTCCAAGCCGTAAACACGGGGCTGACATTTGATCACTTTGTCCATTGCGCATTTTACGTCGTTTGTCATTCTGCAGCAGGCGTTCTGACAGGGTATTTTACTGTCCGGGTAGCAGACACTTGGACAGCTGTAAACAATGAGAGAAAGGCTGCTGAAGCGCAGCGTTCTCACATTCATCAAGAGCGATATGAAATATAAAGCTGTTTGTAGGATCCTCATATGATATTAATCATTGCTTTGCTATCCATATCTCACGCCCCACTGAGGTTGTCCGGAAAGGACGCGGAACAGGTCTTGCTTCACGCAATTCGGCATAGATACGCAAGTTTGTCCAGCTTCGCCATGCACGTTGACAACCAGGACACGTCCGGGCTATTCCAAGGCAAATACACGCAGGATCTGCGCTGGCGCAAGGGCGGTGCTTTTGACCTCGTCGCTCGGAGCAGGGAGGGCAAAAGCAAGACCGAGCTACCCGATTACTATTCGCGTGGGCGTGACGTGCTTGAGGTACTTCCGAATGGCGATACACGAAACAGTCCATCGCTGCCAGCAGCAGGGACTGCTGCTGGTTGGGAGGTCAGCAGTGGCTATATCCTGAGCTGGCTTCAAGGCACGCACTACGCTGATGATGTGTTCAGCGATCGTGTGGGCCAAGCTGTCTCCTGGAAGTTTGGGCCGCGAGCTACATGGCACGCAATGAATTGTCGCGAACTAATCCTCTACATTGATGGCAAGCCTGCCTCCTCTCTGACGAGCATATTTGTGGATGCGAGGCAAAAGACACTATTGGGGCTTGAAACGCACATTACCAAAAAACTGGGGTGGGCGCTCTACTCGAAACAGCAGTTCAACTCTGCCCTGCCTGCCAACGTGGGCAAGCCGCCCCAATAGGGTCAGGCATTGAATTTGTACGATAATCGACCGCTGCAACGAGCCAACTTTACTTGCCGACTGCATGCGGTTAAGCGCCACTTTCGATTGCAACAATCCTCTTTGTGTGATACTCTAACTCTATAGAACTTCCACTTTGTGCGCCCTCGGGTGTACCTCAATACTGCTTTGCATGGGATAGATGTTATGAACTTTGGCAGACGAGTGCCAGCTTCGCACTTCCTCGGACTGCATCGACATGTCCATGTCTCACGCCGCAGCTCTTCGATCGCGCTCTGCGGCGGGTCGCTGCTGCTTGCGGCCTCACTCGGGTTCAGCAAAGCGGCCGATACAAAGAAGTCGCCTGCTGCAGTGTTGCCCGCTTCCGCGCAGACTTTCCTGAACAAGAGCTGTGTTAGCTGCCACAACAAGAAGAATGCGACTGCGGGCCTCAACCTGACGGCGATGTCGTTCCGACCCGGAGATGCTGCTAATATCGCCGGCTGGAGGAAGATCTACCAGCGCGTTTCGGACAACGAAATGCCCCCGAAAGCCGCAATGCAGCCGTCTGAAGCCTCGCGGCGTGCCTTCCTGGCGGCGCTGGCGCAGACGTTCGACAATGCGCACGAGCAGCGCGAGGGCCGGGCCGTCTGGCGGCGAATGAACCGGTACGAGTACGAGAACACCCTGCGCGACCTGCTGGATGCGCCCTGGCTGCAGATCAAAGACATGCTGCCGGAGGACGGGCTGGCGTACCGCTTCAACAAGGTTGGCGAAGCGCTGGACGTATCGCATGTGCAGATGAGTCGCTTCCTCTCTGCCGCCGAGTATGCCCTCCAGGAGGCCATGCCTAAGCAGATTACGCGCCCGGAGACGACGACCCGGCGCTACTATGCCTACGATCAACGGTCGTTCGCGGGGCTGGCCAAGTTTAGCGTGTTCAACGGTTCGCCGGAGCGCGCCACCTTCCCGATCGTCGGCGACCACGTGGATCCGGCGGCGCTGCAGGATAACGCGGCGCGAATCGTTGGCTCCGCGGATCCTGCCATCCGCGAACAGGAGGGAATGGGTGTCGTGGCGAGCGCCTACGAGCCGCTGCAGCCGAAGTTCAATCAGTTCCGCGCACCCGTGGCGGGCCGCTACAAGCTGCGCCTATGCGCTCATTCGTTCTGGGCCGGGCCGGAGAGCGAGAAGCGCTGGTGGCGGCCAAGCCGCACCGATATCTCTGCAGGCCGTACCCAGGAGCCGATCAGTCTTTACGCCTCCTTCCCGCCGCAGCGGCTGAGGAAGCTCGGCAGCGTGGACTGCGGGCCGAAATCCACCGTCGGCGAGATGGAAGTCGAGCTGCTGAAGGGCGAGAGCATCCAGCCGGATGCCGTACGATTCTTCCGCTCGCGCCCGCCCAACTGGCACAATCCGCTGGCGCAGCGAGACGGGCAGCCTGGCGTCTGCTTCCAGTGGCTGGAAGTGACCGGCCCGATCTACGACGCCTGGCCGACGCGAAGCCAACAGCTGCTTTTCGGAGATCTGCCGCTCACCTCGCCGAGCTTCGGAAAGATCGAGGCAGTCTCCAAGAACCCGGACGCCGATGCAGACCGGCTGATCCACGCGTTCGTGAAGCGCGCGCTGCGGCGGCCGATCACAGAGCAGGACGTACAGCCCTTCGTGAAGCTTTTCCGCACGGCGCGCGATGCCGGCTCATCCTTTACGGAGTCACTCATCACGGCCTACTCGGCGGTGCTCTGCTCGCCCGCATTTGTCACGATGGAAGAGCGGCCGGGCCCGCTCGAAGATCATGCGCTGGCATCCAGGCTCTCCTACTTCCTCTGGAACTCCGAGCCGGACGCCCAGCTGCGCGCGATCGCCGATCGAGGCGAGCTGCATAAGCCCGCTGTGCTCCTGGCACAGGCGGACCGACTGCTTGCCGACCCACGGTCCGAGCGGTTTGTCGATGCCTTCCTCGACTACTGGCTCGATCTGCGCAAGACCGACGGGACTTCTCCGGACGAGGGACTGTACCCGGACTACTATCTGGACGATTATCTCGTCGAGTCATCAGTCGATGAGACGCGCGCCTTCTTTGCTGAGCTGATGCACAACGATCTGCCGGCGCGAAATATCGTCTCGTCCGACTTCGTGATGATCAACGACCGTCTCGCAGAGCTGTATGGTATCCCGGGCGTGCAGGGCACTGCCATCCGCAAAGTCGTGCTGCCGAAGGACTCGGTGCGCGGCGGGCTGCTGACACAGGCGAGTGTACTCAAGGTGACAGCCAACGGCACGACCACCTCGCCGGTCCTGCGCGGCGTCTGGATCAACGAGCGGATTCTGGGCAACACCGTTCCGCCACCGCCGCCGGCTGTGCCCGCGGTCGAGCCGGATACGCGGGGCGCCACCACAATTCGGGAACAACTTGCCAAGCACCGAACTCAGGCGACCTGTAAGTCGTGCCACGCGAAGATCGATCCGGCAGGGTTCGCCCTGGAGAGCTTTGATGTCTTCGGCGGCAAGCGCGAGTGCTACCGCGCCATTGGAGACGGTCCAAAAGTTGCCGGTTTTGGCAAGAATGGCCAGGCGTTTCAGTTCAAGGACGGGCCAAAGGTCGATCCTTCCGGCGACCTGCCGGACGGCCGCCATTTCAACGATGTACGAGACCTGAAGCGACTTCTGCTGCAGGACGAGCGGCAGGTTGTGCGGAATCTGGCGAAACAGCTGATCATCTACAGCACGGGGGCGCCGGTGCGGTTCGGCGATACTCCGAAGGTCGAGGCAATTCTCGATCGGGCAAAACCGACCGGCTATGGGGTAAAATCACTCATCAAAGCGATCATTGCGAGCGACCTCTTCAGGAACAAATAATCCTATGAAAACCGTTCACTTCTCAGCAAATTCAACTCTTTCGCGCCGTCACTTCCTCCGTGGCGCGGGCGTTCTGCTCGGGCTGCCGCTGCTGGACGCGATGCTGCCGCCGTTCGCGCACGCATCAGCGGAGAGCATGGCGCCGAGAAGATTTTTCGGGATTTGCAATAACCTGGGAGTACTGCCGGACAAATTCTTCCCGGCGGCCGACCAGAAAGGTCGCGACTACACGCTATCGCCGTACCTTGAGGAGCTGAAGGCGTTCCGCTCCGATTTCACAGTAATGAGCGGCGTAACGCACCCTGACGTCGATGGCGGGCACCCGGCGGATATCTGCTTCCTGACGGCTGCTCCGCACCCGTCCAGCGGAGGCTTCCGCAATACGATCTCTCTCGACCAGTATATGGCAGAGCGCATCGGCCACCTGACTCGCTTTCCGTCGCTCACTCTGGGTGTGAATGTGACCCAAGGAGCGCGCAGCCTATCATGGACGGCGGGGGGCGTGCTGATCCCGTGCGACGACAAACCCTCCGAGATCTTCAAGAAGCTGTTTCTGGGAGGCTCTCCGGCGGAAGTCCAGGCCCAGTCGCGGAGGCTGGCGCTTGGCCAGAGCATCATGGACACGATCGCCGACCAGACCAATCGCCTGAAATCGACCGTTGGCGCGCGAGACCGTGAGCGACTCGACCAGTATGCGACGGGCGTGCGCGATCTGGAGAAGCGGATGGTCCAGGCGGCAGAGTGGGAGAAGAAGCCGCGCCCCGTCGTAAAAGAAGCGCCGCCTGTAGATGCCACCGATCCGAAGCTCTACATGGACAAAGTGCGGCTGATGTACGACATGGCTCGCCTCGCCTTCGAGACCGACTCTACCCGGAACATCACCCTCATGCTGGACAGCGTCAACTCTCCGGCGATCGTGGTGGAAGGCAAGTCCATGTCGGACGGCTACCACAACCTGTCGCACCATGGCCGCAACGCCGCCAAGCTCGCTCAGCTGGAGATGATCGATCGCGAGCACATGAAGCTGCTCGCGGGTCTCTTCGGCAGTCTGCAGGCCCGCCACGAAGGCAACGAGACTCTGCTCGACCGCACGATGGTCCTCTACGGCAGCAACCTGGGCAACGCAAACACGCACGTGACGACCAACATGCCGGTGCTCTTCGCGGGCGGCGGCTTCAAGCACGGCCAGCACCTCGCCTTCGATCGCGACCGCAACTACCCGCTGCCGAACCTGTTTGTCAACGTGCTCCAGCGCTTCGGCATCGAGTCCGACAAGTTCGCCTCCAGCACCGGCACGATGCGCGGGCTGGAGATGGCGTAGACACTGTCGCTATCAATCGTCAAACCACTTGACGCCCTTCGCAAGAATGCCAGGAACAACTTGACTGCAAGGCACGCTGCCTGCCGGAGACCGGATGACAGCTGTCTGGTCTGCACACCACTTGCCCTGATCGGCGGCGTTCCGCGGCACAACGATAATGCACGTGACAATAGCATCTGCAATTCCAGCATGCCAATTCATGCTATTCGCGTGCCCGTCCGCCCTCGCCCCGGTTTTGATCCTGTGCGCGCGCAAATACAGGAAAGAGTATTGCAGCAATGATCGCTATGATTCCGATCACAACCAACAACTCTATCAGCGTAAAGGCGAGCAATCTGGTTCGTACGTTTATGGCGATTTCCTCTACATTTGAAAGCGCAGCACTGCGTCGAGCGTGCTGTGACGAACGCTACGCTCGAGAATCGCACAGATGTATTATTTCACAGCGCCGTGCTGCTTTATTAGGTCGGACAGTTCCCGAGGACGGCCGCTCGCAGCTGTCAGCGCGTTTAGCCCGTGTTGATCTCGAACATTGGGATCCGCGCCAGCCTTGATCAACTGCTCGATGATCTCAATCGCACTGTTCAACCTTCGCCGGGCCTCGTCGGACATTTCGGGTCGAGGTCGGTTTGGCGGTGTTTCGAGTGGCAGGCAACTATCTACGGCCGAAATCAATGGTGTAAACCCATTCGCGCCACGTGCGTTGACTCTAGCGCCACGATTGATCATAAAGCCGACGGCTGGGCCGTTGAGCGACGCAGACGCGCGGATCAGCGGCGTGTCGCCCTGATTGTTTGCGACGTTGACGTACGCTCCGTGATCCAGCAGAAGGCGCACGATGTCGGCACTTTGAGCGCCGGTAAGTAGAGCCGTGTTATTATTGCTGTCCACGGCATTTACATCCGCGCCGTGATCTACCAGTAGTCGCACAATGTTTGCGTTGCCGTTGGTTGCCGCGATAATCAACGGCGGGATTGTCCCGGGCTCTGGATTGCTAATGTTGGCGCGTGCTCCATGCGACAGTAGAGCGCGGACAATCTGCTCGTCGCCACGGCGAACAGCGTCGACGATCGGATAGCGGCCCTGGCCCAATTCACGTCTAAGGGTGGGTCCGCCGTTTTGATCTGCACCAAGCCACAACTGCCGCTCAACATCGAACGATGTTCCCGTTGACGTCGCAGCGAGCAAGTGCGTTTGGGCGTCCTTTATGTACAGTGGACGGCATAGGAGGATGACGCCCATGATGCAAATGCACCATGCCAGGGCTTTACCTAAGAGGGATCCGTTGCTAGAGCTTGTTTTATCAGTCATATCTAACCTTCAATCACGATGCTCAAGAGAATGTGCCTGTTACGGTTTTAATCGTGAGATGTTGTACGGACAAATGGAATTGATTTCTGCCTCCCGCCATATTTCAAGCCGATCGTCACGATGGCGATCGTGATCGC
>Ga0068855_100007155_pt1 | contig 13543 bp, 13 predicted proteins | sample KBSCornC52_FD_66592 | JGI IMG/M metagenome (GOLD analysis project Ga0068855, IMG submission 66592) | Corn rhizosphere microbial communities from Kellogg Biological Station, Michigan, USA - KBS Corn C5-2 | ecosystem: Host-associated > Plants > Roots > Rhizosphere > Soil ... | reverse complement strand
GACATGATGCTGTAATACCAACGCGGACCCGTACCAGGCCCCCCTCCTGGCCCCCCTCCTGCCACCGCCATCGGGCATCGCCGGAGGGGCGTCAGCCCGGCCCCAGCGGCGCCACGCAATTGGCCAGCAGGTAAACGAGCTGGGACTGGCGGCTTACGTCGGTCTTGGCGAAGATCGAGCGCAGGTGCGCCCGGGCAGTGTTGTGGCTGATTCCCAACTCCGCCTCGAGTTCATTAAGCAGGTGGCCCCTGGCGAGGCCCGCCGCCAGCCGGGCTTCGGCGGCGGTGAAGCCGAACAGGTCGCGGGTCAGGTCCAGGTCCACGTCCGCGGCCGACTGGATGTCGCGCACGAAAACCATCACGTTGGTATCGGGCTTGCCCGAGGCCAGCGAAACCGATGGCCGCCCCTGGATCAACAAGCCCATGCCGCGGCCGGTGCCCGGCGCCGAGAGGGTCAGCGCCCGGGCCTTCATGCGGTCGCCCTTGCCGCTCAGGACCTGCCGGATCGCGGCCTGGAGCCGTTTGTCGTCGCTTTCGGTCTTGGCCAGCAAGCGCTCGTTGCGGATCGCCAGGCCCGCATCGGGGCGCGACAGCATCTCTTCCGTGTGGTTGAGCGCGACCGCCTTGCCGGAATTCTCCACCAGGATCGCTCCGATGCCCATCCGGGCCAGGCCTTCGCCCTGGAAATCCGACGCGATCCGCAGCCGCAGGTATTCCCGGCGCAGGCGCAACGCCCGCTTGAAGTGCCGCCCCGCCGCGATCAGGATCGCCGCATCGTCGCCATTGAAGGTGCTGGCTTCAAGCTCACGCGAACCGATCAGCAGGCCGTCCCCGTGGGCATTGCTTTCGAAGCAGTGCGTGATCGTCCACGATGAATCGTAGCGTTGCATGTAGCGGATTTGTTCTTTCTTCTTGAGCACCTTTTCCCACTGGAAGAACACGGTTTCCCCTTCCGGCGGATTGACCGGAAAGATGTCGCGGTAGATCCGTTCCTCCCACCCCGGCACCTCGGCCTGGTCAACCTTGGGGCCATAGGCGAACAGGGCATCGCGGGTTCGCGCGCCCTTCCCGGCAAGGCAGATCATCAGGTTGCTGGCGTCCAGCATGGTGCGCAGCATTTCAAGCGGTTTGCGCCATGGCTCGTCGTCGGTGATCCGCTCGTAGATGAGCTCGACAAGCTCCTCCGGAAGATGGATCACCCTGGTCATGGTTTCTCCGGTCGCGGCGCTCGCCCGCCCTATTCGATCCTCAGGGAGACTCGCCCCAGCGTGCCGAAATCCACCTCGACCAGGCCCGCACCCGGAAGGGGGATCATCCCGGCCTGCGATCCGGTCGTCACGATGTCTCCGGCGCGCAGGCCAAGCCCCCGCCCGTGCAGGTGGTTAGCCAGCCAGGCGAGCATGAGCGAGGGCTCCGTCTCAGGCGGCGGGGCGACCCGGCCGGAGATCGTCGATCCGTCCACCCGCACGTCCAGCGCAACGCTGTCATAATCGGGCAGGGCCTCGGAGCCGGCCGGTCCCAGCAGCAGTGCGGCATTGATTCCGCAGTCCGCGATCAGCGCCAGCCCGCCCAGCCGGAGGCCGTCCTCGAACCGACAATCGACCACCTCGATCGCCGGATGGACCGAACCGATCGCGCCGCGTGCGTCGGCCGCGGTCACCGGGCGCCCGCTCGGAACCAGATCGTCCTTCAGGATGACCGCGATCTCGGGCTCGAACTTGGGGGCGATCAGGGCGGTCGCTGCCAGGGTCCCGGCTACGTGCTGGATATGGCCGGAGAAAACGGGGCCGGCAAAAGGCTGCGTCAGGCCCATTCCGGCCTGGGCTGCCGAGGAGGTCGCACCGACCTTCCACGCCTGGGGCCGGGCCCCCGCGGCGCGGATCAGGGCGTCCTGCACCGCATAGGCGGCAGGCTCGTCGGTTGGCAGGTCGGCAGGCTTCAGCCCGGTCATCGGGCGGGCGGAAAGGCGCGCCGCGCCGAGACGCGTGGCCAGTTCGGCCCATCGGCCGTCGGAACGATTGGTCATGCCTTGCAAAATCCTGGTTCAAGGTTGCGTGCGGGGGGCCGGACCGGCGGAGCCCGGCCGGCCGGTTGCGTCCCGTACATTCTCCGCCGCGCGGGTTCGCGCGGCGCCCCGGTCAGTCCGGGGTCATCCACTTGCAGTTTTCGACGAAGTACTTGGCGATGACGTCCTCGCCCAGCCGCTCAAGCCGCTTGTAGGCATCGCCCATCGGGTTCTTGCCGCCCTCGACGTGGGGGAAGTCGCTCGAATAGCAGTACACGTCGGCGAAATCGTACTGCTCGATGTACTTGTCGACCGGCTCCCACGGGAAGGCGGCCACCTTGATGTTGCGGCGGATGTAGTCCGACGGCTTCATCTTGAGACGGGTGCTCCACGGCTGGGTCTGGCCGAATTCGCCCCACAGGTCCATGCCCAGGCCGCAAGCGCCGATCCAGTGGCCGCCCAGCTCCTGTACGCCCAGCCGCAGCCGCGGATGGCGGTCGAACACGCCGCCGCCGATCAGCGCGACCATGTAGTTCCACGCTGGCAGCATCCAGGTGCCCAGCGTCCACGGATCGAGCTGGACCTGGCCGGTGATGTTCCATTCGGGCAGGCGGAAGAACGGGGCGTTGCCCCATTCCAGCGTCTTGAAGAACGCCGCCTCGTTGCCGACGTGCAGCGTGAACGAGGTGTTGCTGTCTTCCAGCAGCGACCAGAACCGATCGAGGTCGGGGTGGGCCGGGGAGACGCCGCCGGGCATCATCGAGCAGGGTAGCCAGATCGTGCGCACGCCGCCGTCGATCACCCGCTTGGCTTCGGCGTAGAGTTCATCGACCGTATCGCCCAGGATCGTGGCGACGGCGCGCAGCCGGTCGGACCAGGCGTTCTGGCGAATGACCCAGTCGTTGTGGAGCTTGATCATCCGCATCGCATAGGCGCGCCGGTCGCCGGTGATCGCGCCGAAGAAGTTGGGATTGTCGAGCTGGCCCAGCAGCATGAGCGAGATGATGACCAGGTCGCCGGGAAAGATGACCTGGCGTTCCACACCGATGAAATCCATGTATTCCAGGCGCTTGCTCATGTCGTAGGACGCCTTGTGCCAAGGGCCCTTGGCGTTCCATACGGTGAACTTGTCGATCACGTCGGACGGCTCGATGTAGCTGTCCGAATTCTTGAAATAATAGTCCTTGGCCGCCTCCACGCTGACCGCGTTGGCCTCGGCCAGCATCCGCGTCTCCTCGCCGAAGATGTCCGGCCAGAGTTCGGCCGGGGCCCATTCGTGCGCATCGATGTCGATCATCTTGCCCGCGTACCTGGCGAGTTCCCGGGGATAGCCCACTTCGGCGACGATGCTCATCTGATCACTCCATCACGGTTGGCACGGACGACGCCGGTGCCTGTCGGAAAACACCCCCTTGTCCATCGCCGCAAGGCGGGCAGCATCGTCCAATGAGATTATGAATCCGCGGCTCCGGCGGGTGCGGGCAGGCGTTTCGCGCAGGCCCGCTCCGCCGCCGCAAGCACCGGACGGACGATCGCCAGTTCCTCTGCCAGCCACTCCGCGATCGGCGCGGTGGCACCCTCTTCGCGCCAGCGGTCCATCGCCACCCGCATGGCCCCCGCCACCAGCGCGGCGATGCGCCGCAGCGGCAGCCGGGATTGCGGCGCCGGCCAGGCAAGACACAGCGATTCAAACAGCAGATACTCGATCAGGACCGAGATCGCGTGCTTGTGCGGCAGCAGGGCCAGGTCGGATTCGAGCAGGCGATCGATCACTTCGGAATGCGCCGGATCCTGGGTTTCGAGCAGGCGGTAGCTGCCCGCGATGGCGGCATCGACCGGCGACAGCCCGGGCGGGAGTTGCGCCATGATGCCCGGCAGGAGGTGGGCGAAGCCATCCTCCCGCCAATACTTCAGGGTATCTTCCTTGGTCGGGAAGTGCAGGTAGAGGGTCCGTGCCGAGACCCCCGCCGCGCCCGCGATCGCGGCCAGCGTGGTGCGGCTGTAGCCGTCGCGCTGGTACAGCCGCAGGCTGGCCTCGGCGATCCGGCGGCGCGTCTCCTGCACCTTTCGCCCACGCGGTTTGATCGTGGAGAAGGTCGGGGGCGGTTCGATCACTTCGTTCAACGTCGTCACCTCATTGCAAAAATGCACATACTGCATTTAACCGCTTGTGCGGTTTATCACCCGGCTATATGCATTTGTGCAGAAACTGCAACTTCTGCCAAAAATGCGGCTGAGGCCGGCGAGAGGATAGGGCATGGGCGAGATCGATCTCCCGCTGCTGCGGATCATCGGACTGAAGGGCATGGCGGACGAGGCGGTCATCGCCGGCGCCGTGCGGACGGATGATTGGGCCGTGCGGCTCCAGGCGGCAATCGGGGCGGGCGATTTGCGCAAGCTGCCCCGCGGCTATGCGCTGACCCCCGCAGCGCGGACCGGGGTGGCCGAGGCGCTGGCCCGGGAACGGGCCGCGATCGACCCCGTCGGCGTCGCCGGCCTGTATGAGCGGTTCTGCGGCCTCAACGGCGGTTTCAAGCAGTTGATGCACGATTGGCAGATCCGCACGGTCGCGGGCGCCGAGGTGCCCAACGACCATGCCGACGCGGCCTACGATGCCGCTATCGTGGCCCGGCTGGAGACGATCGATGCCGCGGTGCAGCCGCTGCTGGCCGAAATCATCGCCCTGGTGCCGCGTCTCGCGGTCTATCCGGCCCGCTTCGCCGATGCCCTGGCCGGGCTCAAGGGCGGGGACCGGGCGATGATGGCCCGCCCCCTGATCGACAGTTATCATACCGTCTGGTTCGAGCTGCACGAGGACCTGATCGCGCTGTCCGGAACGACCCGCGCGGTCGAGGCTGCCGCGGGACGGGGCGATTGATGCCCCGGCTTGGCGTTCCGATCGATGATCCGGCACTGCGCGGCGGGCGGGACGATCTGCGCAGCCTGCTCGGCGGCAAGGGCGCGGGCCTGGTCGAACTGAGCGGCCTGGGCATTCCCGTCCCGCCTGCCTTCGTGCTGACCACCGCGGCCTATCACCGCTGGCGCGAGACGGGCGACCTCGGCTTCCTCGCCGCGGTGCTTCGCGATGGCCTGGCCGGGCTTGAGCAGCGGTTGGACCGGACCCTGGGCGGCGCCCGGCGGCCGCTGGTCGTCAGTGTCAGGTCGGGGGCCGCGCAGTCGATGCCGGGCATGATGGACACGGTCCTCAATCTTGGCCTCAACGAGCAGACCGCCGCCGCGCTCGCGCGGGAGTGGGGCGAGGGGGTGGCGCAGGCGGCGCTGGCCCGGTTGCATCGCTCTTACGAAGCCATTGTAGGCCGGTTGCTTCCCTCCGATCCGCTGGAACAGATCGAAGGTGCGGTCGCGGCTGTCTTCGCCTCGTGGGACAGCGAACGGGCGCGCACCTATCGGGCCCGGGGCGGCATTCCCGATTCCCTCGGCACGGCGGCGACGATCCAGGGCATGGTGTTCGGCACGGCGCCCGGGTTTTCCGGGACCGGCGTGATGTTCACCCGCCATCCCTCGACCGGCGAGCCGGTACCGATGGGCGACTGGCTGGCCCAGGCCCAGGGTGAGGACGTGGTGGCGGGAACCCATCGGACGGAACCGCTCACGGCTCTGGCCGATTCCGCGCCGGAGTTATGGTCGCAACTGGTCGGGATCGCCGACCGCCTTGAACTGCACGTGCAGGACATGTGCGACATCGAGTTCACGATCGAGTCCGGCAAGCTGTGGATCTTGCAGTACCGGCGCGGCAAGCGCAGCCCGCTCGCCGCCGTGCGGATCGCCATCGATCTGGCCAGCGATGCCCGCTTTGCGGTGCAGCCGGCCGACGCCGTGCGGCGGATCGAGCCGGAAACGGTCGCCGCCCTGCTGGCCGAACGGAGCGCCGGGCAAGGTGCCCAGGCCCTTGCGGCCGGGCTGGGCGCTTCGCCGGGGATCGCCACCGGGCGCGCCTGCTTCAGCGTCGATGCTGCTCTCGACCGGGCCGAGCTGGGCGAGGACGTCATTCTCGTTCGTCCCGAAACCTCGCCCGACGACATCCCCGGGATGGACGTGGCCCGGGGTATCCTCACCTCGACCGGGGGGCTGGTCAGCCACGCTGCGATCGTCGCGCGCGAGTGGTGCAAGCCCGCCGTTGTCGGCCTTGTGCAACTGGTCTTTACCCGCGACGCTGCATCGATCGCCGGCCAGGCCATTGCCGAAGGCGACGAACTCACCATCGATGGCGCCACCGGTCAGGTTTTCCTCGGCAAGGTGGAGACCGCTTCGTCCCAGGCCAACGGCCCGCTCGATGAGCTGGTCCAATGGGCGCGGGCAATCGTCGGCGGCGACGATCCGGATCCGGCGGCGGTACTGGCGGCCGCGCGCGAAAAACTGAACCACGGTCAAGGAGAGCGGCCATGATTGGCGCAGCGGAGGAAGGGCTCCATTTCGGCGAGTGCGATCCGGCGAAGAACTGGATGGAGAATCTGTGCTTCTTCGGCTTCGACGAGGCGCAGCAGTCGGGCTTCCTGGTGCACATGAAGAACCGCCCCAATGAGGGGGTGGTCGAGCTTCGCCTCGCGCTGAAGGCGGGCGACCGCACCTGCACCGTGGGCGTGGTCCATCCGCTGAACGGGTCCTTCCACTACCCCGGCTTCCGCTTCGAATGCGCCGATCCGGCGCGCCGCTGGACCTTGCAGGGCGAAGGGCGGGGTTGGCCGATCGAAGCGGTCGAGGTCATCGGCATCCCCGCCGCGGGCGAGGCGCCGCTGGACTATGCCTGGGACCTGGAATGGACCGCGACCATCGACGCGCTCGACTGGAAGGTCATCCACGACGAATCGACCAGCGCCCCGGGCGGCGCGCATTACGACCAGGGCGGGCGGTTCCGCGGGACGATCCGCATCGGCGACCGGACCGTCCGGGTCGATGCGCTTGCTTACCGCGATCACAGCTGGGGTCCGCGCAACTTCATGCAGATGAACGTGGCGCGGTTCATCGGCTTCGTCAGCGAGGACATGCAGACCTATTTCGACGGGCACATCCTCGACCATGGCGATCGCGAGGTCGGCTTTGCCTACACGGTGGAGAACGGCGCGGGCCGGCTGGAGGGCCGTCCCGATTATGCCGTGCTGGAGGGCGAGGACAGGGATCACGGCTACCAGCGGGTCGCGATCACGGTGGGTGACAGGCGCTACGTCGCCAACACCCTCTGGAACATCGCGATGCCGCTCGTGCCGGAGCGCTACCTGTCGAATATCGCGATGGTGCGCATGGAGCTGCCAGGCGGCCGCGACGGGTTCGGCATTGTCGAACGGGGCCGGCTGTTCGGCGACGAGGATCTGGCCAGATGGCAAGCGGCGGCCGCTGCCCCCGGCGCGGCGGCGTGAGGGAGGAGACGATGCAGGAGCAGCCCAACGAGATTCACGTCGTCAGTGACCCGGCCACCCGCTGGTCGCGGGTCAATGCGATCGAAGCCTTTCCCACCCTGGCCAAACCGCTGAGCTGGGATTTCTTCGGCAGCGGCACCAATGCCACATGGCGCGCGATGTTCGAGAACTTCGGCCTGATCGGCCCGGGCGAGCCCATGCCGGCGGGGGGCGATGCGGGTTACGAAGGGATCTTCTTCGGCCGCCCGGCGGTGAACATGACCATGATGATCGCGGGGATGGGCCTGTTCCCGGGCGATCAGTCGCGCAATCACGCGCGCGAACTGTTCTCCGAGGATGCGGCAGACGGCGATGGTCGCCAGGTCGGCCGCCCGTTCGACCGGGAGACGTTCGGCCGCTACGTCGATGAGGTCGCAGGGATCGTGCGGCGCCAGCACGAGGACCTGATCGCGTACTGGCGCTCGCGGGTGGGCCCCGCCGGCCTGCGCGACGGCTTCGATCCCGCGGCAACCATGCGCGAGGCCTACGACCGGTTCGTCGTGGTGCTGACCGACCATTCGGCCAACTCCACCCTGTGCCAGCAATACTTTTCGCGAGCGACCGACCTGGCGCGCGAGGCCGGGCTCGCCGACCAGGCGACCGACCTGACCACCGGGATCGGCGATACCTTCGACATCCGTTCGATGTCCGCGCTGTGGCAAATCAGCCGGGGCAACGGGACGATGGAGGAATATCTCGCCTCGTTCGGTTTCCAGACATCGTCGGGCGACGATATTTCCGCGCCTTCGTGGCGCGAGAATCCGTCCGCCCTGTGCAGTCTGGTCGATGCCTACGCCAGGATGCCGGATAAGGATTCGCCGACCTCGCGCGAGCATGAGCGTGCCGCGAAGCGGGCCGAGACCGAACGGCAGATCATCGTCAACCTGCCGGAAGTCCGCCGGGACGAGGCCCGTCAGGTCCTTGGCCGGCTGGTTGATTCGACGCGGGCCCGCGAACTCGGCAAGGCAACCTACAAGATCGCGCTCGACCTGGGACGCGCCGCCGCACGGGCGCGCGGCGGGCAATTGCATGCCACCCGGCGGATCGACGAGCCGGACGATGTCTTCTTCCTGACCATGGACGAGGCCTTCGGCGCCGGTGAGGCCGCCGCCGACCTGCGCGCCCGCATCGCGTTGCGCAAGGCAACCCGCGACCGCTATGCCGGCTACGAAATCCCGACGGCGTGGACGGGCAACCCCGAAGTGATCGCGGCAGGGGAAGCCCCCCTTGTTGCCGGGGGGGTCAAGGGCATCGGCGTTTCGGCCGGTGTGGCCGAGGGGCCGGTGCGCCTGGTCCTCGACCATTCGGCGGCCGAGGTGCTCGAACCGGGCGAAATCCTGGTCACGAATACCACCGACCCCAGCTGGGGCCCGTTCTTCGTGGTGGCCGGCGCGCTGGTCATCGATATCGGCGGTCCGATGAGCCATGGCGCAATCATCGCCCGCGAACTCGGCATCCCCTGCGTGATCAATACCGGGCATGGGTCGCGTGCCCTGAAGGACGGGATGATGATCCGGGTCGATGGCGATACCGGCGAGGTCACCGTCCTGGAATCGAGCGGCTAGGCTGCGCGCCAGGCTGTATCGAGGTTGCGGTGTCCCGACTTCCCGCCGATCCAGGCGAGGAACTCAGGAACGATCGTCGATCGACTGTTGCAGCGACGAATTGACCGCCTGCCAGGTATCCAGATAGGCCCGGCCGCGCACGATCTTGCCGTCGCGGACGGTGAACAGGAGGTGGTAGAAGTTGCGGAACTCCGACCCGTCCTCGTAGACGCCGTAGCCTTCGGCCTCGAGCGCCACCCGGTCGTCCTCGGCGGTCATGTGCTTGACCTTGAGATGCAGCTTCTGCTTCATCGGCGTGGCGAAGGTCTTGCCCATCAGTTCGACGACCTCGGCCTTGCGATACTTGCGCGAGACGGGCGATAGACCTGAAATGCGCCAGTCGAAGGCCTCGTCGTCGTAAAGCTGCCCCAACGCCTGGTGGTCGTTCTCGCACCACCGCCTGACCCATTCGCGCACGACGGCCTTGTTTTCCTCGATCCCCATCCGAACACCCTTTCACTTGCACTTTCAGCCGTCACGGCACGTGACCGGCCTCGCCACGCCTCACCAATGGCCCGGCCGTCTTCGCCGTGGCACGTCCGATGAGACGATGACCTCGCATCGGGTCCCGACCGAAAAGAGCCGCAAGGCCGTCGCGACGAGTGGCGGGCGCACGAGGAGGCGAACTTGGTCTGGAAGGCCCGGGAGATCACACAGCTCGGCTATGTCTGCGCGAACCTGCAAGACGCGATCGACTATTTCGTCAAGCACCAGGGGGCGGGGCCGTTCTACACGATGGACGTGCCGCCCGACGCTGCAAACTACACCTATCGCGGGGCGCCCGTCACAGGCGTAACCAAGAACCGCGTGGCGTTCGGCTACCGCGGGCGCGACCAGTTCGAGCTGATCGAGACCGACAACCCGGTGTTCGATCACCTGCGCGGCAACCGCGAGATCGTGTTCCATCACTGCATGCAGATGTCCGACACCTTCGAACGCGACCGCGCGTCCTATGCGGCCGCTGGCTTCGCCACGATGGGAACCGGCCAGATGCCCGGCGTACTGATCCATTACATCGATACCATGGACCGGCTGGGCCACTACACCGAGCTGTTCGACTACGATGCCGCGATTTCGGAGACGGATGGCGCGATGTTCGGACTGTTCGAGGTCATGTATCAGACCGCAGCCACCTGGGACGGGGAGCGCCCCGCGCGCCCGCTCGAAGAGCTGTTCCGACCAGACCGGACGTGAGGAAGGCTCGCTGCCAACCTTGCAGGATTAGACAGACGGGAGGTGGCTGGTGGCCACAGTAGATACGCCGACAAATTCGCGCAATCCGATGCTTGCATCCGCCTTGCGGCGGCGCGAGACCCTGCGCGGGATGTACCTGGGCGGGGGCTGGCACGAGGGTACGGGCCCAGCCCACACCCATACCTACGCCGGGGACTGCGATGTCCGCCACACCTTCCGCGTTGCCGGCGCCCAGGATGTGCGGGACGCCATCGGCCATGCCGATGCAGCCAAGGGCGCATGGCGCAAGAGCGACCCGGCGGAGCGTTCGCGCCTGCTCGTCCGCCTGGCCGACCTGATCGTCGAGCGCGGCGAGGATCTGGCGCAGATGCAGACGCTGGATACCGGTTTTCCGATCGGGGCCTCCCGCCAGCTGATCCCGCTGATGGAATCGTGGGTCCGCTACTACGCCGGATTTTGCGACAAGGTGGAGGGCAGCACCGTCAGCCAGCTTCCGCATGGCCGCTTCATGGTCAACGCCGAGCCCTATGGCGTCGTGGCGATCATGCTGACCTGGAACATGCCGATCTCGTCGGTGTGCATGAAGGCCATGGCGGCGCTCGCCTCGGGCAACTGCGTGGTCATCAAGTCGCCGGAAATGGCGCCGTTCGGCATGATGGCTCTGGCCGAGCTGTTCGAGCAGGCCGGGTTCCCCAAGGGCGTCGTGAGCGTTCTGGCGGCAGGGCCCGAAGGCGGCGAGGCGCTCGCGGCCGATCCCCGGATCGGCAAGATCAGCTTCACCGGCGGGGCCGTCACGGCGGCCAAGGTCCTTACCGCCGCGGCGCCCAACATCACCCCGACCCTGTTCGAACTGGGCGGCAAATCGGCCTGCATCGTGTTCGACGACGCCGATCTCGAAGCCGCCGTGCCCTTTGCCACCTATTTTCCTTACGCGGCCTCGGGCCAGGCCTGCATCCTGCCGACCAGGCTGCTCGTGCACGAACGGGTCTACGACCAGGTGGTGGAGCGCGTGACCGCGTCCGTCGCGGCCATGGTGCCCGGCGATGCGTTCGATCCCGCCACCCAGTTCGGTCCCCTGATCAGCATGGCGGCGCGGGACCGCATTGCCGGAATCGTGGAACGAGCCCAGGCGGAGAGCGCCGGGCGGATGGTGCTGGGCGGAAATGTCATCGGCGGCGAATACGCCCGCGGCGCCTATTTCGAGCCGACGTTGTTCGTCGATGTGGACCCGGCCTCCGACCTTTTTCGCAACGAGGCTTTCGGTCCGATCCTGGCGATCTCGCGCTTTGCCGACGAGCAGGAGGCGATAGCGCAGGCGAACGGCACCCGCTTCGGGCTCTACTCCTACCTGTGGACCCGGGACATGGCGCGCGCCATGCGCATCGCCGATGCGATGGAGGCAGGGTCTTGCGCCATCAACGGCTTCGTCGGGCTCGTCCCGCAACTCCCCTTCGGCGGCTACGGCATCAGTGGCTACGGCAAGGAGGGCGGGCGCGAAGGACTGAACGAGTTTCTGCGGAGCAAGACCATCTACATCGGAAACTAGGACGACCTAGGCCGGAGGCACATCGGAGAGGCAGGGGTGATCGACAGCAACAAACAGATCGTTCGGGAATACCTCGAGGCCGGAAATCGCGGTGAAATCGCCGCCCTCCTCGCCTTGCTCGACCGCGAGCGCTTTCGGCTGTGCTGCCACGCGGCCGCACCGATCGGTTATGTGCTCGACTATGGTGAACTGGAGCGGATGCTGGTCCGCATGGCCGAAGCGACCGGAGGCACTTTCACGATCACCATCGACCAGATGACGGCGGAGGACGACCGGGTGGCCGTCCAGGCGCACTCGCAAAGCACGACCGCCGTCGGGGGCACCTATGCCAACGAATACCACTTCCTGTTCACCCTGAGGAATGGCGCGATCATCCGGCTGGACGAGTATCTCTGCTCGCTCACGCTGGTCCGCAATCTCGATCCCGCGGTCTGGGAGGAGGCGAAGCGTCTCCCGGAAGGGTCCTGACGCGATGCGCAAGATCGACATGCACGGGCACATCGTCTTCACCGAGACCTTCAACCAGGCGGGAGAATACGGGCCCGAATACCGGCTTGAGGGCGGCCAGTGGTATTTCAAGGTCGGCCCCTACGTGGCCGAGGTCCCGCGCAACGAGGATCCGCGGGAATCGATGTACCTGATGAACGACCCCGACTGGTTCCGGACCCGGCTGGACGAGGTCGGGATCGACATGCTCGGGATCACCGGATCGCCGTTGCTCTACCTGTACTGGGCGCCGCTGGACGTCGCCCTGCACTTTCACCGCCTACAGAACGATTGCATGGCGAAGTTCTGCTCGGCGCATCCGGACCGGTTCTTCTGGTGCCCGTCGGTCCCGCTCCAGAGCATCGACGAATCGATCAAGGAGCTGAAGCGCTGCGCCGCCATGGGTGGCCGTGGGGTGAACATCGGGACCGACGCCGCCGTCTACGGCCTGGACGACAGGGCAATGTGGCCGTTCTACAACGCCCTTGCCGAGCTCAACATGGCGATCTTCATCCATCCCTATCCGCGGCCGATGGCTGCGGGGCAGAAGGAGAAGTATCATCTGTCCTGGGTCACCGGGTACACATCGCAGGAGACGGATGCCTTTGCCACGATGGTTCTTGGCGGAGTGTTCGACGACTTTCCCAACCTCAGGGTTTACGTCACGCATGGCGGCGGCTTCACACCTTATCAGATCGGACGGATTGACGGGGCGTGGCGGATGAAGAACCCGGGCGTGCGGTGCCGCCAGTCGCCTTACGAATATCGCAAGAATTTCTGGTTCGACATCCTGGTCCACGATGCCAAGGCGCGACGGTTCCTGGTGGAAAGCTGGGGCGCGGACAATCTGGTGATCGGCTCCAACTACTCGGGATGGAACTGGTCGGATGAGTTCCAGCATCTCGAAACCCTGGGCCTCAGCGAAGCTGACAAGGCCAAGATTTCGCATCGGAACGCCGAGAAGCTGTTCAATCTGCCGGGAACGCCGATCGCGCGCCCGGGCAGGCCCCGCGCGACCTGATCGGACACGGGTCGCGGTGAGTGCGCGCACGGCCTAGTCTCTTGGGACGTGGCGCCTCGGCGGAGCGTGCGGCAACGATATCGGGGTCCACCGCGCGCAGTATCTGTGGGGGTTCGACCCCCTGCTTACGGAAGGTCAGCATGAGCAAGAATCGCATTCGCGTCACCATCGACCACGACAAGTGCATCGGGTCGGGGAACTGCGTGTTCAATGCTTCCGGAGTTTTCGAGCAGGACGACGAGGGGCTGCCTCACGTCATCGATATCGACGCCCA
>Ga0068855_100007154_pt1 | contig 13545 bp, 10 predicted proteins | sample KBSCornC52_FD_66592 | JGI IMG/M metagenome (GOLD analysis project Ga0068855, IMG submission 66592) | Corn rhizosphere microbial communities from Kellogg Biological Station, Michigan, USA - KBS Corn C5-2 | ecosystem: Host-associated > Plants > Roots > Rhizosphere > Soil ... | reverse complement strand
GCGGAAGACGCCGGAGGCGCGCCGCATGTGACAGGCCGAGGTCACCAGCAGCACGCGATGCCAGCCGCGTTCTTTGGCGAGCGTGCCCGTTTTGAGCGCCTCATCGTGCGTGTCCTGGTTTTCGCCCAACGGAATCATCGCGTCCTCGGGAATTCCCCACGTTTTGAAGAGGTCGCGCACGATGTCGCTTTCGAATTTCCGCACGCCGTCGAGTTTGTTGACGTTACCGCCGAGCAGGAGCACCGGCGCCTTGCCGAGACGGTAGACTTCGTGGGCCATGACGAGACGATCGCCCGCCGGTGTGAGATGCACACCGAGCGCTTCATAACGCGAGGGCGCGGAGCCGCCGCCGAGCATGACGATCGCATCCGCTTTCGGCAGTTCGTCGATCTTCACGCCCGCGTACGGACGCTCCAGCGAGCCGAGCATCCGCCCGGCCAGCGAGGTGCTGCCCACGGCGGTCACCAGGATCACGCCGAGTGCCGCGAGGATCGCCGGCCCGCGCTGGCGCTTGAAGGCGAGCCAGAAAGTGAGGATGAGCAGACACAGCCAGGTCAGGCCGAGCGGCTCCATGAGATAGATCAGTTGATGCAATATTCCGTCGGCCATTTGAGCGTCTTGCAAAAGTAATTTCGGAATCGGCGCTGGAGTGGAAGGTGAAAGTGAAAGTGGAAAGTGCGGCAGCGAGAACGGCGTCACTTTCCACTTCCACTTTCCACGCTTTCACTAGTCGATGAGCACACCGATGACCGACGCGAAAAGATAACAGGCGATGAGCCCGGCAACCATCGCGCGCGGGCCGAGCCGCGCGAGGTCGTGGCGTCGGTTTGGCGCCAGGGCGCCAATCCCGCCGATCTGGATCGCGATGCTTCCGAAATTGGCAAAGCCGCAAAGCGCATAGCTGGCGAGAGTGACCGAGCGCTCCGCGAGAGCGCCCGGATGCGCCTGGACGTAGTTCGACAGGTCGAGATAGCCGACAAATTCGTTGAGGACGATGCGTTCGCCGAGCATCTGGCCGATGACGCCACAGTCTTTCGCCGGCATACCCATCAGCCAGGCGAAGGGTGCATTGATCCATCCGAGCAGTTTTTGCAGCGTGACCGGCGTGGCGACGCCCAAGCCCGACTGCAATCCGGTGAGAAGGATATTGAGCAGCGCGACCAGGGCGACAAAAGCGATGAGCATGCCCATCACGTTGATCGACAGCATCACGCCTTCACTCGCCCCCTGGCAGAGGGCATCGATGCTGTTGACGGTTTTGCGCTCGATCTGGAAATGATGAAGTTCGCCGGTGTCGCTCTTTTCGGTTTCGGGAAACATCACCTTGGCCACGAGCAGTCCGGCCGGTGCGCCAAGCACGGAGGCGGTGACGATGTGCCCGGCACTGACGCCTTTCATCCCGGCATAGACGGCCATGACGCCCGAAGCGATCGTGGCCATGCCGGTGGTCATCAGCGCCATCACCTCGCTTTGGGTCATCTTCGCCAGGTACGGTTTGATGACGAGCGCCGCCTCGGTCTGACCGAGGAAGATGTTGCTTGCCCCGGCGAGGCTTTCGCTGCCGCTGGTCCGCATGGCTTTCTGCATTACCCAGGCCATGGCCGCGACCACGCGCTGCAGCAGGCCCCAGTGGTAGAGCAGGGAGGAAAGTGAGGAGATGAAAATGATCGTCGCCGAGATCTTGATCACCAGGATTACCGCATTCTCCGGACCGAATGCGGCGGAGAGGGCTTTGTCCTGGGCCAATGGGCCGAAGACCAAGGCCGCGCCTTGGAATGCGCTCTCATTGAGTTGGCCGATTGCCGTTTGTGCGCCATCGAAGAGCTTTCGACCGATGGGTGTCTTCAGGATGAACAGGGCGAAGAAAAACTGCAGCCCCAGCCCGCAAAGCACCGTGCGCCACGGAAACAAACGCCGGTTATTCGAGAGCAGCCAGGCCAGGGCGAGGAAAGCAACAATCCCGAGCAGGCTGATAAGGCGGAGCATGGGCGCTCACAGTAGAGGAACGGGTCGGGGTGGGGAGCTTTTTTGCGAGGTGGCGGAGTGCCGGTTGCGGCGTTACGGCGGAGAATTGGCAAACCACGTCGTTGAACGTTGAACCTCATCGGCGAATGCCGGATCCTCCCGGCCCATGAGAGAAAGAATTGCGAACTCTCTTTGGCTATTAGAACGGCCGCTCTTCGCTCTCGAGACCGAATGCGCGTTCAAGCCTGTACCGCCGGGGCCGACGCCGGGAGTCCCGTCCAGAAAAGCCGGCTCACTCTGTTCTCACCTAGCAATTGGGGTACTTCTCGGTCGCCTCGTGAAGCGATTTCAGTCCGATCCGGCAGCACGAAGCTAGCGCTGCGTGTCGGTTGGAAGGCTGTATCTCGTTCTGGCAGCATGACTTGCGATGATGAATGAGCCAAACACCGGGTTTTCCATGAAAAAATATCGTTTTGCCCGAGGCCAGCCCGCCGTTAGTATATTAGGCTGAACCACTACCTAAAGAGATTGATATTATGAGTACCGCTACCGCAGAAGCACCCACCGGAACGAAATTGAGCCAGCTCGATGCGTTGAAGAAGCTGACCAAAGTCGTGGCCGACACGGGCGACTTCGAGTCCATGCGCGACTATAAACCGCAGGACGCCACCACCAACCCCAGCCTCATTCTCGCCGCGGCGAGCAAGGCCGAATACGCCCACATTCTCGACAAGGTCGTCGCCGACCGCAAGAGCAGCGGCTTGAGCGGTCATGCGCAGATCGAAGACATCACCGATCATCTGCTCGTCAGCTTCGGTCTCGAAATTCTCAAGATCGTCCCTGGCCGCGTTTCGACCGAGACGGACGCCCGCCTTTCCTTCGATACCCAGGGCAGCATCGACAAGGCCCACCAACTCATCGCCCTCTACGAAAAGAATGGCATCTCGCGCGACCGCGTCTTGATCAAGATCGCTTCCACGTGGGAAGGCATCAAGGCCGCCGAAGCCCTCCAGAAGGAAGGCATCCACTGCAACCTTACGCTTCTTTTCTCCATGGCCCAAGCCATCGCCTGCGCCGAGGCGAAGGTGCAGCTCATCTCGCCGTTCGTTGGCCGCATCCTCGACTGGTTCAAGGCCTCGACGAAGAAGGATTACACGCCGACCGAAGACCCGGGGGTGAAGTCGGTGACCGAAATCTACAACTACTACAAGAAGTTCGGCTACAAGACCGAGGTCATGGGCGCGAGCTTCCGCAACAAGGGTGAGATCACCGAACTCGCCGGCTGCGACCTGCTCACCATCAGCCCCTCGCTGCTCGGCGAGCTCTCCGCCAGCACGGACGAACTGCCGAAGAAGCTCGACGCGGCGGCCGCCCAATCGCTCCAGCTCAAGCAGGTGCACCTCGACGAGAAGACCTTCCGCTTCCAGCTCAACGAAGACGCGATGGCCACGGAAAAGACGGCGGAAGGTATCCGCAAGTTCGCCGCGGACATCCTGAAGTTCGAGCAGCTCATCGCGAGCAAACTGTAAGCGAGGGACATTCGCTAATTCTGCAAAGGGCGCTTCCGCAAGGGAGCGCCCTTTTTGCTGCCTCCCTACTTCTTCACCTTCCCCGCACTGGGGCAGATCTCCTTCAACTCGCACCCGGGGCAATCCGGCTTGCGGGCATAGCAACGGCGGCGGCCGTGCCAGATGAGCCAATGGCTGAAGAGCGTCCACTGGTCCTGCGGGACGAGCTTCACCAGGTCCTGCTCGATCTTTACCGGGTCGGTCTGCTTCGTGAGCCCGAGGCGCGCACTGAGACGTTGCACATGGGTATCCACGACGACACCCACATTGATGTCGAAGGCGTTGCCGAGGACGACATTGGCCGTCTTGCGCCCGACACCGGCGAGCGCGGTGAGGTCCTCCATGGTGCGCGGCACTTTACCGTCGTGTTTCTCGACGAGGCCCTGGCAGCACGCCTTGATGTTCTTCGCTTTCGATCGATAGAACCCCGCGGTTTTGATGAAATCCTCGAGCTGTTCCTGCGGCAGCGCGACGTAATCCGCGGCGGTGCGGCAGGTGCGGAAGAGATCCTTGGTGACGATGTTCACGCGCTTGTCGGTGCACTGCGCGGAAAGGATCGTGGCGATGAGCAGCTCGAGCGGATTGGTGTAATCCAGCTCGCAATGCGCCTCCGGATAGGTACGCGCCAGGATCTGGCAGACGGCGGCGGCGCGTTCGGCGCGGGTCACTTCCGTTTCGCCGGGGTCGGCGTGACGGGCAGTGGTCCAAGCACCTTCAGCTTGGCCTTGGCCTCCGCGACATGTTCGGAGTCCGGATATTTGGTGATCAATTCGTTGTACGCCTTGATCGCCTCGACCTTTTGTTTTGCGCGGAAGGCGTCGACTTTCGCCTTGGCCATTTCAGCCGCGGTTTTCTTTTTTTCGCAAGCGGTGAATGAAAGGACGCCGGCGAACGCGAGGAGGTAGAAGAGCTTTTTCAGCAACGAGTGGGGAGACAGCATCCGCGATGTTATTTCTTGGCGTTGGCAGCCGGATTCGTGCCCCCGGGTTTGGATTTCGGAGCCGTGGCTCCCTTGGGGGCTGCGGTCGGTTTGGGGGTGGGGGTCGGCATGGGGTACTTGCCGGTGGATTGACCCTCCAGCAATTCCGCTCCGCGCCAGAGGCCTTCCGCGGCGACTTTGGGTACGCCGGTGTAGAAGACCGAGATCTTGATGTAATTGTCGATGGCCAGCGGGATGCGGCCATTGTCCTTGTGGATGTCGCCCAGCAGGAGCATCGAGCGGGCGCGCAACTCGGCGGGCGCCTTCTGCGCCTTGATGACTTCCTGGATGCGCTTGATCGCGTCTTCGTCGTCGTGCTTCTCGTGCAAGGCTACAGCGATGCCGTAGTTCACCTCGAGCATCTTTGGCGACCACGGGAAATTCGCCTCCAGTTCGGAGAACATCTTGCCGCCCTTCTCCTTGCTGGCGGCGTCTCCCTTGGACTGGTAGGCCTTGCCCAGGCCAGCGAGGACGATGGCGTGCGCTTCCTGGTATTCCCGCGGCGCCTTCTTCGGGTCGCCGCTGATTTTGTAGTCCTTGTCGAGCTTCTCGTAGACCTTGATGGCTTCGTCGACCTTCTTGTTGTCGATGAGCGCCTCGCCGTAGAGGTCGAGGTCTTCGGGGGCAAACTTCAGCTCCGGCTTGTAGGCGGCCGCCATTTGCTCCATCGCCTTCTTCTTGTCCTTGTCGTAGGTCAGCGCGGCGAGGGTGAAGAGAATCTTGGCCTTGGTGTTTGGCTTGCTGGAAAATTTCTCCGCGAGGTCCTTGAAGTATTTCTGGATGTCGTCCTCGCTCCGCAGCCTGACCTGCTGCTGGGCGCGCTGGTCATCCATGATGGTATTCAACGCCTTGGCGACCTGCGGGCTATCCGGGAATTGGGTGAGCAGTTTCTCGGCGGCTTCGAGACTCTTTTCGATGCCCTTCTTCCATTCGGTGCGCTTCGCTTCCTCGATGGCCAGATACGTCCCCTGCGAATCGGTGTAGCCTTTCCAAAGCGCGGCGAGCTTCAGCAGTGCGTCGGGCGTGCTCGGATCCTTCGGCTTCTTGGCTACGAATTCCTCGTAGGTGGCCACCGCGTCCATGCCGCCGTCCTTCTTCATCGTCTGAATCTGGGCGATGAAGTCGTAGGCCTGGAAGAGCGCCGGACTATTCGGGTAGTTCTTGATGAACTCCTTCATGATCGCGACGCAATCGTCGTACTTCTGCTCTTTCTGCAGGATGCCCGCGCGCTCGAAATAGCTGAACGGCGCCGGATCGCTTTTCGGGAAATCGGTGGCGACCTTCTTGAAAGTATTGAGTGCCTCACCGGCCTGGTTGGTGCCCGCCTGGGCCTTGCCGAGGGCGAAAAGGGCCGCGGGCGTGTACTGGCTCTTCGGAAATTTCTTGAAGAACGACTCCAGCTCCGGGATCGCGCCCTTCGCATCTGTCTCGGAAAGCATTTGCCCGACCTGATAATGCGCCTGCTCCGCTTGCGGCGTGCCGGGGAATTTGTCGCGGACTTCTTTGAACTGCTTGATCGCCTCGGCCACCTTGCCTGTCTTGGCGTAGATCGTGCCGAGATAGAAATTGGCGTCGACCGCGAGTTCCTTTGGCGGGTTCTTCGAAAGCGTGTCTTTCAGCGAAGCGATGGCCTTTTCGTAGTAAGCCGGGTCACCTTGCCCGAGCTCGATCTCCGCGCCCGCCTTGGCCAGCACCATCGACCCGAGCAGTTTGCTCTTCGGGTACATCTTGATGCCTTCGTCGAAGTAGTGGATCGCTTTGTTGGCGTCCTTGTGCTTCTCCGAAAGGAACATCGCGCCCATCGCCAGCGGGAGATTCTCCGCCATGGCATCAGCATGATAAGCCTTTTCGAAGGCGTCGTATTTCTCGACCGCCTTGTCGATGATGTTCTGCGCGGCGTAGCTCATCGCCACGAAATACTCCGCCTGCTTTCTGTCATTGGCGTCTTCGAGCGCGCCGACATTTTCCATCTGGGTGTAGAAGACGCGGACTTCGTCCCACTTGCCCTGGCTGAAAAAGATCACGCCCGTGCGGAGCTTCGCGGTCAGGCTCTGGTCGGCTGTCTGCTGAATCTGGGCGAGCCGCTCGGTCTCCTTGTCGATAATCCGCTTGTAGCGTTGGAACCCAGCCATGTCGTGGGCGGCCAGGCGCTGGGTGCGCAATTCGCTGAACTGCTGGATGCGGGCCTTTTGCGCGGCCACGACGCTGTCCTTGCTCGCCACCAGGCGAAACGCGTCCAGTGATTTGTTGAACGTCTCGTCGCGCTGTTTCTTTTCCTCCGGCTTTTCCATGAATCCGGCGCGTCCCATGAGGAGTTCGCCGACCTGGAATTGCGCATCATTCATCAGCGCGACGTTTTGCCGCTTGGCGATGATGTCGCGGAAAAGCTTCTCCGCCTCGTCAAACTCCGCGTCGGCATTGGCCGCCTCGGGGCCGGGCTTCTGCTTTTCGCTGGTCGCCTTCGCGGCCATGGTCAGGCCGAGCAGATACTCGCTGTCCTGCACCGTGGGGCTTTGAAGGAACTTGGTGAGGTTGGCCTTCAGCGCGGCAATGGCCTCGTCGTAGCGCGCGAGCTGGAAGAGGACGAGCGACTTGCCGTAAGTGGCCGACTCGGCTTCTTCGCTGTTCGGATACTTGGCGAGAAAGGCGTCGAACCCCTTGACCGCGTCGTCCAGGGTCGTCTTGCGGCGCTGATCTTCCGGGGCCATTTTCGAGGCCTTCGCGGAAAGGGCCTGCGCCGTCATGCTCAGGGCGAGTTCGGCGGTCGGCGCGTATTCCGCCGGCAGGTTCTTCGCGTCGAGCACCTTCTTGAAATCAGCGATGGCTTGGTCGTATTCGCCGGCGAGATAGAAACTATAGCCCGCGCTGAAATTCGCCTGGGGCACGGTGGGCACCTGCGGGAATTTCTTCACCAGCTCTTCAAACTTGGCCGCCGCGTCGGCGTATTTGCCTTGATCGAAAAGCTGCTGGGCTTCCGTCATCATCTGTTGGTCCAGCGTTTGGGAGGCGGCAGGAGCCTGCGCCATCGCCGGACCAGTCCCGAGGATCGAACTGGCTAGGCAGACGATGGCAGTCGGGGCGAAACGGCGATCAAAATGCATAGGGAGGAATGCGAAAGGTGCCGGAACATAACGAAGCGATTTTCCAATGACTACCCATTTTCTCGCTAACAAAGGGAGAATCCGCTTTTTTCCTGCAGCCACGTGGTTTCAGCCGCTACCCATTTCGATGCCGACCTCACCTTCCATTCTCGTCACCTTCGCCTTGCCAGAGGAAAGCCAGGACTTCCGCCGGGCGCTACGCGATTGGGAGAAAAAGGAGGAGGTTCGGGTGGAGCACTTCGGTGTCGGGCCGGCCATGGCCACGTCGCGGCTCAAGGGCTTTTTGAAGGAGAGGAAACCGCGGTTGCTGATCTGTGCAGGTTTTGCCGGCGGTCTCGACCCGAAGCTGGGCATCGGCGACCTCGTGGTGGCGGAGAACCTTTGTTCAACGGAACTCCTCGCCCGCGCCCGTCAATTGGGTCCCGGCCAGTCGAGCGTCGCTTTTGGTTCCATCGTCAGCCGGGCGCTGCCGGTGGAGACCGGCGCCGATAAAGCGGCACTCTTCCGTGAAACCGGCGCCCTGGCCGTGGACATGGAAAGCGAAGCCATCACCGCCGTTTGCCGGGCGAACGAGGTGCCATTGCTCGTGGTCCGGACTCTGAGCGATCCTGCCGGGGACGACCTGCCCGTGCCCTTTGCCGATTGGTTCGACATCGAGGGCCAACGCCCGCGCATCCTCGGTCTCTTAAAATATCTCGCCCTGCACCCCGGCCGCATCGGCCCTTTCGCCCGCTTCGTCCGCGGCCTGGCCCCCGCGCGCCGGGCGTTGGCGGAGTTTCTCTTTCACTTTTTGGAAGCGTGAGCGCGGCTGAAGTCGGATTGGGATCGCGCAATTCGCCGGCGCCCTCTACCTTCCGCATATGGTTTCCCCGGTATCGTCAGCGGCCCCGCCTCGCGTTCGCGCGAGGAGGCGGTGGGGACGGTGGCTCTTCCTCGCGGCTCTTCTCCTCGCGATCTTACTTGGGGGCTTGTTCCTCGAAGAGGGCATTCGCGGTCGAGTGCAGTGGCAGCATTATGAGCAAGAAGCCAGAGCGCGCGGGGTGAAGCTCGATTTCGCCGATTTCATCCCGCCGAGAATTCCTGACGCCGAAAATTTCGCCAGCATTCCAGTCTTCGAAGCTTGCGCCCAAGCGGTTGATCGCGGCCAAAAGGCGCCGCAGCCTTTCGAATTGCCGAAACTGGCGATAGGCGTGAACCCGGAAGGGAGTGACGCCCAAGGTCAGAAGCCGATCAAGCTGGTGGCGTGGCAGGTGTATTTTTTTGAAACTAAAATGCTGCCCGCCATCAGTGACAATGCCCCGGCGGATGTCTTGAAAGCGCTGAAGAAGTTTGACGCTCCGCTGAACGAACTTCGCGAAGCCGCCCGCCGCCCGCATTGCCGCTTTCCCATTCACTGGAAGAAAGGAGCTGAAATGCCGCAATTCACCCTACTTCAGGGAGCGACCCGAATTTATGCCCTACGACTCAATGCGCATCTCGCGATGGGAGACTCGGCTGCCGCCGCCGCGAATTTCCACGACGCCATCGCGTTGGTCCAGGCCATCCGGCACGAGCCATCAGCGATCGCCGGATTGGTGCGCATTGCGATGGACGCAATGATCCAAAATGCGGTTTGGGATGGTCTGGCTACCCGTCGATGGAAGGAGGCCGATCTGCGTCTGATCGAAGCTGATCTCGCCCGTCTGGATTGGCTGGACGACGATCGCTTCTCGATGGCCAGCGAGCGCGCGTTATGCAACTCGACGACCGATAAGATGTCGCGGCGGTTCAAGGCTGACCTTTTTCACTTCAAAGGCGGCGGTGATTCAGTCGACGCGATCGCCAAGGATTCCCGCCCCGTGCCTCTGATAGCTTGGTTTTACTATCTGAACAAACTCGGCATCAATCGGTTCTTCGATGAATTGTCCGCGCGAGCTGAGCCTGCGCAGCATCGCTGGCACGGTGAACGCCCCATTTCCGATGCCCGCGAATCCATCATCGGTATGTTTGCCCACGCGCGCTATGCACTCTTCATTCTGATCACCGCGCCCTTCGAAGGGGTCGACGCGCATTTTGCGCACGCCGCCGTCATGACGGATCAAACCAGGCTGGCCTGCGCGCTGGAGCGCTGCTGGCTGTCCCGGGGAGAGTTTCCCGCGACTCTCGCCGAGCTGGCGCCGGAGTTCATCGATCGCGTGCCGGCCGATGTCGTCAACGGCGAGCCATATCATTACCGCCGAACGAACGACGGCAGCTTTGTGCTTTATTCCGTCGGCTCGAATTTGCGGGACGACGGAGGTGTGATCGATCCCAAGCTGAGTTCATCGCGACAGCCCGATTGGGTCTGGCGCTATCCGGCAAAATAAATCAACCTCGGCCTGGCTTTTTCGAATTAGACAAATCCCCGCACAGTGCGCGTCTTACGCTCGAAGACATGTCTCTCGATCTGCGCCAGCTCTACGACGAACACGCCCCGGCGCTGTTCGCCTTTCTGCTGAATTTCACGCGCCGGGAGGCGGATGCGCGGGACACGTTGCAGGAGCTCTTTCTCAAGCTGATCGCGCGACCAGAGTTGTTCGTCGGTGTCCAGAACCGCCGGGCTTTTTTGCTGCGACTCACGCATCGTCTGGCCATTGATGCGCATCGCCGTCGTTCGGTGCACGAAGCCGCGGTGGAACGCGCCGCCGCGGAACCGGCTGCGCTTTTTGTTGATGGGGCCGACCCGGATGAGGCCGCCTTTCGCACCGCGCTCACCGAGGCCCTGGCCGCGCTCCCGGCGGAACAGCGCGCCGTCGTGCATCTCAAGCTGTGGGAGCAAATGACCTTTGCCGAAATCGCCGAGGCCCTCGAAATCCCGGCCAATACGGCGGCCAGCCGCTACCGCTACGGGATAGACAAACTGCAGGCCCTGCTGCGTCCCCTTTATGAAGAACTGCGATGAACGAATTTGAGCGCAAACTCAGCCAGCAAGCTTTCCGTCGGCCTCCGGCGGATTTGCGCGCCGTGCTTTTCGGCGCGTCGCCGCCCGTGGCCGACTTCGCGCCGCCGCCGACGCTCTGGACCTGGCGCGATTGGTTCTGGCCCTCGCCGCACGCCTGGGGCGCATTGGTTGCGCTGTGGATGGTCTTTGTCGTCCAGCAGCGGGATCACCGCCCGCCTCGCTCTCCGGAGGGGGCCGCGCTGTGGGGACTCTCTGCCGTGGTGCAATGGTCTGGCAGCGAACTGACTTCGCCGGCCCCCACACCGCCGGCGGAATTGCGTGGGGAAGACACGACCCTGCTTGCTTTCCACACCCCGCGGGAACTCCATCATGCCCTCGACTCCCTTCACTGAAGCGAATGCCGCGGCGAGCCGTCGACGCTACCGCATCCGCAAATTTTTGGCCGTTGCGCTCTTCGTCTTTGCCCTGCTCCTCACCGTTATCATCGGTTTCTATCTCGTCGAAAGAAGCCGCGCACGTGCCCAGTGGGAAGTGTACCGAGGACAAGCACGCCAGCACGACGTCAGGCTGACGCTGCAGGAATACGTGCCGCCGCCCGTTCCCGACGCAGAGAACTTCGCCGCGATCCCCATTTTCCAGGACACTTTTCGCGCGGCTGCCGAGCACCGGCCAATTCCGAATCCTTTTGCTCTGCCGGAGTTTGGACATGCTCCGCCGTTCAGCGACGCGGCACTCGGTAAATCGTTGGATCTGGCCTCCTGGCAAAAGTTCTTTGTCGAAACGAAGCTCTTGAAATCGGCGGGCGAAGACCCCGCGCAGGATGTTTTGCTGGCGCTTCGACATTATGAAGCGGCGCTGGAGCAATTGCGCGAGGCGGGTCAGCGGCCGGTTTGCCGGTTTCCCGTGAATTGGGACGATGGAGTCATGGCGATGCTGCCGCATCTCCAGTTGCTGCTGGGCGCCTCGAAGCTTTATGCCCTGCGCATGGGCGCGCACCTCGCGCTCGGTGACGGCGCCGCGGCGTATGAAGATTTTCGTGCCGGGCTGCGGCTGCATGCGGCGTTGCTTCATGAGCCCAGTCTCGTGACCGGACTCGTGCGCCTCGTCTTGCTCGGCGCCATGGAAAATGCCGTGTGGGATGGGCTGGCGAAGCGGCAATGGACCGACGCCGAGCTCCGCCGGATCATCGACGATCTCGCCGCGCCACGTTTGTTCGCCGAATATGAATTTGCCATCGGCAGCGAACGCGCTTTCGACAATCTGGTCCATGAGCAATTACGCAGTACCGACCTCGCCAAATTGAGGGAAGTCTCCGCGATCGCCGACAATGGCGCGCCGACGAATGGGAGGAAGACAGATTGGGCGACGGCGATGCTTTTCCTTTATCCGAGTGGGTGGACCTATCGCAGCCAGGTACGGTCCAATCACTATATCGACGAAATGCTGGCGCGGGTTTCCGTCGAGCCGCCGCGCATCTTTCCGGAGCGTGCCGCGGAAGCGCGTCCCGGCGCGACGGTCGGCCGTCTCGAACGGTGGAGCTATCTGCCTTTTCTCCTGCTAGCTCCCGCGATGGAGGAGATGGAACGCACTTATGGCCACAGCCAGACGTTGCTCGACGAAACGCGGCTCGGGTGCGCACTGGAACGCCATCGCCTCGCGCAAAGGCCATATCCGCCGTCACTCGACGCCCTCGTCCCCGCCGAGCTCTCCGCCCTGCCGCACGACGTGATGAATGGCGAACTGTTCCACTATCAATTGGACACCGACGGTGGCTACCGCATCTGGTCCGTCGGGTGGGACCTGCGCGACGACGGCGGCAAGACGGATCCCAAGCGCAATGCCAGGCAGCAACTCGACTGGGTCTGGAACATGCCTGCTCCCGCGAAACCGTGAACGGCATCGGTTGGATGAAATAAACGCAAAATGCTGACCATTTTGCTTTCGGGGCGCGGCGCTTTTCCTGCCGTGCTTCACTTCTTCTCGAGCCGGTGATAGCCTGCCGTCATGCGCAGGCACCCTTGGCTCACGGCGGCGGTCGTTCTTTTCGTGCTCTTGCTGCTTTGCGTGGCTGCTTTCTTCGTCTTCGAATGGCGCTCGGAAAAACGCTGGCAGCATTATGCTGCGGAGGCGCGGTTGGGGGGCGTGAAGATGTCGATTACGGATTTTGCGCCGCCGGTGATTCCCGACGGCGCCAACTTCGCCAAGCTGCCCATGTGGCAAAAGGTATTTGCCGATCCGCAAGCAGAGGCTCCATTCAACCTGCCATCAAAAAGGGATGCCAAACAGGTCGCATTGGGAGGCTTCAGTTTCACTCCGGACTCGGTGCCTCAATTCGGCAATGCGCTCAAATCGCAGCCGATTAACTGGCGGGAGTGGCAGCAGTATTTTGCGGACGTCGGTTATCTAACCGGGAAGTCCGATGACCCTATTCGTGACGTTCTTCGCTCGCTCGAGCACTACGCGCCGGAATTCCGGCAATGGCAGGAGTGGCGCACCCGCAAGGAATGCCGCTTCCCGATCAACTGGTCGAAGACGTTGGATACTCCGGTGCCCCAGCTCGGGGTGACGCAGAAGGCCGCGCGGATTTTTGCCCTGCAGATGCGCGCCCATCTTGCATTACACGATTCCGCGGCGGCCTACGCGGATTTGCAGGATGGCCTGCAGGCTTATCGTGCGCTGCGCAGAGAGCCCACCCTGATCGACGGTCTCGTGCGAATCTCGGTGGTGAAAGTGATGCTTGCGGCAGTGGGGGATGGTTGCAAGGAACATGCCTGGTTCGATGAGGACTGCCGCAAAATCGAAACGGACCTCGGAGGTATTCGAGTTTGGGACGATTGGAGCCTTGCGCTGGCCAGTGAGCGGGGACAATTCAACCACAACGTGGAGACTTGGCTCAGCGCCTCCCAACGCGAACGCACGGAAATGTTCACGACGGCGGTAAAGCTGAGCTTTGGTGAATCAACTCCCGCCGAGGCCCGGCTCGCAGGGTGGTATCCGCGGGCGTTGATCCGG
>Ga0068855_100007153_pt1 | contig 13546 bp, 11 predicted proteins | sample KBSCornC52_FD_66592 | JGI IMG/M metagenome (GOLD analysis project Ga0068855, IMG submission 66592) | Corn rhizosphere microbial communities from Kellogg Biological Station, Michigan, USA - KBS Corn C5-2 | ecosystem: Host-associated > Plants > Roots > Rhizosphere > Soil ... | reverse complement strand
TCCTGCTAAATATTCTTTAACAACAGCATGTTTGAATTCCAAAGGATAGTGGCGCTTGCCATCAATAATTATCTTTTCCATTGTGTTTACTTTTGTGTAAACTCATTTCAGGACAAGACACAGGGCACTCCTCCGGAGTTTATCAAACACCCGTAAACTTATAAAAGGATTACTTTATACTGTAAACTTTTTTAGGATGACACCTTGTTTTTCAGCGCCATAGGCGCTTCCTGTTTATAGAAATTGTAAAAATCAGTGGCGTTTAGGCTCCATCGGTGCCTCCCTTTTAAAGCGATTTCCCTGTCGGGAATCCATCATACGAACAAACTGATCACATTTTTTGCAATCTGCTGGGTGCGGCACATTAAAACGGGATCGTGGCCGCGGCGGGGGGCGTTTAATAGTTTAACCAATTCCCTGGTCATTTCCGGCAGGTTTTTTACTACGTGATGATGGCGGTAGTCCTTATCCATAGGTTTACAAAACGATACCACGTGCGCACCGGCGTACAGTGCTTCGGCCAATACCGCCCCAAAACCTTCATATCCCGAAGTATGTAAAAACACCTTCGAACGCTGCATCAGCGCCAATACATCGGCATGTGGCAATTCGCCGGCGAAGGAAAGGTTGTCTTTCAGATCGAGCTTTTGAGCCATTGCTTGCAAATTATCCCATTCGGGGCCCTTGCCGCAAATAACTGCCTTTATGCCGGGAAAAAACTCTTTTAAAATGCTGATTGCCTCTACAAAAACTTCGTATTGTTTCAGCGGGATTAATGATCCTGCACCCAAAATGTCAATATCCCGCTTCGCAGGAGCCTCGCCAAAAAGCGATGTATCGATGCCTACAGGAATTACCTGAGCAGGCGTAATCTTATAATTCCGGTTAAACTCTTTGGCGATAAAATCCGACAGGGCAATCAGCGAGTCGCCTTTGGGTTTTATCCATTTGAAATACTTATTGCCTTTTTTTGCATCCTGCCCCAATATCCACGAAAAATGCAGCAATTGATGTGTTTTTGCAAAACGGCTGCCCACAAAGGCACATTCGCCAAACCAAAAACTTAACAGGCCCATCAGCTGACGTTCGCGTTTGAGCTGTTTAAGCTGCAGCCAGGCCTTTACCCAGGTGCGCATGCGGAAAATCTTACTCTTGCTCCTGCCCCCAATGCTGATGACTTTCACGCCATGCCAATTATAACTTCCGGCTACAAAAGGGTACTGAAAAGAAAGCACAACAATATTCAAACCAGGACAGATTTCTTTTAGTGCTTTGACAAAAAGCTGCATCGGCGGCATACAGGTCGTGTCCGTTTCGTCGGCCGGGAAACCCGGGCTAAGAATAACCAGTGTATCAGGCGTATTCTCCATCCAGCGAAAATATTTTGTTGCAATGCGATAAACTGCGCCTGTTATGCGTAATAAACAGAATTATCTTCCCGCTTTCTGCCAGTCCCTGCAGTTGCAAAAGGATCTCTTTTTCCGACTCATCATCCATCTCGCTAAAAGGCTCGTCCAAAATAAGCAGATCAAAATTGTGGTACAGTGCCCGGGCCAGCGCTATACGTTGCCGTTGTCCGCCGCTTATATTATTGCCGTTTTCGGTTATCTGTTTTTCCAGTCCTTCGGGATGTTTGGCGAGCAGCTTATCAATTCCGCAGAGTGCAATCACTTCGCCCAGCTTTGAGCTGTCGCAACTACCATCGGAAAGTGTTATATTTTTAAGCACGGTGTCGTTTATAAAAAAGGGCTGTTGCTTTACATACGATATTTTTTGCCGGGCGGCTTTCAGGGCATTAACATTTACTTTTTTATCATTGAGCAGGATAGAACCTTCATCCGGTTCCAAAAATGCCAGCAAAAGGTTGATGATGGTTGTTTTGCCGGTACCTGACGGAGCAGATATACCCGCAAAATCGCCGCGATTCAACCGGAGACTCAGGCTATTTAAAACATCATGGTCCTTATACTTGAAACACACCTGTTGGAATTCGACGGAATGGATAGGATCAGCCGGAGCGGTCGCAACGGTTTCAGAAGTTTCGGCATCCGGTAATAAGAGGGCAGTTAAGGTAAACTGGTAGGTTTTTATTTGCCCGGTGCAGTTCAGTATTTTGATAATGCCGGGGATTATTTTATAAGCGGCAGCCATAAATATGCCGATAGTGAGCAAATCAACGGCCGGCCCATTAGCCGAAAGCTGATTTACCGCCATCAATATAAAAAAGCCTAAAACAGCAAAAATCTCCATCAGCCGCGAAGGCAGGCTCTGCAGCGTTTGTTGTGTGGCAATGTTGTCGTCGAGTTGTTTTTGGTATTGATAAAAGCGATCGGTAAAAAACTCGTCTTTGTTATACATGTTACTTTCCACAAAGCCAGCAAGGGATTCGTGCAGGTGCTGGATCTTTTTTTCGCTGCTGATCTTTAATTCCGCCCGGATATTTTTTAATTTTCTGCGGATGAGCCAGGCCAGTAAAACCACCGGTGGCAACAACAGCAAAAACAGCAACAGGAACAACGTGGGATGATAAAGCAATATGGCGCAAACCGTAAAAAATATCAAAATGCCTTGCGAAACAACTAGCTGAACATTAGTAAGGATATAACTGCTAAACTCGATGGGCTGCTGGCTGATGTCGCGCACAAACACAGATGAATCGGTAGCAACAAAACTGGAATAACTGTTCCTGAAATAGTGCATCATATTACGTCGGGATAGCCGTGATGCAACGCTATAAAAAAAATGGTGCTGCGATTTGAGCCCGGCAAAACCAAACCAGTTTTTTAGCGCAAACAGCAGCAGAAACACCCCGATAAGCCACAACGATTTTGGGTTAAGGAGAGCCGTAGGAATAAAAGGCAGCTTTTGCGGACCGGCGGTTTTTGTATAAAAATTAATAATAACCAGCAGCAGCCCCAAAAAAGTAATATCCAGTATGCCTATAACAAGGTCAAACAGGATAAGCTTAGCCAGTGCTACCCGTTCCCTGCCATTTAAAACAGCCAAAATACCTGATAAAATTTTCTTCAATTGTTTGCGCCAATACTTTTTAATGGAAGCGATTGTGCCAAAAGTGTGGACCGAAAATAAACCCTAAATAATATCAGGCATGTAGTCTTTTGTGAAATTCTTAGTGTACTTAGTGACCTTAGCGGTTAATTTTTTTACCACAAAGTTCACAAAAGAGGCACTAAGAGACACAAAGTCTGAAAAAAGCCAGATTTTAGTTGATTGTGTAAGAGCCGATTTTACTTTTGACAAAGCCTCATTTATAATAGAGGTTACGTTGACGCTGCCTGATGGGTTGCCTTAACACAATGTAATTTAGAAGGACAAATTGAAGGGAATTTTAAGTTTTAACCTAAAAAAAAAGAAGCCTCCGGATATTGACAATCCGGAGGCTCTCAGCTTTAGTCATTCAGCTTTACGCTTTCAAAACCTTTAGCCTTTTACCTTTCAGCTTTAACCTAATTAAAGCCTGTTAATAGAAATATCTTCGTGCACTTCAACCGTCTTTTTGGTAATCTTATCGTCCTCATCCAATACCAGCTTATAAAATCCGGCTGCAACCAATCCACCAATTATTGGGGCGACGATGAACAACCATACCTGGCCAAGGGCTTTGCCACCTGCAAACAATGCGGGGCCAAGGCTGCGGGCGGGGTTTACGGAAGTGCCGGTAACGGGTATTAATACCAGGTGAATCAGCACCAGCGATAAGCCAATGGCCAGCCCGGCCATTGCCGGATTTGCACGTTTGGCGGTGGTGCCAAATATCACGATCAGGAAAAGGAAGGTAAATACAACTTCGCCTATAAAAGCCGATTGGGTTGAATATTGCCCCAGGTAGCCCGGCCCCCATCCATTGGCGCCCAGCCCATACTCGCCCAGCGCATAGCCCGGTTTGCCTGAGAGGATTAACTGCAATACGCCCGAGGCTGCTATGGCGCCTATACATTGCGAAATCACATACCCAATAGTATCTTTTACAGACAATTTACCGGCAGCCATCATTGAGATTGAAATGGCCGGGTTAATGTGGCAACCTGAAATTGGGCCGATTGTGTAGGCCATAACCACTACGCTCACGCCAAATGCCAGCGAAATACCTAACAGGCCAATACCTGAAGGTGGGATACCCTCGGCGTTAGCGCCGGCTATAACGGCAGCGCCGCATCCAAATAATACAAGGCAAAACGTGCCGATAAGTTCGGCAACATACTTGGTAATCGGTTTTGTTTCCATAATCTATCAATTGTTTAAGGTTTTAATAATAAATAAATATAAATAACAATTTATCCATTTACTTCCTCTTGCAATAAATAAAATACTAATTAAACATTATCGTAAAGTCTGTTTTCTTAGGAGTTATTGTTTTTAATGTGAAATCAAAATCGTGGTTAATCAATATTTCGCGCACGAGCGTCAGTCCTATGCCCTGGCCATCTTTTTTTGTACTAAAAAATGGCGAAAACAGGTTTGCAGCAAGTTCGTCGTCGATACCAGTGCCAGTGTCGGAGATAATCATGGTTCTTTTTGCCGGCAGGGTTATTAAGCTTATAACGCCCTGCCCTTCAATAGCCTCAGTGGCATTTTTTACTATGTTGATGAGCACCTGTTCCATTTGCTGCTCATCGGCGCTGATAATAAAGGGCGCATCGGCCAGGTCAAGCTTAAATTCCACTTCTTTTTCGCCGGCTTTAATCTCCATCAGCTTTACAACCGATGTAAGCATCTGGTGTAAGTCGACCGGTTTTTTATTTGGGGTCGGAAGTTTTACCAGGTCGGCAAAATTGCGCATAAACAGGTTCAGGTTTTGGTTACGGTCCATCGCTACCTGCAGTGCATCTTTCAGGTTATCAAACTGGTGTGTTGCCCAAAGCTTATCATTTTTTAATGCCGACTGCAAAATAGAATTTACCGGGCCAACGGTATTGTTCACTTCGTGCGCCATCAGCCTGATCACCTTGCCATAAACATTTTTCTCGGCGGCGAGTATTTCGGTCGTAAGGTCTTCAATCATGATAAAGTGCCGCTGGAAGCCCCTGTCCACAAAGTGCGATTTCTGCAGCTTATAGGTAGTTGTGCCATCGGTTTTTAAAACCCTGGACTCGCCCGAGGCCAGTTTTTTTATCTGCTGCAGTAAGGGATGTTCGAGCCGGTCCACCGGATATTTTAAAATATCTTCGGTGCCCAGGCCAAGCAATTCCAAAGCTTTTGGGTTTACTTGCTGCACATTATCGTCATAATCCAAAATAATAATACCTGTGGGCGAAGTAAAAATGAGCTTTTCAAGGAAAAAATGCTGCTGCTCCTGACGTGTCCGTTCCGTCCGCAGTTCGTCCATCATCTGGTTATAAACGCCAATCAGCTGATCCATCTCGAGCTTACCCGTCGTCAAAAACTTTACATTAAAGTCGCGGTCCTTAATGGCTTCAACGCCTTGCATCAATGTTTTCAACGGCCGTAAGAGCTGAATATACAACTGCCAGGCAATCACCATGGAAATGATGACAAACACTTCTGAAACAATAAACCAAATCCTCTTTTCGTTGAAAATAAACCAGGTAAGGGTTAGGGTTACCAGGTGAATGATCACCACAAACAGGATGTATTTAGTCCTCAGTTTCATCGTAAGGGATATGGTATTTATCCAGGCGCCGGTACAAGGCGCTGCGGGTAAGCCCTAAAGATACGGCAGCTTTTGATATTTTGTTTTTATGATATTCCAGCGCCCGTTTTATCATTTCCACCTCAACCTCCTCCAAAGTAAGCGTACCGATACCCGGCAATTGGATGTTGCCCTTTTTAACAGGCGAAAGTTCTAGTTGCGAGCGGAAATCGTCTATCTGTAACTCATCGTTTTTGCTGACCAGGATGGTACGTTCCACCAGGTTTTTCAACTGCCTGATATTCCCAGGCAAAGGTAATTGCTGCAGCCATTTAAGCGCAGTTACAGCTACCGAAAGGTTAGGACGATTGTATATTTCCTTTAAATTATGAATAAAAAAATCAACCAGTAAAGGGATGTCTTTTGGCCTTTCGCGCAGGGGCGGCAAATAGATGGTGATGAGGTTAATACGGTATAACAGATCCTCCCTGAAGGTAGACCTGTTGACCATATCTTCCAGGTTTTTATTGGTGGCGCATACCACGCGCACATCTACCGTTTTGGTGCGGCTGCTGCCCAGCACTTCGTAAGTTCTGTCCTGCAAAACCCGCAGCAATTTCACCTGGCTGCCGGCATCCAGGTCGCCTATCTCATCCAAAAAAATTGTTCCTTTGTTGGCCATTTCAAAACGGCCAATCCTGTCGAAGCGGGCATCGGTAAAAGCCCCGCGCACATGGCCGAACATTTCGCTTTCAAATAGCGAGGTTGAGATACCCCCAAGGTTCACTTTAATAAACGGCTTGTTGCGGCGAAGGCTGTTTTGATGAATAGCCTCGGCAATCAACTCTTTACCGGTCCCACTCTCGCCCATGATCAGGATTGATGCATCAGTGCCGGCCACGCGGCCTATGGTCTCCAAAATATCCAGCATTTTAGGGTCCTCCCCTATAATGTGCTGAAAGTTGTAAGTTTTATCAAGCTGTTTGCGGGTATGGTGCTCGGCTTTCTTCTCCTTCAGATCGAGCAAAGTTTTAACCGATTGCAGGATATGATTATTATTCCAGGGTTTATTAATAAAATCATTTGCCCCGGCTTTCATCCCCTGTACGGCAAGCTCTATGCTCGCCCATCCTGTTATCAGTATAACAGGTATGGCGGCGTTTATCTGTTTAATTTTGCCCAACAACTCCATCCCCTCCTTGCCTGAAGTATCGTTGGAAAAATTGAGATCAAGGATGATGAGTTCAGGTTCTGTTTTCTTGATAACCTTAATCGCGTCAGCAGGCCCTGCACAATCTTTTACGGCATAACCTTCATCCTGGAGCAACAGGAGTAATGAAGTTCGTACAGCAATATCGTCGTCAATTATTAAAATCATGTTTATAATGCAAGTATAAGCTTATTGTCTGAACCGGGATTAACCGGATTCAGGGATTTATCAGATTACTTTTTTAAAATCCAGCCAATCTGATAAATCCACTTAATCCATGTTCTATTCCTCGTGCAGGGCCACCGCCGGATATATTGCTGCGGCCTGCTTACCGGGATATAACGAACAAACAAGAACCAGCAAATAAATAAATATTACTGATAAAATAATTGCCGTAATGTAAATCCCGGCCTGCAGGTTAAACACATTCAGCAATGGGAACTGCACTGCAAAAAATGTCCCAACGATCAAAGACAGTGTGGCAACGAGCATCGATTCTGAAACCAACTGGCCCGAAACCGACTTGCCTGTGGCACCTACAGCCCTGCGCAAGCCAATCTCGCCCCTGCGTTTGTTTATATTATACCAGAGGACTCCAAATAAGCCCAGTGCGACATTAATGATTAGGAAACAGCTTACGATAGTGAGCACAATAATCGGCACAACGGCAAAATAATTTGTACTTGTGCGTTTGTTGGTTAAATGTTCTATTTCAACATCTGAGTTTTTCATGTAATTGGCCAGTGTTTTATATAAATGGCCCTCGAATGTTGCATCAGCTTCCGGACTTACTTTTATAAGCATCTTACCAAGCCAATGAAAAGCACCCGTATCAGCCCGAACATAGATAGCCATACCGGAAGGCAGATAATCGCCTTTTACTTTAATTCCTTGTACCACCCCAATTATCTTTCTTTTATTTTTGTCGTCACCATCTCCAAGTAATTTACCCAACGCCGGGCCATCCCCAAATATCTCGGCTTTAAGTTCGCTGTTTATTACTACGGGTTTGTTTTTGGCAACAGCATCGCCTTTATCAAACCAGCGCCCTTCCAAAAGCTGCATATTCAGGGCAGGTTTGTAGCTGTCCTCCACGGTGTATTGATTCACACTTTGCGTTTGCTTTTTATTATAAGTAACACCGCCCTGCCATGTATTTTGCGAAAACGGAATATTATCGCTGCTAAAACTAAGCTCTTTTACCTGTGGCATTGCTTTTATGGTTTGCCGCAGGGTTTCGTAATACATATTGAGCGAATCCGTGTTTTTGGTTGCGTAAGCATTGTTATAATTTACAACCCAAACGTTTTCATAATCCAGCCCCATTGGCTTTTTATAGTTGTTATAATAGTAGTCCATCAGGGTAAATACCGCGAATATGACCAGGAAAGAGACCAATATCTCGGACATTAATAAAAAGTTTTGTTTCTTTTTATTCCAGATAAGTTTAAATAAATGCTTGAACATAATATTTTAGTTTAAGATTAAATTATTGGGCCTTTAAGGCCGTTACAACATTCAGTTTTGACATGCGCCAGGCCGGGTATACACCCGATATCAGTCCAAACACCAAACAAATAAGCAAACCGATGGATAACACCATAAAATTTACCGTAAGTTGGAGGTTTGCAATGAGGTTTGCACTGTTTATAACCTCAATAGCTATGATCGACAGCACCAGGCCAATAGTACCTCCAAGGAGCGTGAGGATGACGTTTTCAACGATAAATTGGTAGACCAATGTTTTTGATGACGCGCCGAAGGCTTTTCGTACGCCGATCTCGGACGAACGCTCCATGATACGGGTGATGTTGATGTTTACCAGGTTTAAGGTAGGCAGCAACATAAACAGAAATACAAAAGCGCCCAAAATGGTTATGACAAGCGCTATCCCTGACTGATCTTCCCTTCCTGTATCAACGTAACTGGCAAGGTAAGAGTTAGCATGACTGTACATTACACTGATACCTTTGGTTGTTATCGGTATCCGTTTTACAATTTGCTCGTATTCATCGTGCATTTTCTGCACATCGGCGGAGGAATTAGCCAGTAAAATTGCGCTGTAACCACCTCCGTATCCCTTATCTTTATAATCGGTTTTTGATACGGTATAGGGCAGATAGATCTGGCTGTAGGTCATATAGCTGGTAATGGGTATATCTTTAACTACGCCGGTAATACGGTACTTTACATTATCGGCCTCAATAAATTTACCGACCACTGAAGCGACATCACCAAAGTATGCCTTTTTCATATCTTCAGATATTACCGCGACTTTATCGGCATTGTCAACCTGTTGTTTGGTAAAGGGCTTGCCTTCCAGGAAATCGTATTCCAATATGTCCCAATAATTTGCATCAGTATATTTGTAATCAACAGCAATCTTTTTATCGTTAACGTAAGTATTTGTGCCGCTGAAGCCCGAAAAGATGGTCATTTTTTCGGGCGTTTTCATGCTGCCGGCAAAATGATTCAAAAAATAATAGGATAACGTTCCGGACATACTCATGTCCTTACCCTTTTGCTCCAAACGGTTAATATATAAAGAGCGGTCGCGCTTCCGGTCGGGATAATTATCACCCACCACCTTGTCAATAAAGGCGGTTAAAACCAATAATATAGTGAGTGTAAAACTGATACCAAACAAACTGATAAACGTAAAGAACTTTCTTCTCCGTAACACCGCTATGGCTATTTTAAAGTAATTTTTAAGCATGATATTAATTTTTATGCTGATGAATTATTGAACCTGCGAACCATCAAATAAGCGAACCAGGCGATGGGTTTTGTGCGCCATGTTTTCGTCATGCGTAACCATTACAATGGTAGTGCCGTCGTTTTTATTCAGTTGCATCAATATGTCCATAATCTCGTTACCCATGGCGCTGTCAAGGTTACCGGTGGGCTCATCGGCCAAAATAATTTCCGGACGGCCCACTATAGCCCTTGCTATGGCCACGCGCTGTTTTTGTCCGCCTGATAATTGTGTCGGGAAGTGTTTCATACGGTTAGCCAATCCCACTTTCTCGAGCGCTTCAGATGCTAGTTTTCTGCGTTCCTTAGCCGTGGTGTCGCGGTATAGCAAAGGAAGCTCCACATTATCAATCACCGCCAGGTCGTTAATGAGGTGGTAGCTCTGGAAAATAAAGCCCAGCTTTTGGTTACGGAAAGCCGCAAGTTGTTTATCCGATAAATTATCGGTTTTTTGATCATCAATATTGATGTTTCCTTTTGACGGCATGTCCAATAGTCCCATTATATTAAGCAGGGTACTTTTACCACAACCTGACGGACCCATTATGGAAAGGAACTCGCCTTTGGCAACTTCCAGGTTTATGCTGCTTAGCGCTAAAGTTTCAACCGTGCTGGTGCGGTAAACTTTTTCGATGTTTTGTAATTTTATCATGGATTTAATTGTTGAATTGGTGAATTAGTGAATTAGTGAGTTTTGAATTATTGATTGTTAAGTTTTACTGATTTCTTCATTTTCAAATTGCATCATTTTCAAATTTTCAAATTAGCACATTATTTATAAGTGATCTTTTCGTGTTTTTCAAAGTCGTAAAGGGATAAATACCTGAGCTGATAATAGGCGCTCCAGAAATCGCGGAGCGATTGTACATAGTCTCTTTTTGCCTGGTCATTTTCGGTGAAAGCGATGCTTAAATCGGTGATGCTCAAATCGCCCAGTACATAGCGTTCCCTTGCTATTTTATATTTTTCGGAAGCGATGCTGTCCGCTTCGGCGGTGAGGGCAAGCTGTTCTTTCATCACATTAAACAGCGATACCTGGGTTACAATCTGCTGTTTAAAGGTTTGCTTATCCTGCTCGACCGAATATTCTGTTAGCTGCTGGTTAGCTTCCGCTGTTTTTATTTTGGCTTTTGAGCGGCCCCAGTCCAGCACCGGTATCGAAAACTGAAGTTCCAGCAATTGCTGTGTTTGTGGGCCCCGGTAAACCCCCGGAATAGTGGTTGCCGAATTGGACGTACCCAAATTCGCGGTTAAAGTAGCGGTTAGCCCTGTTTGTCCCCGCGCCAGTGCAACATCCCGTTTGGCCTCGGCAACGCGGCGCACAAAGGCTATGGCGTCGCTCCTGTTTTCAAATGCCTCGGCTAAAACTTTGTCGGCGGTTACGGTCATCTGGCTAATGGTTTGCGGCACTATGAGTACAATTTTATCGTCGCCCTCCTGCCCCGTGTAGCTGCGCAAATTAAGCGTGGCAATTTCCACATCGCGTTTAGCGGTTCCCATGGCTTTTTTGGCATTGAGTTGTTCCAACTGCAGCTGCAATATTTCGTTTTTAGATACCTTGCCCAAATCGAACTTCAGATTGGCAATTTTTAATATTTTCTGGGTGTTATTAAGGTTTGATTCAGCTACTTCCAAATTTACCTGTGCCAGCAGCAGATCAAAGAAATACCCGGTTACCGTAATAGATATTTGCTCCTGCGACTCGATATAGGCCTGTTTGCTTTCGTTAAATAACAGCGGCTGGATCTTTTTATCCCATTTTAAGCTATTATACTGTCCCAATGGCTGACTAAAGCCTATGGCATAAGGCACACCGTTATACAATATGCTGTTCCTGTCGAAATCATCAAACCGTTGTAATTGTGTTTGCCCGTAAATGGTAGCGCCCGTAGCGGTAATAGATTGGCTAAAGTTCAGCGTAACTGCGGAATTATCATAATGGATGGATTGAAATAATATCGATCCATCAGGCTGTACCACCGGGGTGCTTGTTTTACTGTAGCCGGGTAAGTTACCGCTTAATGATAGCTGTGGCTGGTAATTCGATTTAAAAGTCCTCCACTGCCAGTATTTGGTATCGCGGGTGGTAGCTGCCTGCTTAGCTGCAATGGAATTACCCTTGGCCAATTCCACCACTTGCTGCAAAGTCAGCCGCGTTGTATCGCCGCCGCTGCAAAAAGCTTTACTTGCAATACACAATAATAATATGGTATACAAAAGCGCTGATTTTATTGATTTTTTTGATTGCATTGATTTCTTTTTAAAAGTTTACTCTTTAATGCTTACTTCGTCGGTGTTCTTATACCCGCTCATGTCCGAAGTGATCACTACATCGCCAGGTTTTACGCCGTCCTTTATCTCCACAAAATCAAAATTGCTAAGGCCTATGTGAACCGTCCGCTTATAGGCTTTACCGCTGTTTACCACAAATATCTCCTGCATGTTCGCACCTTTAAATGCCGCGCCGTTAGCCACCATCATTACGTGACTGTGGGTAGCCGTAACCAGGTAAACGTCTACCTTCATATTGGGGCGCAATGCCTGGTTGTTACGTTCGTCAAGTTGTATATCAAAAGTGATGATGCTGTTTTGGATAGATGGCGACACGTTGGTTACATGGCCGCGCATCTGGGTATCATTAATCAGCACAATTACCGGGATGCCGTTGCGAAGCTGATCGATTGAGTTATCCGAAATACTTCCCTGCACTTTAAAACTGCTCAGGTCGGCAATGCGGGCAAGTGACTGTCCTTCGGTTACATTGGCGCCGATATTTTTGTTAACATAGGTTACCACGCCAGCCCGGGTGGCTACAATATTGGCGAGGTTTAACTTGCGCTGCAGCCCGTTTAAATCGGTTTGCAGGATATCAGCAGCAATTTGAGCTTCTTTAATCTCAATCTGCATGGTTTGCTGTTTGTTTTTTATCTCGTTCTCAATCTGTTTCTTTTCCAGCTGGGCCACTTTAAGGTTCAGCTCGGCTTGTTCAATACCTTCGCGGGTACCACCGCCGGCGTTAAAAAGGCGTTTGGCATTTTCAACCGCATCGGCCAGGTTGCCGATGTGGAGCTGTTTGATATCGTTATTGGATTGAATATCAAAAAAGCTTTTGTTGAGATCGAGTTTAAGTTTGCGGATTTCATCCTCCTTTGATTCGAGTTGAAACTTCTGTTTATCGTACTCGCTTTGCGCAACTGATTTATCCAGCGTGAGGATGGATTGCCCGGCTTTAACCTTGTTACCTGCATCCATCGTTACCGCTTTGATGGAGGCATTGATGGGGCTGGTTAATATTTCTTCAAATTCGGGCAAAACTTCGCCGGTGGCATTCACCGTATTGTCGATATTTCCTATCTTTACAACCGATGTTGTAACGTCAGCTTTTTTGATCGTCGATTTAAAAGTCGACCGTAGCAGCCAAATGGCTAATGCTAAAACAGCTATACTTATTACGGCGATCATCACGCCTTTCTTCCTGTTTTGCAATGTAACTTCCTGTGTAATTTCTTTGTCCATAGTACCTTGTATAGCATAGTTATTTGCAATCAGCGTACCAAAGTCAAAATATTGATAATTAATAGTTTAACATTTTTCACTTTTGAAAAAGTGATCGATATCGGACAAAATGTTTGAAAATGGGACTAAGATTAAACAGATTTTGAGGATTAGCCGGATTATGCAAATCATTTTAAGGCGAGACGTATGAGAATCTCAAAATCAGAAAAATCCGCTTAATCCCCAGTGAAACCGATGTTAGAACTTATCGCCCATTGGAGGCTCCGCTGGAGCCTAAATGTGCGTCTTTATTTCTATAAACACGCGACTCCGCTGGAGTCGATCAAGTCAAAAGTATTGTCTTGTCCTGAAATGAGTTTACACAAAAGTAAACACAATGGAAAAGATAATTATTGATGGCAAGCGCCACTATCCTTTGGAATTCAAACATGCTGTTGTTAAAGAATATTTAGCAG
>Ga0068855_100007151_pt1 | contig 13550 bp, 10 predicted proteins | sample KBSCornC52_FD_66592 | JGI IMG/M metagenome (GOLD analysis project Ga0068855, IMG submission 66592) | Corn rhizosphere microbial communities from Kellogg Biological Station, Michigan, USA - KBS Corn C5-2 | ecosystem: Host-associated > Plants > Roots > Rhizosphere > Soil ... | reverse complement strand
TCAATCTGAAAAATTCTTTTATAGCCCCGGAATATTTACAAAAGGGAGGAAACGCCGGGAATCTTTTTTTTAGCGAATGCGGTATCAGTATTCTTGACCTGGATGAGAAGCTTGAACATGATTCTAATCCCCGGAGATCGCTGAAGGCTTCAGGTGCAAGCAATGGTCAAACAATTGCGGGCTGCACTTCTACCGGCACACATGGTTCTGCCTTCAATGTAGGTGCCGTACATGATTCGATTGTCGGTTTGCATATTGTTGTTGGCCCGGACCGGCACGTATGGATTGAGAAAAAATCGAATCCTGTTGCTTCTGATGACTTTATTAAATGGCTGGGTGCAGAAGCGATTAAAGATGATGATATGTTTAACGCCGCCGTAGTAAGCTTTGGTAGTTTTGGATTTATTCATGGAATATTAATAGAAACTGAACCGATCTTTCTGTTGGAACAATACCGTACGGGCAATATTGTTTACAACGATTCTTTGAAACAGGTGATGAATCACCTTGATTTTTCTTCCATTCAAAATCAACTTCCAACCTCGCCCGATGCTGATGCCGGAGAGTTGTACCATTTTGAAATACTGGTTAATCTGCAAATGTTCGAGCCTGATAATCCTCAAAAAGGAGTTTATTTCAAAACGATGTACAAAGTTCCTTACCGCAATGACTACACGAAAATTGCTGTAAACGATCATGGGTTTACCTATGGCGATGACTTGCTTGGCGTGGTGGAGAGCGTACTTGATGGACTTGGCCCTGGGTTATCATCTTTACTTGTTCCAGGATTGGTAAACAAATTATTTCCTTTGGCATTTACCGCCAATCAAAGCATGACAGGAACGATTGGTGAAACATTTAGCAATACCAAGTTCAGGGGGAAAGCCGCCAGCGCTGCTATTGGAGTTCAGGCAGATAGTGCTAGCGCCGTTTTGGAAGAAATTGTGGCCATAAACAAAGCTACTCCTTTTGCAGGCGCGCTTGCTTTGCGCTATGTAAAAGGAACAGATGCCCTGCTTGGGTTTACACATTTTCCTAAAACCTGTATCATGGAATTAGACGGTGTGGACTGTGATTTATCAAGAAGCTTTATTGAAAAAGTATGGGAAAGGCTTGATGAATTAAACATACCTTTTACCATGCACTGGGGCAAATTCAATTTCGGCCTTACACCTTCATTGGTTAATAAAATGTACGGCGACAAGATTAGAAAATGGAAATCGTGCAGGAAGCAGCTTTTATCAGAAGAGGTTCAAAAAGTTTTTACAAATAATTTTATGCTTCAATGTGCATTGTGTGATTAGCAATTGTAAGCTTTTAAATTTCAACTTATTGAAGTCTCTTGTTAGTAATTTTCGGTTTTGTTAATCCATGAGTCCGTATTCACCTTACATCCCTACCTTTGCAGTATGAAAAAGAAAATAGTTTTTTATTCAGTTTTCTTTGTACTGCTGATCTCCATGTTTTATTTTTTACTCTCTTTTACAAAAGGTTTTTTCGATGTGAAGCTTCCGGTAATGAGTTATGTGCAGGACTTTTCATTTACTGATCAAAACGGGCAAACCATCACGCAAAAAAATATTGATGGGAAAGTTTACGTGGCCGAATATTTTTTTACAACCTGCAAAGGCATTTGCCCGAAGATGAATTTCAATATGAAAGGCGTTTATGATAAATTTAAAGATCATAAAGATTTCGCTATTATTTCTCACACTTCCATGCCAGAAACGGATAGTGTTCCTTTATTAAAAGCTTACGAAGAAAAGATGATTGGCGCGAATCCTCATGATGCCGCTAAATGGTATTTTGTAACGGGAAGTAAAGATTCTTTGTATAAAATGGCTCGTCAAAGTTACCTGTTGGATAATGATAAAAACAACAGCGAAAATATCCAGGAGGCTTTTATTCATACTCAATTTTTTGCATTGATTGACAAACAAAAAAGAGTACGTGGCATTTACGATGGATTGAAACCTGATGAAATTGCAAGGCTTGAAAAAGACATTTCTAAGTTGTTGAAAGATAAAGACGCTTAAAGTCTTTCTTTTTAAAAGCATTCCGGTAAACGAACAGATACCTTTAATCTTTCACTTCTTATCTTTTAAACACTGCTGAGAAAAAATTTGTTTGTTCTTTTATAGAAACATTGATTTTCTAGGCTCTTCAACATAAGGGTCGCCTCTTTATACCAACAATAAGATAACCGGCTTTTCTGCGATCAGCGAACAAAAATTTATTGCTGTTTTCTGTTTTTTCTAATAATTCTCCCTTTTAAAAAAGTTAATTGCAAATCATTTTTACTAAAGTTGCTGGTGTATATTTGCTAAATATCTTAGTTAATAAATTTGCCAATATGGAAATCAATGAATATAATTATTCGTCGTATAATGGAAGTAAAGATTTTGATCAATGGAGTGTTCAAAGTGCCAATGCGACAGGCTTTGGCGCAGCTGCCGATGATTTTATGGAGCGCGGTATAGATTTGAATGAACAACTGATTCGTAATAAACCAGCTACTTTTTTTATGCGTGTAAATAGTGACGCCATGCACGCAGCAGGAATTTCGAAAGGAGATGTAGTCATCATTGACCGGTCATTAAAGCCTTCAAATGGAAAAGTAGTGATCGCTAACCTGAATGGAGAAATGCTGATTCGGAGATTAGAAAAAATTAAAAACAAAGTGCGATTATTGCCCGAATCCAATAACTTATCAGCCATTGAAATAGATACTTTATGTTGCGATTTTTCAATCTGGGGAGTGGTAACCTATGTGATTCATGTTCCGTAAATAAAATGAATCCTTATGAAAGCAATTGTGGATTGTAATAGTTTTTATTGTTCGTGCGAGACCATGAAATTTGCCTCTTCAGGTATTGAAACCGACGCATTGATTTCGCCAACATATGCTCCAGGTGCGAAGATTTAAAGGAAGTGAAGTGAAATTTTTTCCGAATATTTCTCTCAGTGTTATGCAGCTTTTGTAAGAGAACGGAAAATACTTTTGGCTGTGGATGGCATGAATTTTGACTTCTTAGGTCATTCTCACTAAAAAAACCACCTCTATGAAACAAAAACATGTAGGAATTTTATTTCCTTCCCTGGCCCTTCTTGCACTCATTTTTACCTTGAACGCTTGTAAAAAGTCTGATACAGCCAGTTCCGGGCCTTCTTCTATGAAAATTTATCTCACAGATGCTCCGGCAGATTATCAGGCAGTTTGGATAGACGTTCAACAGGTAATGGTAAAAGGTTCCAGTGATACATCAGGTGATGATTGGGTTGCTGTTCCTTTGTTAAATCCAGGAAGATACAATCTCCTTGATCTACGTAACGGAAAAGATACGCTCCTCGGAGGAGTGGACTTGCCTGCCGGAAAAATCTCGCAGATTCGTTTGATACTTGGACCTTCAAACCAACTCGTTCTAAACGATGGAACAACTGTTGATTTGAAAACACCGTCTGGCCAGGAGTCAGGCATTAAACTAAATGTAGATGCAGATTTAAAATCCGGCATTCCGTATGAACTTGTTTTGGATTTTGATGCGGCGCGTTCAATTGTAAAAGCAGGTAGTAGTGGCCAATATATTTTGAAGCCTGTTATCCGCACCTTTGCAAAAGCCACTGGCGGCGCAATACAGGGAGTTGTATTGCCGTCTTCCGCAAATGCGCATGTAATGGCAATTTCAGGCACTGACACACTTGGTGCAATTCCTGATGCATCAGGAGCTTATAAATTTTGGGGAGTTCCCGCAGGTAATTATAGTTTAACGTTCTCAGCAGATAGCACTTCAGGTTTTCAATCAACTATAATGAATAATATTGCAGTCACCGTGGGTAATACAACAAAAGTTGATACTGTAACATTAGTACATTAAAAATCATCCGACCCTTATAAAAATCCCTCGGCAAAAACCGGGGGATTTTTCTTTAATATCACGCAGGAACTTTGGTTAGAACAGCCTAATCATCTTCTTATTTTTTCCCAATCGCCAATCTGAAATTATCCATGGTTTTTCTTTGATGTTCGATATAATGCCACACCCAAAAAACCAATAAAAGAGAAGCAATCAAATACAATGCAGGCACAATAAATCCGAGCCCTGTTAATAAAAAGGCAAACACTAAAAGCAGGCCGGTAAACAAATGTGTAATCGCAGTATGGGCATTGCTTGGAATTAAATCCGCGGAGTTTTTATCATAATTCTTTTGTGCATATCGCATTGCCTGAACAGCAAATGGTATTGATAGAAAAGAAAAATAAAATGAAAAAGGTGCATAGCCTAAAAGTGGTAGCAAAAAAATGATTGTATAAGCGGCTATAAAACATCCAATCAAAATATCTTTCGCTTTTCTTTTTCCCAAACGAACGACCAGTGTCTTTTTGTCCGATTTTGCATCCGATTCAGCATCTTGAAATTGATTAATCAGTAATACATTCGAAATAAAAATCGCAACCGGCAAAGAAATCAAAAACGCCTGCAACGAATAATAACCGGTTTGCACATAAAAAGCACCCATCGTCATCATTACACCAAAAGTAGTTGCGATCAGAAATTCGGCAAGTCCGGGAGCAAGGTTTATAAAAGAAAATTTACCTTTTTCACTTGTATAAAAGAGTCCTGAAATAAGGCCATAAAAAATTAACGGAATCAATCCCCAGCCGCTCACAATTACCAGATAAACGCCAATTAGAAAGGACAGCGCACATAAAACGATCCCAAAAAATCCCATGTCTGAACGTGAAATAAGGCCCAGCTGTATCACTCTCGACCCGCCTGTGAATGGCCGAATTCCTTGTATGTTTTCGTTATCTCTCTCCGCATCTTTCCAATCATTTATCATATTGGTGCCTGCCTGGATCATGATGCCTCCTAGAAGAGTAAGTATAAAAAGAAATGCATTCAAGGTATGCAAAACTGAAAACGCAATAGCGCCGCCCAGCAATAGCGGAATAAGTGAAGCCGTCAATGAAAGCGGTCGCACTGCTTCTTTCCAGGCGCGTGCTTTTGCTTTTAGATCGTCCCACTTACTAAAAGATTTACGGTTTTCAGGATAGTCAAAAATCGTTGGTTTTTCGCCTTGGAGAATTTCAGGAACGAAACGATATTTAACGGTAAAAGGTTTGATTCGTATAAATTCCAGCCGGTCTGTAGCGCCAATTTTTACAAAGTTTGCGACGATCGGCGAACGAAGATTCATTAATTCAATCGCAGCTTCACGTTCTTCTTTGTCTTTGATAATCTCTGCCCTGCCGATGATTTCGCACTCTTCCATTTCCATAAAAGACTTTCCCTGGTGAATGAGCAAAGCCGTTTCAGGAATATTGCTCCATTGGATCACCTTGGGATCGCCTTTCATGCTGCTTACATAAATATTGAAATTTTCATCTGATCCAAAATGCATCATTCTTTGTCGGGGTGTTCCCATGTTGGAAGTGCCCACTGCCGCTACTTCTGCGCGTGAAAGGTAATCCAGCACTTCCTGCTTGCTACGCTGTGACATAATTTTCTGTTTTTTCTGATAGGTTAATTATGATTCCAGCACAAAATTAATTCATTTGAAAATTGCAGGTTTTGATTTAATACTACTTAATATTATGAGCTATTTTTTTCCTGAAAAAGGAAATCGTTTGCAAAGCCTTCTTTTTTAAAGGATTGCAACAAAGCAATAAATATCTTCAATTCTTATTCTGCAAAAATTAAAACTCAGCATTCTTCGGAAACCGCGGAAAAGGAATCACATCGCGGATGTTTGTCATGCCTGTTACAAAAAGCATCAAACGCTCAAACCCAAGTCCGAAGCCGGCATGAGGTACCGTTCCAAATCTACGCGTGTCCAGGTACCAGTTCATTTCCTCGACAGGAATATTCATTTCACGCATTCTTTTTTCTAAGACATCTAATCTTTCTTCCCTTTGCGAACCGCCGACTATTTCACCAATTCCAGGCGCCAAAATATCCATTGCTGCCACTGTTTTGCCATCATCATTCTGCCGCATGTAAAATGCTTTAATTTCTTTTGGATAATTAATCAGAATCACCGGTTTTTTGAAATGTTTTTCTACTAAATACCGCTCGTGTTCGCTTTGCAAATCGATTCCCCATTGATCAACCGGATATTGAAATTTCTTCTTCTTATTCTGGGGAGAATTTTTTAAAATTTCAATTGCTTCCGTGTATGTCAATCTTTCAAAATCATTATTAACAACAAAATCCAGCTTTTCTATCAAACCCATTTCGCTTCGCTCATTCTGTGGTTTTTGTTTTTCTTCTTCTGTCAATCTAGCCGCTAAGAAATCAAGGTCTTCTCGGTTGTTTTCCAAAATATATTTAATGATATATTTAATAAATTCTTCCGCAAGATTCATGTCGTCTTCCAGATCTGAAAATGCCATTTCCGGTTCAATCATCCAGAACTCTGCAAGATGTCTTGCTGTATTTGAATTTTCTGCACGAAATGTTGGGCCGAACGTATAAACATCTCCCAGGGCAAGCGCCGCCAGCTCCGCTTCCAATTGTCCGCTCACAGTGAGGTTTGTTGGTTTTCCAAAAAAATCTTCTTTATAATTAACCGTTCCATCGTCATTTTTTGAAGGTTTTTCAAGGTCAAAAGAAGTTACATGAAAAGTTTCTCCGGCGCCTTCGGCGTCAGACGCAGTAATGATTGGAGAATGCAGATACACAAATCCTTTTTTATTAAAAAAATCATGAATCGCAAAAGCAAGCGAATGCCTTATCCTGAAAATAGCACCAAAAGTATTGGTACGAAAGCGCAGATGCGCGATTTCCCGTAAAAATTCAAGACTGTGCTTTTTTGGTTGAAGGGGAAATTTTTCCGCATGACTGTCGCCGAGAACTTCTGCTTTTTGTGCTTTTAATTCCACTTTTTGCCCTTTGCCTAAAGAAGGAATTAAAATTCCTGTTATTTTTAATGCGGCGCCGGTCGTAATTCTTTTCAAAAGTAATTCATCAAATTTGCCTAGTTCAAGTACGATCTGAAGATGAGAATTGGTACTGCCATCATTCAGTGCAATAAACTGGTTGTTTCTGAAAGTCCTGACCCAACCCATAACGGTTATTTCCTGGTTTAGAAAATCACCTGCCAAAACATCTTTGATGCGTACTCTTTTGTTAAACATTTCTTTTTTTTTAGAAACGCAAATATAAAGTAACCGCATAAAATTTTTGGCGTAATCCTTGTTTTATCAGTATTTGAAGAGTAAAAAGCATCGACAGTTCAGTCATTTGGAAGCAGCACATAAAAAGAAAAAAATTTCTTGTTTTATTATTTTAATGTAATATTGCATCAGATTAAAGCTGACTAGTTTTCCTTTTGCTACGATTACATCAGTATTAACAGAATCCATTCCAAATAAAAATATTCAAATTTAGATTTTACAACTCAATTAGTGTTTTTGACTATTAATCTATACGTCTCTTTATGTATGACATCCTACAACTGAACGATATGCTCGTTCCAGAGTTGCTTGATATTGCTGAGCAACAAAATATAACTGACACAAATAATTTAGAAAAACAGGAATTAATTTATAAAATTCTTGATAAACAAGCATCTATGACACCCGATGAAAAGAACGATAAAAAAGAAGCTGTTGCAGAAAAACCAAAGCGTAAACGGATTGTAAAATCTGTGGCAAAAAAGGAGACCGCCGGCGGCTTACCCGAGGATGAAACTTTGGTTGAAGAAAAGCAGCCAAAGGCTAAAAAACTTGAAGAGAAGAAAAAGCCTGTGAAGAAACAGAAAGAGGAATTAACAGCTGTAAAACCGGAATTTGATTTTTTTGCTGACGATGATGAAGATGACCGCGTAGAGCGGCTTGCAGACCCGAAAACGATTGCTCCGGCATTAATAGAATTACTGAAAAGTGAAGATGAGGAAGAAGCGGAAATACTGCCTCCTATCGCACCTTCAAATGGACACGGCCACCATCAGAAAAGTAACTTTGGACAGAAAAAAGAGCCATCTTTTAATATCGAGTTTGATGGAATTATCCTGGCGGAAGGTGTGTTGGAAATGATGCCAGATGGTTATGGTTTTTTAAGAAGCAGCGATTATAATTATCTATCTTCTCCTGATGATGTTTATGTTTCTCCTTCGCAAATAAAATTGTTTGGTTTAAAAACGGGCGACACAGTTTATGGTTCTGTCCGTCCTCCGAAAGAAGGTGAAAAATATTTTGCTTTATTAAAAGTAGAAACCATCAATGGAAAAGGGCCGGATGAGGTTCGTGACCGCGTTCCATTTGATTATCTAACCCCGTTATTTCCTTACCAGAAACTGAATTTATTTTTAGGGCCAAATAACCTTTCCACGAGGATCATTGATTTATTCACACCTATTGGAAAAGGCCAGCGCGGACTGATAGTTTCTCAGCCAAAGACCGGTAAAACCATGTTGCTGAAAGAAATTGCCAATGCAATTGCAGCCAATCATCCGGAATGTTATTTAATGATTGTTTTGGTTGATGAAAGACCTGAAGAGGTTACCGATATGGAACGCAGTGTGAAAGCCGAAGTGATCGCTTCTACATTTGATGAACCTGCAGAAAAGCACGTGAAAGTAAGTACAATGGCTTTGCAAAAAGCAAAACGCTTGGTCGAATGCGGGCATGATGTAGTGATTTTGCTGGATAGTATTACGCGTTTGGCGCGTGCACATAATACCGTTTCTCCCGCAAGTGGAAAAGTTTTATCCGGCGGTGTGGAAGCGAATGCGATGCAAAAACCAAAACAGTTTTTTGGAGCGGCGCGCAAAATTGAAAATGGCGGTTCTTTGACAATTATTGCGACAGCTTTGGTAGATACCGGAAGCAAAATGGATGAAGTGATTTTTGAAGAATTCAAAGGAACCGGTAATATGGAACTGCAACTCGACAGAAGATTATCCAACCGCAGAATTTTCCCTGCGATTGATATTATTTCTTCTTCTACCCGTCGCGATGATTTGCTGCTTGATAAAGATGTATTGCAGAGAATGTGGGTATTGCGTAATCATATGGCAGACATGAACCCGGAAGAAGCGATCAATACTTTGATGAAAAATATGAAAGGAACAAAAGATAATGCAGAGTTTCTGACTTCGATGAATGGATAAAATTTTTATTATCCATAAACGGAAATGAGAATTCGTTTTATTTATTTGCTTGTTGTTTTTTAAAATAACAAAACCCGCTAAAAAAGCGGGTTTTTTCATTATAAAGATGGTAAACGATACTGCTCATTTCAAATCTAACTTTATCTGCAATTCTTCCATTTGTTTTTCATCAATCGTAGAGGGTGCGTCTATCATCACATCTCTTCCTGAATTGTTTTTTGGAAATGCAATAAAATCGCGGATAGATTCGCTTCCGCCGAGAATGGCACAAAGCCTGTCGAATCCAAAGGCAATGCCGCCATGAGGAGGAGCACCATATTCAAAAGCGCCGAGCAAAAATCCAAATTTGTGCTGCGCTTCTTCTTTGCTCATTCCCAAAGCCGCAAACATCTTTTCCTGCAGATCTCTTTGGAAAATCCTGATAGAACCTCCGCCGATCTCATTACCGTTTAAAACCATGTCATATGCATTGGCTTTAATTTTTGAATAAGGATGCTCCAGGTATTTTTCTGAGTTTTCAATCAAAGGATTATTGTTGATCATCACCTGGATGTCTTCAGGTTTTGGGGACGTAAATGGATGGTGACGTGCTACCCAACGGTTGCTTTCTTCATCGTATTCAAACAAAGGAAAATCAAGCACCCATAAAAGTTTATATTCATCCGCTTTGCGCAATCCCAATTTATCAGCCATGTATAACCGTAAATCGCTGATTGCTTTTCTTGTCCGCTCTTCTTTTCCGGCGAGAATTAAAATTAAATCGCCTGATTTTGAATCGCAGAAAGAAGCAAAGTCTTTTAATTGAGATTCATTAAAGAATTTATCAAAACTGCTTTTCAACGTTCCATCATGATTCACTTTTATAAAAGCCAGGCCCTTCATTCCTATCTGTGGACGCTTTACCCATTCTACCAGTTCGTCTGTCTGTTTCCTGGAATAATCGCTGCAACCGGCAACAGAAATGGCTACGATCGTTTCTGCTTCATTGAAGACGCCAAACTCGCCCTGTTTCAGTGTTTCAAGGAAAATCTTATTTTCAGATTTTAAATTTTTTACCTTCATATCAAACCTGATATCTGGTTTGTCGTTTCCATAATTCCACATGGCATCTTCCCACGACATTCTTTCCACCGCTTCTGTGTAATCAAGATTTTTTACTTCTTTAAAAATGTATTTGATCAGTCCCTCAAACATTTGCAAAATATCTTCCTGCTCTACGAACGACATTTCACAATCTATTTGCGTAAATTCCGGTTGCCGGTCTGCGCGCAGATCTTCATCACGAAAACATTTTACAATTTGATAATAGCGGTCATATCCGCTCACCATCAGCAGCTGTTTAAATGTTTGTGGAGATTGGGGAAGGGCATAAAATTCACCTGGATTCATACGGCTTGGAACCACAAAATCCCTTGCACCTTCAGGCGTTGATTTGATTAAAAAAGGCGTTTCAATATCGACAAATCCATTTTCATACAAATAATTTCTTGTTGCCCGATTTACTGCATATCGCAATTGAAGATTTTTTTTCACCGGGTTTCTTCTCAAATCCAAAAAACGGTATTTCATCCTCAAATCATCGCCGCCGTCCGTATCGTCCTGTATCGTAAATGGCGGAACTGCCGATTTATTCAACACTTTATATTCTGAAACATTTATTTCAATATCACCGGTCGGGATATTGGGATTCTTGTTGCTTCTCTCCGAAACAATTCCTTTTACCTGCATTACAAATTCTCTTCCCAATGGATTTTTATCCAGTTCTTCTGTAAGCTTCTCATTGAATAATAATTGCGTAATCCCATACCTGTCCCTTAAATCGACGAAGGTGATACTTCCAAATTTACGGATGGTTTGCACCCATCCGGCCAGCTTAACTTCTTTGTTAACGTCTTTCAGCCGCAATTCACCGCAGGTATGTGTTCTATACATTTTTTTATTTTTTTAAAAGGGCTGCAAAGATATAGCTTATCGCTTTTTTTGTGGTGACAAAAAACAGTAAAGGTTGTTTAATTTCGGCGCTGAAAATATTTTAATTTGGAATCACCTTGTATTAAAAGCAAATTGGCCAGTACCGGGCAAACCATTTTTACCGTGATGAGCGCTTTGGCTGCAGAACACAAAGCAATTAACCTCGGTCAGGGCTCGCCGGATTTCGAAATGAATGAAGAACTGATTGATTTGGTAGCGAAAGCGATGAGAGATGGACATAACCAATACACACACCGCAATGGTTTGCTTTCTTTAAGAGAAGCGATTGCCGAGAAAGTGGTTTTCTTATACGATAATAAAGTAAATCCCGCCTCAGAAATTACCATTACGCCTGGTGGCACTTATGCCATTTATACAGCGCTTACGGCTGTTTTAAATCCTGGTGATGAAGTAATTGTGTTGGAGCCGGCATATGATAGTTACGTTCCAAATATTGAATTGAACGGCGCAATTCCGATATTGATTCCGCTTGTGTATCCTGATTATAAAATTGATTGGGATTTGATAAAGGAAAAAATTACTCCCGCTACCAAAATGATTATGCTCAATTCTCCAAACAACCCTACAGGAAGAATACTGGATGAGAATGATATAGCACAATTAAGAAACATTCTGGCGCGGACCGGCATTTTTATTTTGAGTGATGAGGTATATGAACACATCATTTTCGACGGCCGCAAACATGAAAGCATTTTAAAATACCCGGATCTTTTTCAGCGCAGTTTTGTCACTTTTTCCTTTGGTAAAGTATATCATTGTACCGGGTGGAAAACAGGTTATTGCATTGCCCCTGAACCACTCATGAAAGAGTTTTTAAAAGTACATCAATACAATTGTTTTTGTACCAATTCGCCTTTTCAATACGCACTTGCGCATTTTATCCACAACAAAGAACAATACCTGCAGTTGGGAAATTTTTTACAGAATAAAAGAGACTATTTTCAGAATTTAATGGCACAAACAGGATTCAAACCTTTCCCTTCTTGCGGAAGTTATTTTCAATTATATAGTTACGAAGATTTAAGCGATGAAAGTGAAATTGACTTTGCTAAAAAGCTAACAATAGAAGCTGGCGTCGCTACGATTCCTGTTTCCGCATTTTATCAACAGGGAAAAGACAATAAAGTGTTGCGTTTTTGTTTTGCTAAAAAAGAAGAAACTCTTAAGAACGCTGTAGAACGCCTTGTTAATTATCAAAAAAGAAATAAGAATTTCCCTTAATTGTTCGATTACTGTAAAACGCGTTGTGTCAAAAAGTGTGGCAAATGGGCAATTGATTCTCAAATCGGTAAAAAAAATCAACAACTTAACCCGGTTCGTTAAATTCTTTAACAGTAAATAGAAGCGCTTATTCGTGGAATATATTTTGATAGCTTCTATATATCAATTCAAAAATCTTAAAAATTATTTTATGAAAAAAATCAGTTTTGCGTCGATAATAGCCGCTGCTCTTATTCTATCTGCCTGCAATGGCAATTCGAATAAAACAACGACTTCCGACAGCACATCAATGACAAACACTACCGATACAGGTATGAACCACATGGCTACTACAGATACCATGAATCATACAGATACAACTACCCATAGCAATGCGGTAGCTACAGTAGGAAACGATGAACAGGATTTTGCAAAAGATGCAGCAGCAGGAGGAATGATGGAAGTTCAATTGGGAAATATTGCTCAAAAAAATTCATCTACAAAAGCTATCCAGGATTTTGGAAAAATGATGGTGGATGATCATAGCAAAATCAATGATAACTTAAAAGACCTTGCTTCAAAAAAGAATGTTGCTTTGCCGTCAACTGTTACAGAGAAACAACAAAAGGACATTGATAAGTTAAGTAAAGAAACAGGAACCGAATTTGATAAAGATTATGTTTCTATGATGGTTAATGACCATAAAGATGACATTGCCGCATTCAAAAAAGCAGGAGATAAAATGAAGGATGCTGACTTTAAAGACTTTGTCATTAAAACACTTCCTACGCTTCAGAAACATCTGGATGCAATACAGGCCATAAAGAAGAAAATGTAAATACCAGGGATAAAAGGGAGCGCGTAATTGCGCTCCTTTTTTATTATTGCGCTCCTTTTTATTTTTCAGAACGAAGAGAGATTGTATTCTTACTAGTTATAGTCAATCCGGGAATATAGTTTCAATGCGCTTCCAGCCAGTTTTCTCCCACACCTATTTCTGCCTCTACCGGCACATCGTTTGGCAGCTTCATCGCATTTTTCATCCCGTCAATTATAATTGGCTTTATCGTTTCAATCTCTGATTTATACGCGTCAAAAACAAGTTCATCATGCACCTGCATGATCATTTTTGATTTGAAATTGTGTTTCTGAAATTCACGGTGAATATCAATCATTGCAAGCTTGATCATATCGGCAGCCGTTCCCTGGATCGGTGAATTAATTGCATTTCGTTCTGCATAACC
>Ga0068855_100007148_pt1 | contig 13552 bp, 12 predicted proteins | sample KBSCornC52_FD_66592 | JGI IMG/M metagenome (GOLD analysis project Ga0068855, IMG submission 66592) | Corn rhizosphere microbial communities from Kellogg Biological Station, Michigan, USA - KBS Corn C5-2 | ecosystem: Host-associated > Plants > Roots > Rhizosphere > Soil ... | reverse complement strand
CGGGAAGATCAGCCGTCTGAGAACGAGCCCGACATAGCGGATAGCGAGGAAGCCACGAAGGATGACGACGGATTGGGGAACGGACCGTCCCACGACGAGACAGAGAACGAAAAGGATTAGCCGCGGGTGTTGTGAAACGAAATGCTTTTATAATTGCCGGTTTTAGGTTCGATGATTGATACGGCTGCTTCGGGTCAGTTTTTCAAGTAGTTATGACCCAAACGGGAAACGGACATCCTTTGGATGCCCGTCATTGTTGAACTTATTAGCTCCGCAGGTTCACTGTGTATTTAATTTCTCAATACGTGCAATCTCAAACCCAACGGTCTAAGCGATCCTCTTTTTACTCCGATTCTTTGTTTACTCGCAAAAAAATCGTACTCATAAGGATGGAGTGATCTAAATTCATTGGTTATTAGTTGGTGATACGCGGCATCTAAAGGGGCAAACGCCCCGTCTTTCGCCCCCAAATTTGGGAGTGATGTGGGTCATTCAATTCTCTCGGCGTTGTTTGGATACAGCTTTTAGAAAGCTACTGAACTACAGCTGGAACAGTTTACGAGACGCGGGCATTTTCAAATGTCACTCCAGTCAAGCCTGCTTTTCGAATGACATGCTTTAGGCTGTCAGTCACGTACAAACCGCTAGGCACCTCCCAACCAACTCGTGGGATGTAAAAGATCGAATATTTGGAGATTTTAGCCTCAGAAAAGACCGGTACTACTATATGCTTCGTTCCTTTTACAAAAATAGTGCTGTTGTGATCAAGCACATCCGGCAAATCAGTAAAACGTGGAACATAGTAGACTCGACTTTCGTTTTTTGAGCGAATGTTAATGTTCATCCACACGATAGGTTCTAGCCCTGACAAATTAACATCTATTAGGGATTTCATCTTGGGAGACATTACATTCCATGCCATCGTGTTAGGTAAAAGGTCTTGCCAAATTTTCGCTAGCCCTGTGGTATCATCATCAAAATGAAATTCATTTTCTTTGAGGAATGACCTTTTTAGAAAAAGGTCAAACGGTACATGGTCAGCGTTCCTGAGCTCAGGAATTAAAGAACGGGTGAGCAAGTCCCTATGCTCTGGACACGCAATTGCAGAGTTCTTAAAAGGTTTTTCAGTTAGGAAATAAACGTTTTTCATCCAAACCTAGCGTAAACAATATTATGCGAGGGTTTTCTAACTCTTGATGTTATCGTCCCAAGGAAGTGGAAGCTTTCCCTTTAATAACTTCTTCTCAAGATCGATACTTAGAACATAATCTGCATTAAATGGCCACGTATCGGCCTTCAAATCGTCGGTTTCGGTTTCACGTTGGAGAAGGAAATACAGAAAATACCAATGTGATGATGCAACCGCATAACAAGGCCTATTATAACTGGTCTCATGATCGACGAAATAGATTGGGTGATAAGGTACCACTTGCTCACTCGCGTCTATCAAGTAATAATTGCCTAAGCCATCACCGGCAATAGGTATCCACAACTTCTGCAACCAAGCCGAATGTTGCTTTAGATGCCATTCAATTTGTAGCTAATTTGAAGCTGGTGCGACACCGAAAACACCTCCTGGACCAATACAGGGACCGTTGCACAGCTGGAGCCATTCGACCAATTCCTCTGGTAAAGGTTCGGAAAATAGCATCGCAAGTTGTTTAATTGACTCTTCATCTGCCCCGGGGGGAATATCACTTCCGGGAGGCCGTGGAACAATTTGCAACAGTCCATACCTACGGTCAATTTCAAGCGCCATTCGCGATCACATCCGCAGGTGAAGGCAAAGTCCTGTTAAGGCAGAGCGAAATAAATTCCACTCGCCGCTGATAGCATTATGAACCGCACTATCAACACCAACCAAATTCGCCAAACGATTAGGGTCACCGGGCATTACATGTGACCATTCCAAAGGAACCGGTTATGTACGTCAAGCCCATCCCAAATAGCACGTCTTCCAGTCACTTTTTCCCAAGTGTTTCTCGCGGCAGATCTGAGGACATCTTTCTCACGACCTTTGTCTCATGACATCTCTCCGATCGGCGGTATGAATCGCGATTAAAAGCTACCGAAATAGGCGAACCGCTCTTGAGTGAAGCTGAGGCCGCAAAGTTCCTCGGCATCTCGAAAATGACCCTTCTTAGGAAGCGAAGTGCAGGAATTATAGGGTTTTTCAGAGTTGGATTCCGAGTCCTTTATTCAAACGAAAAACATTTGATTCCTTTTCTTGAAAGTTGTGAAAAATCGGAGCAGGTTAAAACCCGGTTAACCACCCAATACCCCTCAAGGGGAATATAAACTCAGGTGTTAGGAAACTTTTTAGGGAACAAACAAAAGCCCATCAATTATTGATGGGCTAACTTATTGAATTTATTGGCTCCGCAGGTAAGACTCGAACTTACAACCCTTCGGTTAACAGCCGAATGCTCTGCCATTGAGCTACTGCGGAACATCGCCATGAGGCGAACTTAAAGATTAGGAATTTATCGCATTCTTGTCAAGTTTAGGCCGATAATGCTTCGCATTTTGATGTTTTTGCCCTAGAATATTCGCGAATCGGTCCGCGTGCAGGATTCGAGGAGCCGCTGATGCCCAAGGCAGAACTTAAGACCAAAGAAACGAACGCCAGCGTCGAAGAATTTTTAAGCAATATTGGCGATGAGCAAAAACGTAATGACGCTATTTCCATTTGCGAAATGATGGAGCGTCTGAGCGGCGAAAAACCAAAAATGTGGGGGCTGGCCCTTATCGGATTCGGCAATAAAGTGATCAGGTACGAAAGCGGCCGTGAACTTGACTGGATGCGGATCGGCTTTTCACCGCGAAAGGCAAATCTTACACTGTATCTAACGGACGGCGTTGCACGTCACCCAGAACTGCTCAAAAAGCTTGGGAAACACAAAAATGGCGTCGGCTGTCTCTATATCAAAACCCTGTCGGATATAGACCTCAAGGCCCTTGAAAAACTGATCTCTGCCTCGCTCAAAAACGTAAAATAACAGCCGCCAGGCATGTGCTTTTTGATACGGCCGCTGCAAAACGTATAATCTTTCCTTTAATCAACCTTGGAGAGATCCCGTTTGAAGCACGAATTAATACTGATTCTAGATTTCGGTTCGCAATATACGCAGCTCATAGCTCGGCGCGTCCGCGAACAGGGCGTTTATTGCGAAATTCACCCATTTAACCTGCCCGTCGATGAGATCATCGCGAAAAATCCAAAAGGCGTGATCCTCTCTGGCGGCCCGTCTAGCGTGACAGATGAAGATGCGCCGCGGGTCGCACCGGATTTTTATGACAAGATCGACTCGCCCATCCTCGGCATCTGCTACGGCATGCAGTTGCTCGCGATCGACCTCGGCGGACGCTCGGAACCGGCTGCGCGTCGCGAGTACGGCCATGCAAAGTTAAAGGTCGTGTCTCCCGAGACCAAGCTTTTTCAGCATCTACCATTCGAACTCGACGTTTGGATGAGCCACGGCGACCACGTGACCGTGCTGCCGAATGGATTTCATAAAACCGCGACGACCGGCGATGTTGTAACCGCTATCGAAAACGCCGCGCAAAATATTTTCGCCGTGCAGTTTCACCCAGAAGTTTCGCACACGCCGCTTGGCAAAGAGGTCCTGCGAAATTTCCTTTTCGAGATCTGCGGCTGCACGGGTGACTGGACGCCGGCGCAGTTTATCGCAGAGGAAATTGAGAAGATCCGCACGATGGTCGGCGAAAGCAACAATGTCGTTTGCGGACTGTCAGGCGGTGTCGATTCGACGGTAGCGGCGGCATTGGTTCATGAGGCGATAGGGGCGCGTCAGACCTGCATTTTCGTAAACAACGGCTTGCTGCGGGCGAGTGAATTTGAGGACACGCTAAAATTGTACAAGGACAACCTGCACTTGAACGTTCGCGGTGTCGATGCGTCCTCGGAGTTTTACGGCGTGCTCGAAGGCGTAGTCGATCCCGAAAAAAAACGAAAAGCGATCGGCGCAAAATTCATCGACGTTTTTGATGCCGAGGCTCATAAGATCGGCGACGTTAAGTGGCTCGTGCAGGGTACGCTTTACCCTGATGTTATCGAATCGGTTAGTTTGCGCGGAGCCTCAGTTACGATCAAAACCCATCACAATGTAGGCGGCCTGCCCGAAAAAATGCACCTGAAATTGATCGAACCGCTTCGCGAATTGTTCAAGGACGAAGTGCGTCTTATAGGCAAGGATCTCGGCATTCCCGAACAGATCCTCGAACGCCATCCGTTTCCCGGCCCTGGCCTCGGCGTGCGAATTCTGGGCGACATCACGCCCGAAAAAGTCGAGCTGCTACAAAAAGCCGATAGGATATTTATCGAGGAGTTGCACAATTTCGAACTTTATAAAAAGGTCTGGCAGGCGTTCGCTGTGCTTCTCCCGATCCAGTCCGTCGGCGTCATGGGCGATTTTCGCACTTATGAAAAAACGGTTGCATTGCGCGCTGTTACCTCAACCGATGGAATGACCGCCGATTGGGCCCGCCTTCCGCACGACTTTCTTGCGAAAGTCTCGTCGCGAATCACTTCCGAAGTGCGAGGAGTTAATCGAGTCGTTTATGATATTTCGTCAAAGCCACCAAGTACGATCGAGTGGGAGTGAAACAATTAGCTTCGTCACCAAGTATTACTTAATTGAAATCTAATAACATCCTATGCAACAAACACGCCGAACTCCTTTCATTGTTCTTTTTGTCCTTCTCTTTCTTAGTTTTCAAGCCGTACAGGCGCAGAAAAGTGCGCTCAAGGTCGATTACACGGTTACCTTGTCGGATACGGCCGCTCAGCAATTTCACGTTACGACCGATATCAAAAATATCAATCAGCCGCGGCTTGATCTGAGTTTGCCGACATGGACGCCGGGTTGGTACACGGTCGAGAATTATCTAAAAAATGTGCTGCGGTTTCGCATCACGGACGCCAGCGGCAAGATCTTGCCGCATACGATGTCCAAAAAACAGACGTGGAATGTCGACACGCGCGGGATAAAAGAGATCAAGATAGATTACGATTATCGGGCAACGGTTCTTGCGCTCAATCAGGCAAAGATCACCAAAGACTATGCGTTTTTCACCGGCATAGAGTTATTCCTTCAAGCCGAAGGGCACCGTGACGAACCGAGCACCGTTCATTTTGCACTTCCCGCCGGGTGGAAGATAATTACGGCATTAAAGGACACAAGCGACCCGATGACCTTCACCGCGGCAAATTACGACGTATTGGTCGATGCGCCGGTTGAGATGGGAAATTTCGACGTGACCAAATTTGAGGTCGAGGGCAAACCGCATTATCTCGTGGCAAATCCTGCCGGCACATTCAGCTCGGAAAAAGCGCAGAAATTTGCGGGAATGCTCGCAAAAGTTGCCGAGGCCGACAGTAAAATGTTCGGCGGGCTTCCGTATGAAAAGTACGTTTATTTTTACTTTTTCGCGCCACCCGAATCGAATGCAAGCGGAGCTCTTGAGCACCTGAATTCGTTTGTCTCGTTCGCACCGTCCGGAGATGTCGCAACGCCGGAAATGCTCATCGGAACTGCATCTCATGAGTTTTTCCATCTATGGAACGTAAAACGCATCCGCCCGGCCGAAATGTGGCCTTACGATTATTCGCGCGAGAACGAGACGCCGCTGTTGTGGGTTTCCGAGGGGTTCACGAATTACTATGGCGTTCGCGCTCGATATCGTGCCGGATTGATGACCGAAAAGGATTTTCTCGCCAGCGTGGCAAGCGCCGCGACGGGCGTCGAAAACACCGAAGCCCGCGAATACATTTCGCCCGCCGAATCATCGGTTTCAACATGGGTCGGGTACGATTCGCCGACTGCTTTCAGCATTTCATACTATACGCAGGGGCAAAATCTCGGCGCGCTTCTTGATCTCTCGATCAGGAACGACACCGACGGCCGCTCAAGCCTTGACGACGTGATGCGAACGCTTTTCAGCGATTTTTACAAACGTGGAAAAGGCTTTACGACTGAGGACATGATCTCGATCATTAACCGGCTGACCAAAAAGGATTATCACGATTTTTATCGGCGATACATTTTCGGAACGGAGGTGCCCGATTACAACAAGATCCTTGGTTACGCGGGATATAAATTCGATAAGACCGCCCGACAGTCTCCGGTATTCGGTTTTGGAGCCAGGAATCGTAGCGGAGGCCTGACCGTTCTTGCCGTCGAGCCAGATTCGCCCGCGACGGCGGCCGGACTCAAGGTGGGCGATATTATCACGAAGATCAATGGCGAAGACGCGCGGCGTTCCGATTTTGGCGAGCTTGCCGGCAAAACGATAAAGCTGTCGGTGAGACGCGGATCTCAGGAAGAAGAACTTACAATGAATGTCGGTTCACGGGAATTCACGGCGTTTAGCGCTGCGGAGTTGCCAAATCCGAACGCAAAACAATTGCGTGTACGCGAGAGCTGGTTAAAACGATAGCACTTGTGAATTTGGGTTGCGGTGATCTCGATACATCGCAACCCGATATTATTTTTGATAGTCGGACGCAAACTCCTGCAGTTCGGTCGCATTCAGATCCGAAACCGCCCAAAACGACATCCCTCCGCGGTTCCATTGAACGATGTTGTAGCCCTGTCTTACCGATGTCTTCTCGCCGCTCTCCGAACCGCCTTTGGACGGAAAAACGAACAGGTTAATGTAGTGCTGACGTCGCTGGTAAACAAGCGCCGCGACCGGCCGGTTTCCAGCGTAATCGAGCCGTCCGCCGATCAGCGTAAATCCTTGCGAAGCCAGATCGATGACCGGCGGCGAAAAATCGAGCTTGCCGTCGAACCACGGTTTCACGGTGTGCTGGTCGGTGGACGGCACGTCCATCAAGTGGTTTGCCATCAGCGAACGGACATGGTTCGAGACGATCTCGGTCGCCAGAACGTCATCGCTTGACGGGCTGAGGCGAAACACGAACAGAGTTAGCAGCAGGACTGCAGCGACAGCTGTCGCAGTCGCGAGCCAGCGCCAATGCCAGATACGCTTCGGTTTTGGTTCGCTGCTTATCTCGCGCAACTCTTTTTGAATGCTCTTGCGCAGACTGGCCGGAGCGCTGAAATTAAACGAGCTGTCAAACGCGGCGCTCAGCGCCTGGCGATTTTTGTATGCGGCATCACACGCATCGCAAGCCGCAAGATGCTTTTCGATCTCCAGATGATTTACCAGATCGAGTTCTCCGTCCACGTAGCTATCGATCAATTCTCGAATGTTCTGACAATTCATTTAGCACCTCCTTTCTGACGCGCCGCCGCACACGCAACCAGACGATCGCGCGCACGCGCTAATCTCGACATCACCGTCCCAAGCGGCAGGTCCGAAATACTTGCGATCTCCTTGTATGAGAAACCTTCCAGTTCGCGAAGAACAATTATTTCGCGAAACTCGACCGGCAATTCGTCCAGCAATCGCCGCAGCTCCTGCCTGTCGACATTTTGGATCAGGATCGTTTCAGGATTTGTCGAGTCGGCTGCGTGTATTTGTTCGTCAAATTCGCTCAGGTCTTCGGTCGGACGTTTTTTCTGCAGCCAGGAATAGTATGTGTTGCGCACGATCCGCAATGTCCACGCTTTGCCGTTCTCCCCGTGAAAGCCGCTGAAGAATTTAAAGGCCCGCATTATCGCTTCCTGCACAATGTCCTCGGCATCCGCGTCATTTCGCGTCAGCCACCGCGCAAGGTTGTACGCGGCATCCAGATGCGGCAGGACGGCAGCTTCAAAATTGGCGGTCTTGGTTTGTTCCTGCAAGCTCCCTCTCTTTTTCTATTAAGTTCTGCTTTATGTAAAGACCGGGATTCCGGCCATTTTATTCCCAAAAAGAAAATTTTGCACTACCGGGAATTTTTTTTGGTACACGGCAGTCTTAGCGTACAAAGGCGGACTATGCATTTCTAAAAATAAAGTGTTAAACGCCGCGTACGAAAATTATGAGATTACAGCAAAAAGCAAAAAGAAAGATCCAGTTGGCGGTTGTCCTGATCGCACTTGGAATCTTGCTCGCAGGCTGTCAAACAGCGGTCAAAACCGACGAACACAAAATGGACACGGCAGCGCCGGGCGCGCCGAAAACGCAGCCGAATGTCGAGAAACCCGGCGAAAACGAAGTCCAGATAGTTATCGAAAATTTCGCTTACGTGCCATCCGAAGTAACCATTTCGCCCGGCACAAAAGTTACATGGATCAACAAGGACGAAGCGCCGCACACAGCCACCAGCGTCGATCAAAAATTCAATTCCGGTGGCCTCGATACGGACGACAAATTTTCATTCGTCTTCACCGAGAAGGGAGACTATCAATATTTTTGCACTCTGCACCCGCACATGAAGGCACAGATAAAAGTTAAATAAATTTTCCAAACAAAGATTGGAGATCATTATGAAAGATCAATTAGAAAAAAAAGAGAACGTAGCCGATGAAAGAAAGGTTAAAGGCACCGATCGCCGCGATTTTCTCAAGTGCATGGCGTGGGCCGGAACGGGTCTCGCATTTGCGATGAGCGGAGGCCTCCTGTCGTCATGCAGCATCGAAAATTTCGGTTCGGAAAAAGGAACATTGTCGTTCGTTCAGATAAGCGACACGCATATCGGGTTTAGCAAAGAACCAAATCCAAAGGTAGTTGACACGCTGCAGGCGGCGATCGACAGGATCAACGCGCTTCCGCAGCGGCCGCCGTTTTTACTTCATACCGGCGACCTGACGCATCTTTCCAAACCCGAAGAATTCGACACTCTCGCCGAGATCCTTAAAGGCGTAAAAACCGATCAGATATTTTTCGTTCCCGGCGAGCACGACACGTTTGTCGATCAGGGAAAACAATTTCTCGAACGCTTTGGCAAAGGGACACAAGGCAAGGGCTGGCAAAGTTTCGATCACAACGGCACGCACTACATCGGGCTAAACAATGTTGTGGCAGCGAGTTCAGGACCGACACCCGGTTCGTTCGCCAACGGCGGTAACGAAGGGCTTGGTTCGCTTGGGCGTGAGCAGCTGGAATGGCTCGAAAAAGACGTTGCGGGTTTAACCGCAAGCACGCCGATCGTGGTATTCACTCACGTTCCGCTGTGGCTGGTGTATCCGCAGTGGGGCTGGGGAACTGAGGATTCGGCACAGGCGCTGTCGTTCCTGAAAAAATTCGGTTCCGTTACGGTCCTTAACGGCCACATTCACCAGGTGATGCAAAAGGTCGAGGGCAACGTCACGTTTCACACCGCGCGTTCGACGGCTTACCCGCAGCCCGCGCCGGGAACTGCCCCCTCACCCGGGCCAATGAAAGACGTTCCCGCGGAGAAACTGCGTTCAACGATAGGGATAACGCAGGTAAGGTATATCGAGACAAACAGCCCGCTGGCGCTTGTCGATACGGCACTCGCGTAAAGCAATAGAAAATTGATATCTGGAGATTTTATTATGTATCTATCATCCGCACTGATTCCGTGGAACCACATACATCCGGTTCTGGTGCACTTTACGACGGCATTATTGCCGGCCTCATTTGCAAGTGATATTTTGGGGAAATTTACGCAGCGTTATTCCCTAACGCCCGCCGCCTGGTGGATGCTGCTTTACGGCGCTATCGCTACGCCCATGACCGTAGTTGCCGGTTGGATCTGGGCAGGCGAGATCGCGGGCCCGAGCGGCGTTTCGTCAATTCCCGGATTGGCGATCCATCAATGGCTAGGCACCGCATTGGTTTTTTGCTTTGTTGCACTGGCGGTCTGGCGTGGCCGGATCTTCATGCGTGGGCGCAACCCGGGCACCGCATATCTCGCAGTCGCGGGCGGCATCGTCGCGGCGCTGATGTACCAGGGTTATATTGGCGGGAAAATGACCTTGGGTTAACAACGAGTTATCGAGCAACTCCCATCACCTCAACACCCGGCGCCGGGCTGATGAAAAAGTCCGGCGCCGCGGTTCAACGGAATTAATCATACACATAAACGCGCATACCGACGCTTAGCATGTCGCTGAATCCCTTATCGGCAAATCGCGGTATTCGCGCGCATCCGTGGCTTGCTGCGGTAAACGGCACCGAGTTGCTGCCGTGAATCGCAAATCCGTTAAGAAAATAGCTTGGGTTATAGATCGTTCCCAGCGGAGCCTTTCTCGTGCCTTTTATCTGGCGTGTGATCTTAAACGCGCCGCGCGGCGTATGGGCGACGTCCCATTTGCCCTCGCTTTCGTAACGCTGGTCGCTGCCGGTCGAGGTGGAAAGGATCTTCGTAACCTGCCCGTCGCCGTTGACCAAAAAAATAACCTGCCGCGAAATGTCGATTTCGACATGTGCGTCGCCTCCATATTTTGCGGTAGGACGTGACGCCGATCGAATTTTTTCGAGCAGAGCATCTGTTAAAACGCCTGTTCGCTTTAAACCCTCAACTTTTTGAAACGCAGCAATTGCCTGCCGTGTCGAGTCGTCCCTTTTGCCGTCAACGCGAGTTATCCAGTATCCAAGGTTGTCGAGCATCTGCTCGGCCTCGAGATTTTTCGCGGCGAGCGTTTCGTTGTTTGTTCCAGCGGCGGCCATTTGGACGCCTGCGATGATCACACCGAGTAATGTCAAAAATACGATCGTTCTGTTTACTATTGCACGCATATAAGTTTTTTGAGGCGAACCTCACTTCATCAATATAAAAATCGCGGAAAATATCCGCCATGCTAAATGACGCTTGCCAAAGGGCTTTTTGCGTCCGTCACAGCTATAACGCGTAGCAACGCGCAAAATTGCATCAGATGATAAACTTTGAGCCAGATGCGATGAACGAACAACCGGTAACAATACGGTTTGATACTGTGGGATATACGGTCGGCGATACCGTGATCCTTGCGGATTTGAACCTTGATGTATACGAAGGCGAGATCCTGGTTCTGCTTGGCGAATCGGGTTGCGGCAAAACGACGACATTAAAGCTGATCAACCGGCTGATCGAACCGACCGCGGGTGAGGTTTTGGTTGAGGGAAGATCTGCGGCGGAGTGGAACCCTATAGAGCTTCGGCGGCATATCGGCTACGTTTTGCAGGAAGGCGGGCTATTTCCGCATTTCACCGTCGCCGAAAATGTCGCGCTTGTTTTAGGGCTCCTAAATTGGGATGCGACCAAGAAGCGCGAGCGCACGATCGAGATGCTTGATCTCGTCGGACTAAAACCCGACAAATTCGCGGACCGGTTTCCGCACGAACTTTCCGGCGGGCAACGTCAACGCGTCGGCGTCGCCCGGGCTCTTGCCGCTGACCCGCAGATCGTCCTGCTCGACGAACCGTTCGGCGCGCTCGATGCGATAACGCGAACCAACCTGCAAAAGGAATTTGCGCGGCTCGTTCGCGACCTGGGCAAAACCGCTGTTTTCGTCACCCACGACCTGCACGAAGCGATGCTGCTCGGCTCACGGATCGCCTTGATGGACAAGGGGAGAATTGACCTGCTGAGCACACCTGAAGATTTCAGAACTTCGGAACTGCCGCTTGCGCAAGCATACCTTGAAACGGTAAATCTCTAGCTTTTGTCTTCATTTGGTCTTATAAACCGGAGGATATTTTATTTTCCGCTGATCAGGTTGAGAGATATTGCGTGAAAGGCGGGTTTTTACTGGATAATGACTGAACTAAATGTCCTATCCCCGGTGCACCCGATTTCATTTGAGCTAATAAATATCTTAGAAAAACGCGTCAATATTTCGTTCCGTTGAAAAATTATTTCATTCCGGGACAAAATTCTTCCGCCTATTTATAAAATTATTTCATTCACGGACAAATTCTCTCGCCCACGGACAAAATTATTTCACTCACGGATAAAATTTTTCCGTTCATTTATAAAATTATCTCGTCCACGGACAAATTATTTCGTTCCCGCATAAAATCATCCCGTTCCCGGACAAAATTATTCAGTTCCCGTAGAAAATTATTTCGTTCCTGGTACAAATTCTGTCATTTATTGAGGACAAAGTTTCATTACCGGAAGACAAGATCTTGGTTCCGGAAGACAATACTTCATTCCTTGTAGATTCTGCGGCAGGCAGGAATTAATGCGGCAGCTTTTCGATCATTCGGGGAGTAATAACAGTTGTTATGCTATTGGTCGTCGAATCTATTTCAACTGATTCATCTATTGCTAACAGCCCCACAACCTCGTCGACTTTAGCAAATAACGTAACTTTGACTTCGCTCTTTTCACGAATACTGATCTTTATATTTTCAATTATAGAATTTGCAAAACCGGGTCGTGAAATATTCAACCTATAAATTCCGGCAGGAACCTTAAGGAAGGTAAATGAGCCATTTTCGTCAGATGCGGTTTCTCGAACCAGATCTTGACCTCCGGAAATAACTATCTTGGCGTCTGGTATAACGGCTCCGTACGGATCGAAGACCGTTCCGATTAACAAGCTTTCCTGGTTCGCCGTCATTGTTTTGACGATATTGATATCTGAAGCATCAACGGTCTTTTTATCTTCTTTTTGCTGCCCAAACGAGATCGAAAACAGTCCGAGAACCGCAGTGAGCGCCGCTCCTGCAAATTTCGCGATGCGTTTGCGATACGCACGCAAACCAACCGGGCAATCATTGGTTAAAACGGTTCCGTCTGCGCGCTTGTAAAGGCGGATACACAGTCGGCCTTCGCGGGTTAGTATCAGATCTTCAGCTTCAGCCATAGTCATCGCCGAGATGTTATAGACGTTTAGCCTGCACGAGGCACAATGTCTGACTCGCTCGTCGCCCGACATAGCTTCCCACCCGACGTGGCAGGGTGAGGCAACACGTAAACTCTTTATATCGAATTGGTTATTGTGCATGTTTCTACCCCTTCCGATGACCGAGGCCTTCGCTTTGTTGCTTTAGGCGTAAATTTTTCTGCTACAATGATATCGCTCAAATCCACTTAATTCCGAACAGTTTTTGCAATGAAGAAAAACGATCCCAATAGACGCGAGTTCTTAAAGGCCGGAGCTGCCGGCGTGGCTGCTATGACCTTGTTTCGAAATTCAGTGGGCGGAACAACGCCTATTTTAGACGCCGATCCGTTTCCTGAGCTTGTCGAAGTTACAATTGGCGAGCTGCAGGCAAAGATGAGGTCCGGCGAACTGACCGCAAGGCATCTTGTCGAAATGTACCTCGAACGAATCAAACAGATCGATCCGAAAACCCGCGCCGTGCTCGAAATAAACCCGGATGCGCTCATAATAGCTGACCAGCTCGATAAAGAGCGAAAGCGTGGAAAGACCCGTTCAATGCTGCACGGCATCCCGATCCTGATAAAGGACAACATTGACACCGCCGATAAAATGCACACGACAGCCGGTTCTCTCGCGCTATTGGACGCTCCGACGCCGAAACAGGACGCGTTCGTGGCAAAGCAGCTTCGCAAAGCCGGAGCCGTCATCATCGGCAAAACAAACCTGAGCGAGTGGGCAAATTTCCGCAGCACAAAATCGATCAGCGGCTGGTCGGGACGTGGGCTTCAGACAAATAATCCGTATTTCCTCGATCAAAACCCGTGCGGTTCAAGTTCGGGTTCGGGTGTTGCTGTTTCGGC
>Ga0068855_100007146_pt1 | contig 13553 bp, 11 predicted proteins | sample KBSCornC52_FD_66592 | JGI IMG/M metagenome (GOLD analysis project Ga0068855, IMG submission 66592) | Corn rhizosphere microbial communities from Kellogg Biological Station, Michigan, USA - KBS Corn C5-2 | ecosystem: Host-associated > Plants > Roots > Rhizosphere > Soil ... | reverse complement strand
ATGGCGGGGACGACGGGGCTCGAACCCGCGACCTCCGACGTGACAGGCCGGCGTTCTAACCAACTGAACTACGTCCCCGCAATGCCAAATCGGCGTTTTCAGAATAGCACAGCGCTTTGCGCGACCGCATCTCTCGCAGCCAATTTGCCGGGTTTTCTGGTATGCTGGCAGTAGATGTTGTCCCAGCCTCCGCGCTCGCGGATGTCCGGTTTCGTGTACAGTTCCTGTACTCCCCCAGAATGAAGTCCAGCGTACAAATCAGCCGTGGCATTGAGTCCTTATTTGGGACTCGCGATGAGAATATCCGTCTGATTGAATCCGGCCTTAACGTCCGCACGCGGCTGCTCAATGACGCGCTCGAGATCGAAGGCGATGAGGGCGCCGTAGCCCGCGCCACCGGTATACTGGACGACTACGTGGCGCTGATGCGCGATGGCCACGTCTTCAACAACGGCGATCTCAACAGCTTCCTGCGCGTGGTTACCGCGGATCCCGACGCCACGCTCCGCGGCCTGGTCGAAAGCGGTAAGCAGCGCAGCTTTGGCAAGAAAATCATCACGCCGAAGACGATGAACCAGCGCCGCTACTTCGATGCGATCGAGCGTCACGACTTGGTCTTCGGTATCGGTCCCGCCGGAACGGGCAAGACGTACCTCGCAGTAGCCATGGCCGTCTCCGCGCTACTCTCAAAGCGCGTCAGCCGTATCGTCCTGACGCGGCCCGCGGTTGAAGCCGGCGAGCGGCTGGGTTTCCTGCCGGGGACGTTGCAGGAAAAAGTGGATCCCTTCCTGCGCCCGCTTTATGACGCTCTTTACGACATGATCGAGGCCGAAAAAGTCGAGAAGCTATTGGAGCGCAACACCATCGAAATCGCGCCTTTGGCTTTCATGCGGGGCCGCACGCTCAACGACAGCTTCATCATCATGGACGAGGCCCAAAACACCTCGCCCGAGCAGATGAAGATGATTCTGACGCGTCAGGGTTTCAACTCCAAGATGGTGGTTACCGGCGACGTGACGCAAATCGACCTACTGCCAGGCATGCGCAGCGGCTTGGTCGAAGTGGTGGAAGTCCTGCGCAACGTCGAAGGCATCAGTTTCGTACAATTCGACGATCGCGACGTGGTGCGCCATAATCTGGTGCAAAAAATTGTCAAAGCCTACGAGCGCTACAACGAGATCCTCGGCATTAACCGCCAGTTGTCGCTCAAACTATCGGACACGGCTCCCGTCGATGCTGCCGCCGAGCCAGTTACCGTTCCTGAAACAGCGGCCTGAGGCCGCTCCCCATGTCACCCCAAGACATTCCGTTGCTATTTCGTACCTCCCGCAGGGTTCGCAGGGAGGAACTGCGCCAGTTCTTGGGAGAGCTCACGCGACGTATAGCGGGCGGGCGGACGATCGCGTGCCTGATCGCGGAGGACGCCGAGATCCGGCGCCTCAACCAACACTTTCGCGGCCAGAACCACGCCACCGATGTGCTATCTTTCCCCGCGGCGGAGCGCAATGGAATCGCGGGCGACATCGCCATTTCGATCGATCGCGCCCGCGTCCAGGCCGCCGAACGCGGCCATTCGCTCGCCGACGAGTTGCGTATCCTGATGCTCCACGGCGCGCTACACCTGGCCGGCATGGATCATGAAAACGACTCCGGCGAAATGGCTCAAGCCGAGGCCCGCTGGCGTAAACGCCTGGGATTGCCGGACGGCCTCATCGAGCGGGCGCACGGCTCTATTAAGGCAACTCGATGACGTTGCTCTTCCTCATCCTCGCCGCAATCGTCGCGATCGTCGTGACTCTGGCCACTACCATCCAGGTGCTGTACCTGGAATCGCTGCGCATCCGGGCGCGCGAGCTGCCCTCGCTGGAATTTTTCAAAGCCACGCTCGAAACCAAAATCGGTCTTGAAACCGAACTGGGCGCACTTACGTTTTCCTTGGTCAAGCATCTGGGGCTGGCCGTGCTGGGCTGCCTCATCTTGGCCTTCACTGCGCAGAACGCCGGCGATTGGGAAGCTTTCATCGTCGCTCTCCTCCTGGTCTCGTTCTATGTAATTCTGGGCACCTACGTCATCCCGCAGATTATTTATCGCAAGAGCACCGGACAGGGGCTGTTGCCTCTGGTCCCACTATTCCGCTTGCTGGCGTTGTTGATGCGGCCGCTCACCTGGGCGCTCAACTTCCTGCAGTCGGTATTCGATCTTGGCGATCATCCGCAGGCCGACGAAGCCCCCACGCCCGAGGAGCACATCGATGCGCTGATCGCCGCCGGCGAAGAGGAAGGCATTATCGAAAAAGGCGATCGCGAATTGATCCAATCGGTGGTGGCCTTCGGGGATACCACGGTGCGCGAAGTCATGACCCCGCGCCCCCGCATCGTTGCCATACGGCAGGATGCCTCGCTCGACGCACTGCGCGAGGTGGTGATCCATGAGCAGTATTCGCGTATTCCGGTCTACGAGGAAAACATCGATCAGATCACCGGCTTCGTCCACGTGCGCGATATGTTTGAGCTCGACGACGAAGATCGCGCCAGGCGCAAAGTCCGCGATATCGTGCGCCCGATTCGCGCCGTTCCCGAGACCAAACCGGTAAACGATCTGCTGCGCGAGATGCAGGAAGAGGGTGCGCACATGGCCGTGGTGGTGGATGAATACGGCTCCACCGCGGGCATCGTCACCATGGAGGATATGGTCGAAGAAATTGTCGGCGAAATCCACGACGAGCACGAGCCGGAACGCGATTTCAGCGCCCAGCCGGATGGCAGCTACGTGGTTTCCGGCAGCTTCGACATTGGCCGGCTCGAAGACTTGCTGAATTTTCATCCCCACGAAGGCACCGAATCGACCACCGTCGGCGGCCTGGTTACCGAGTGGCTGGGACACGTGCCGGAAGCCGGTGAGACCACCGAACGCGACGGCATTTCGATCCAGGTTCTGTCCGCAAATCAGGTGCGCGTCGATCAAGTCCGCGTCTCGAAAGTTCTCTCTTCGCAATGAAAAAACACAAACACCGGACGGGATTTGTCACCATCCTGGGACGCCCTAACGCCGGCAAATCGACGCTGCTAAACGCGCTGCTAGGAACCAAGCTGGCGATTGTAGCGGCTAAGCCACAGACCACCCGCACGTCGATTCAAGGTGTACTGACGCTGCCCGAGGCCCAAATCGTGTTCGTGGACACCCCCGGCATCCACAAATCCAACACGCTGCTGAACAAGCGTATGATGGATTCCGTCCGCGCCGCTGCCGGCGCCCCCGATGTGGTCTTGTTCGTGATCGATGCCCTGGCGCCCGTTGGCGACGAAGATCGGCAAGCGGTGGATCTGGCGAAGAAAGTCGAGGCGCCCGTCATTGCAGTGTTAAACAAAGTCGACTGGCTGGAGGAAAAGCCTAAGCTCCTGGACCTGATCGAAAAATATCGCGCGCTGCATGATTTCGCCGCCTACATCCCCATCTCGGCAAAAACCGGCGATGGCCTGGATGTGCTGCAAGAGGAGATCATTGAGCGCCTTCCCTCGGGCGCCGCGCAGTATCCGAACGACTATCTGACGGATCAGCCGCAACGATTCCTCGCCTCTGAAGTGCTTCGCGAAAAAGTCCTGCATCACACCCAGCAGGAGGTACCGCATGCCGTGGCGGTGGTGATCGACTCCTGGGAGGATACACCCAAACTTCTCCGCATCGCCGCCACCATCTACGTTGAGAAGACCGGGCAGAAGGCCATCCTGATCGGCGCTGGCGGCGCGGCGCTAAAGAAGATCGGCACACTCGCGCGCAAAGAACTCGAGCATCTGTTTAATCGTAAAGTGTTCTTGCAGACCTTCGTGAAGGTCCGCTCCGGCTGGCGGCAGGACCCCGCGTTTTTATCGGCCGTCGACTGGCGCTGAGGGCGCATCGCTTTGCCGCTGACTCGGTTGTAGAATTGGAGAGGTAACTTATGCGCGTGATCTCCCTCATTCTGATACTGGTCTTGATCGTCCCCATGCTAGTGATGGCACAAGGAACGCCCGCCGACGATCGCATTTACGATGCTGTCCGCCGCAAACTTGCGGATGATGCCGACGTCAAGGGAGCCGGTTTGGAAGTTACCGTCAAGAATGGCGCCGTCACCCTGCAAGGCCGCGTTCACGACGAATCTGGGCGCGAAAAAGCCGCCCGCCTGGCAAAGAAAGTCAAGGGCGTCACCAGCGTGGATAACAAGCTCAAGCTGTTCAGCGATAATTAATGCCGGAAATGCCGCACTCCGGTAAACACCATCGCCAGCCCTAGACGGTCCGCCGCCGCGATCACCTCTTCGTCACGCACCGAGCCGCCGGGCTGAATCACTGCCGTGATGCCATGCCGGGCCGCTTCTTCGACGCCATCTGCAAACGGAAAAAAAGCATCGGAGGCCACCACCGATCCGGCCAACGGCAGCACCGCCTTGATCGCGCCGAACTTCACCGAATCGACGCGGCTCATCTGTCCCGCGCCAGCGCTGATCGCCTGTCCCGCGCCTTCCACCACCCGCGCGTATACGATCGCGTTGCTCTTCACGTGCTTGGCGACCTTCCAGCCAAATTCGAGCGCGGCCCACTCTGGGTCGGTCGGCGCGCGCCGGGTCTTCACCTGCGTTTCGGGCCGCGACAGGCGATGCACGTCCGGAGTCTGCGCCAGGAACCCGCCGCTAATGGACTTTACCACCAATTCCGCAGATACGGCCGCAACTTTCAACAGCCGCAGATTCCTTCTTTCCTTCAGAATTCGCAGCGCATCTGCGGCATAATCCGGCGCGGCAATGGCTTCTATGAAAGTCTTGGCGACTTCCGAGGCCGTCTCGCCGTCGAGAATCCGATTGAACGCCAGGACGCCGCCGTAGGCCGAGATGGGATCCGCCTGAAACGCACGGAGATAGCTTTCCGCGAGCGTTGCTCCCTCGGCGCAGCCGCACGGATTGGTGTGCTTAATGATGGCCGAGGCCGGTACATCAAACTCTGCGATCAACTGCCAGGCGGCATCCAGATCCACCAGATTGTTGTAGGAGAGTTCCTTTCCCTGCAATTGTTCGGCTCCCGCAATTCCTGTGGCGGAGGAGGCGTACAACGCAGCTGCCTGGTGCGGGTTCTCTCCGTAACGCAGCGCCAGCCGGCGCGGCGCGCGAATGTCCAGAACCGCGGGCAGCGTTTCGCCGGTCGGCGGAATCTCCGCCAGCCGTGCGCTTACCGAGCGATCGTAGGCCGCCGTCGTAGCGAAGGCTTTTTTCGCCAGCCGCCAATGAGTTTCGTCGCTCAGGATACCGTCGTGCCCCTGCAACTCCTCGATAATCGCTGCGTAGTCGGACGCCGCCGTCACCACCGCAACATCCTGCCAGTTCTTGGCGGCAGCGCGAATCATGGTGGGTCCGCCAATGTCTATATTCTCGATCAGTTCCTCTAGCGTGGCGTCTTTCCTGGCTGCTATTTTCTCGAACTCATAGAGGTTCACGCAAACTAAATCGATCGGCGGAATCCCATGCTCGGCAATGGCCCGCATATGTTCGGGCCTCGAACGCATCGCCAGAATTCCACCTGCTATTCGCGGATGGATAGTTTTTACGCGTCCGTCCAGCATCTCGGGAAACTCAGTGACCTCGGCTACTTCGCGCAACGGCGCGATCCCGGCCTCTTTGAGCACCCGAAAGGTTCCGCCGGTTGAAATCACTTCGATTCCCAGCTTCGAAAGTGCGCGGGCGAAGTCGACTACCCCGGTCTTGTCGGTGACGCTGATCAAAGCGCGCTGAATTCGTGACATGAACTACCCATTCTGACATGTAGGTATGGCATGCTGGACTTCATGCGTCTGGTTACGTTTCAAGCGCCTGGCAAGGACCAAGGAGGCCCACCGCAGGCGGGAATCGTCTCCGGCAGTCAGGTGATCGGCTTGGGCAGGGACATGCTGTCGGTGATCGCAGACGGAATTCTCCCGCCTGCGACCGGCCCAGCTTACGAACTGGCCGCGGTCCGATTGCTCGCGCCGATCCCGCGGCCGCCAAAGTTCATCTGCGTGGGGCTGAACTACCGCGATCACGCCCGCGAGTCCGGCCTTGAGGTTCCCACAGTTCCCACCATCTTCAGCAAATTCTCAAATGTCGTGATCGGCCCCGGCGCTCCTATCGTCCTTCCGAAAAATTCCCAGCGTCCCGATTATGAGGCCGAATTTGCCTTCGTGATTGGACCCGGCGGCCGTCATATTCCGGCGGCTCGCGCTCTCGATCATGTCTTCGGCTACACCATTGTCAACGACGTCAGCGCGCGCGATCACCAGATGGCCACTTCTCAGTGGCTCATGGGCAAGAGCTTCGATACCTTTGCGCCCATGGGTCCCTGGATCGTTACGCGAGACGAGATCGCCGATCCGCACGCTCTCGATCTGACGCTCGAAATCGGTGGCGAGGTTCTACAGAACTCGAATACCCGGCAATTGGTATTTGGAATACCCGCATTGATTGAATATATTTCTGCCGCCGTCACGCTCGAACCGGGCGATATTGTCGCCACTGGAACCCCGGCGGGCGTGGGCTTTGCGCGCAAACCGCCGCGCTATCTGCGGTCCGGCGACGAGGTGGTTATCCGTATCCAAGGAATTGGAGAACTGCGAAATCCGGTGATCAGCGAGTCCGCAGCCAGCTAGCGCCGGTAGTAAACTACACCACATGGCATTCGTACGTGCAGTGGCGCTCGGCGCCGCCAGCATCGTGGCAGCGGTTTTAGCGTATGGTCAAAGCGCTGACACCCTGCTGGTCAACGGAAAAATTCTCACCGCAGACGCGGCATTTTCCATTCGCGAAGCGGTCGCAGTCCGCGATGGGAAGATTGCGGCGACCGGAACCACGGCCGAGATGCGCCGGCTCGCCGGTGCCAAAACCCGCGTGATCGATCTGCAAGGCCGCACCGTCATTCCCGGTTTGATCGATTCCCATATGCACGCCATTCGCGCGGCGCTCAGCTTCGCGACCGAAGTGAACTGGATCGGCGCGTCCTCGCTCAGCGAAGCGCTCAACCGCATCCGCGACGCGGCGCACAACATGAAACCGGGCTCCTGGCTGATCGTGGCGGGCGGTTGGAACGTCCAGCAGTTCAAGGAAAATCGCCGGCCGACACAAGCCGAATTGGTGGAAGCCGCGCCCAATAATCCGGTTTACGTTCAACTTGGCTATGGCTGGGCCGTGCTGTCTCCGCTGGCTTTCAAGGCTCTGAATATCACCAGCGACGCCGACCTCCCAGCGCACGGAAAATTGGAACGCGACGCGGGGGGCCACCTTACGGGGGCAGTCAGCGGCGGACAGGACGCCATCATCGCTCTATTCGACCGGCTCCCTTTGCCCAATTTCGAGCAGCAGGTGGAAGGCACGAAGAAGTTTTTCCGCGAGCTCAACCGTCTGGGCTTGACCGGGGTTGGCGATCCCGGCGGAAACAACATCACTCCGGAAAGTTATGAGGCTATCTTCAAAGTGTGGCGCGACGGCCAGCTCAGCATACGGGTGGCCTACAGTTTGTGCGGCATGACGCCGGGTAAGGAGTTCGAAGAATACCAAAGTCTCCTGCAGTTGTTGCCGATGGGCTTCGGCGACGATATGCTGCGCTTCAACGGCTTGGGCGAGCGCGTAACCTGGGCCATGAACAACAACAACAAGCCGACTGACGAGGAAAAGGAAAAGTATTACAAAATCGTCAAGTGGGCTGCCCAGCACGGCATGTCCGTGACCATGCATTGGGCCAATGATGCGTCGGCGGGCCAGCTCCTGGGCATTTTCGAGCGCGTGAATCAGGAAGTTCCGATCTCGAAGTTGCGCTGGTCCATCGCGCACTTGAACGATGCGTCTCCGGCCACCCTGCGCCGCATGAAAGCCTTGGGCGTCGGCTGGACCGTGCAGGACGCAATGTACTTTGGCGGCGAACAATTCCGCGAGCAAAGAGGTGCGGACGCCGCGCGGCGCGCGCCTCCGGTGGTCACAGCCAAGGAAATCGGGGTGACAATGGGCGCGGGCACCGACGCTCATCGCGTGGCTTCGTACAATCCGTTCACTGCTCTCCAATGGTTTCTGGACGGCAAGACCGTCGGAGGCAAAGCGCTGCGCGGCCCGGAGGAGACGCCCAGCCGTGCCGAAGCGCTGCGCCTCTACACGCAAGGCAGCGCGTGGTTCTCGCATGACGAAAACAAGCGCGGCTCGCTCGAGGCGGGCAAGCTCGCCGATCTCGCGGTTCTTTCAAAGGACTATATGACCGCGCCCGTCGATCAGATCGGCGGCATCGAATCGCTCCTGACCATGGTCGGCGGCAAGATAGTATACGCAGCAGGGCCGTTGCAGAAGTGGGAAGAGGTTCACTAACCATGGCACACTCACGCCGCAGTTTTTTGAGCGCGGGCGCGGGAGTCGCCGCCGGTTTCGCGGCCCGCCCTGCCACTGCGCAGGCGCCCCTTAACCGCCTGCAAAGAGCCCGCCGCATCGTGCTCAAAGGCGGCATGGTACTCTCACTCGATTCCAAGGTCGGCGACTTTGAGAAGGCCGATGTCCTGATCGAAGACCAGAAGATTGCGGCCATCGCGCCGAACGTGCCGGCAACATCGGCAGTGGTGGTGGATGCCACCGGAATGATCGTGATGCCCGGCTTCGTCGATACCCATCACCATCAGTACGAAACTCTGATGCGCAGCATCCTCTCGGACGGCAATCTGGGGGTCTACGGCGACGCGCCCAAGAACTACGTCTCCGTGATCCAGGGCATCCTCACGCCGGCATATCTACCTGATGACGCCTACATTTCTGAGTTGATCGCGTCGCTCAGCCAGCTTAGCGCCGGCGTCACTACCACGGTCGATCTCTCCCAGGTTTCGCACACCCCCGAGCATTCAGACGCCTGTATCGCCGGGCTCAAGGAATCCGGACGCCGCGCGGTATACGCGTACTCGACCGGCGTCAAAGGCACGCAATTTCCCCAAGACATCGCGCGCATCAAGACCCGGTACTTTTCCTCCAATGACCAATTGGTGACTCTGGCTCTCAACACCGGAACCAACGCGGACCACTGGAAGCTGGCGCGCTCGCTGGGCGTGCCCATCACATCGCACATCGTCGGCGATCGTTTCGGCGACCTTGAACACATGGGCAAGGCCGGACTAATGGGTCCGGATAATGAATACGTGCACTGCACGCAACTGAGTGAAGACGTGTGGAAGATGATTCGCGACACCGGCGGGAAAGTCTCCATCGCCCCCGCTATCGAGATGCAGATGCGTCACGGCATGCCGCCGTTCCAGACCGCGCTCGACCATGGCATCCGTCCCAGCCTCAGTGTGGACGTGGAATGCAACATGACCGCCGACATGTTCTCCATCATGCGCGCCGCCTTCACGCTGCAGCGCGCCTTGGTGAACCAGCGCGCGGTAGCGGGCGAGAAGGATGTCCCCCGCATGCTCACCTGCCGCGACACCATTGAGCTGGCCACCGTTGAAGGCGCTAAAGTGGCGCATCTGGATCACAAAATCGGCACACTCACCCCCGGCAAGGACGCCGATATCATCCTGCTCGCCACCGATCGCATTAACGTATTCCCGATGAACAACGTCCCCGGAACTGTAGTGACCATGATGGACACCAGCAACGTGGAGCACGTGTTTGTCGCCGGTAAAGTCCGCAAATGGCAGGGGAAGCTGGTAGATATCGATCTCCCGCGCCTGCGCCGCCACATCGAGAGCGCTCGCGATGCTCTGCTCAGGCGCGCCAACTATTCGCGCGATCTGTTCGGCTCGTGCTGCGCAACCTCCTGACGCGATTAAATAAAACCCGCCGCGTTCCGGTCTATTTTTGGTGCGCCCGCGTCTGATAAACTGGATAAAGTTGGGAGGTCGTCTAACGGTAAGACTGCGGCCTCTGGAGCCGCGTATCGGGGTTCGAATCCCTGCCTCCCAGCCACTTCCGCACAGAAACCTATGCGATTCCACACCGTTTTGCTCCTGATCGCGCCGCTGTTAGGCTACGCTCAGGCGCCATCTGCGGCGCCTCCCACGAAGCCATCCGCAGCGCCGCCCGCGGAGGTAGATCAAGCCTTGCGGGCACAAGCCACCGCGTTTCTGAAGTATCAAATGGAGGGGAATTTTCGCAAGGCCTACGAGCTGGTGGCCGAAGACAGCAAGGATTACTATCTAGGGTCGACGAAGGACAAATCCGCATCGCTCGCCCTCCAGAAAGTCGAGTATTCCGACAATTTCACCAAGGCGGTTGTGAGTTCGGCATCCAAACAAGTTGTAGTCATGGAGGGCCGGCCCATTGAAATTCCGTCCGGGAGGATTGACCGTTGGAAACTTGTAGACGGCCAATGGAAGTGGTACCACGATCCTTCGAAAGATGTGATTATGACCGTGGTGGGAGCTACTCCGGTTACGCCCGCAGACCCTTCGGCAGCGGCTTCGCCGCTCCAATTGCCTAAGGATCTGAGTCCGGAAGCCGTTGCCGCAGCCGCCAAGAAGATTACCCCTGTTGCCGCCACTCTCAACCGCAGCGCCGTGCCCTTTACCCTCGGCAAGGAAACCACTGAAGAAGTAGTTTTCCACAATAACAGCCCAGGTCCGGTGCGCATCGATGCGGATCTGATTGCGGATTACCCGGAATTCGTCGTGCTGCCGAAAAAGTTCCTGGTGAGTCCTCAAGGGGAAATTACTTTTAAGGTGACGTATCATCCCTCTAACAAAGATGTTTTTAACGCCACCTTGCGCCTGACGGTTCAACCGTTCGAAAGAGAATATCGAATCCCTTTGATCCTGTCGAAGGAATCCACCGCGGGTAAGCCTTAGCACGGGAAATAATCACCGGCATCGGGCCGGCGGTTCACATTTCGCAGCCGTTCCTAAGCGCCGCAGGTTCCACGACTTAGGCATTGGGAACCATATAGCTTCCAGGCACAGAACCCGCACTATCGGGCAGGAGGTTTCGCCCAATGAGTGCACCCGTCAGTTTACCTGTGGTTCCACCGCAACCAGACCTAGATATTTATAGCCCCGTCACGCTTGCCCTGTTCCAGGAGTATACGCGTGAGAGCTATCGTTTCGCCTTCGGAGTAGATGCCCCGCCTTGGGACCCCACTCGGCTTTATAAGGCATGGTTTGATTCCAGTGGGTTTGATTCCAGTGTGTTTGACGCGGTGGGTTCCGGCGTGCATTACCAGGTCTTCGGTCAGGACGCCACCGGAGCCTGGGGATTCCAGAATCTGACCCTCGCGCCCGCCGATGCAGCCGCCGTGAATCTGCCAGGGGCCATCACCTATCCGCAATATGTCGTCCAGGGGACCGACGCAACCCGGGGTGCTTCCGGAATGTCGGCAAACTATTTGAGCCTCGAATCCGACGCTAATGCGCTGTTGCCCACCTTCGGAGGGAGCAGTCTTGTAGATCAGGGCATCACGCCGGTATTTCCGGTGGTCTATCCGGCCGATGAACCAAGACGCATGTGGGCTATTGTCATGCCTAACGGCAATCAGTTGAATGTAGGATTGCTGCTCCTTGAACGGAATGCCGGAGGCATAGGTTCTCCGGGGCATTGGGATACGTCGGCTGATTCGCTACCCAGTGGCTATCCGGCATGGTCCGCCGATCCTGCGGCGCCCACCGGCCTGAGTGATACGCGGCCCCACTGTGCCATGCCCGTGCGCTCCCTCTTGCCGAATGAGCGCGTGGGAATGCAGACCATTGGCATCCTCGCCGCGCCTGTGATCATGCGCACGGACCTGGGGCAAGCCGCTGCTGAATCGGCGGGGCAATTCACTCCGGCCGACCGGCAACATCTGGACGAGGTTTACCGCATTCTTAGCAAACTGGGAATGTAGAAAGAGAATGGAGAAAGAGAATGATGGGAACGCGTGGGTCCGCTGCAAATACAAAAGGGAGGGCCGAAGCCCTCCCTTTCATAACTACTGACTACTGTTACGTTAGTTCTCCAGTTCGTCCGAAAACGCCTGGTTGGTACGCGGCAGAGGCACCGTGAACGGGAGCGGCGCGCTGTTATTCGGACTACCGGGGAAGAACCCGGCCGTCGCCTTGTCGAGAACCAGACCCAGATAGGTCTGAGGACTCAGGTTCGCCGCGGAGATCGAGGCGATGCCATGGCAGTACTGGAATTGCGACTGCGCAATGACATAACCCGCGAAGTTGCCAGCGATCGGCTTCAGGCCGTTGCCGGCCGTCTGGGTAGTAGCACCTGGATTGCTGGGGCTGACCACGAACGCAACGTACGATCCGGCAGGTACCGAAGCCGTAGTGGTTTGCGGCGCAATCACCGTATCAGGACCGGCAGCGCTGCCAAAGCTCGACGGATTGAAGCTGATGTCGCTCGTACCGAAGAACCAGAAGGTTACCGTTCCAGCCTGCGGAGCAGCCAGGAAGCCGAAGGTTGGGCCTGGATCGAGTGAGGTGTTGGCGACCACGATACTGGTGGTAAACGAGGAGTCACCGACAACCCATGGGAACAGCAGGTCGCAAGCGCAGCGGCTGAAGGAGTACAGGTTAATCGGCGTGGTCGGCAACAAGCCCGTCACAAAGCGCGGGATGGGACCGACAGTCGAGGACAACGGATGACCGAGCGCCAGCGGCAAACCAGCCGTGGAGCCTGCGCCGTTATTGTAGAACGGAGCAAAGCCGGCCTGCGCCGTGGCGACCGTGTTGACTTGCGGGTTGGTGCCATTGAACGCGAGCACATCCGCGGTCACATTGATCGTGGCCTTTTCAATAGCCAGCGGATCTGCAAACAGCACTTCGTAGAACACCGTGAAGTTGCTGCCGGAGGTAGTAACACCGCCGACACCCACGGTGCCGCCGGCGCCGCTGCCGTCCGAATCCGTTGCGCCTACTGCGAGCATGGTGCCCGTGTGGATGCCGTTGCCGCCGCTGACGTTGATCAGGTCAACCTTTTGGGGAACACTGATGGTGGTGCCAGTCGGGATGTTGGAGAACTTCACGGCGAAGCGAGTGCCATTGCTGGCCGATCCGGCTAGGCCAATCCCGGTCTCGTCTGAGCTGGGAGTCGTGAAGGGAGTATTGCCGGCGGGTGAGCCAGTAGCGTTCGAAATGCCCAACGGCGGGTTCGGGGCCGGAACCGTAGTGGCCGGCGGGAACATGAATCCGCTTTCCGTGTTATAGAATGCATTCGGCACGTTCTGGACATTGTTTGCAGTGTTGAAAACGCTGGTGCCCTGGTACTGCCAGTCGGCGGTGCCGACGTACAGTCCATTGTCCGCAATCTGCTCCCAATTGCGAGCCTTAAAGGCGGACGGGAAACCTTCGAGCAGCGTCACACTGCCGGCATTGACGGTCTGTTCCTCGGTAAAGACGCACTGCAGAAACGGACCGGCGGTGGTACCGGTAACGCTGTCCAAGCCGTTGCGGATGGAACCGTTGGTCACATTGATCAACTGCGCGTTCACCGAGTTCGGCGACGTGAAGGTGACGAACGTCTGGAACGTGAGGCCCACACCGAAATTGCTGTTCGAGATGCGCCCGCCGCTCAGAAATACCGCGTTGCCGCGCAAGTTGGTGATGCGCAGCGT
>Ga0068855_100007145_pt1 | contig 13553 bp, 12 predicted proteins | sample KBSCornC52_FD_66592 | JGI IMG/M metagenome (GOLD analysis project Ga0068855, IMG submission 66592) | Corn rhizosphere microbial communities from Kellogg Biological Station, Michigan, USA - KBS Corn C5-2 | ecosystem: Host-associated > Plants > Roots > Rhizosphere > Soil ... | reverse complement strand
TTTCTTCGAACTCGCCGACCAGCCGCAGGAGGTGACGCTGGCCTGCACCCAGGAGGAGCTGGACCGGCTGTTCGCGCGCCTTCGCGACGAAGGGGTGCACCTGTTCTACGTCAAGAGCGAAGTCGAATTCGGCGTGATCGGCGAACCCGACGCCTGACATTGGCGTCCAGCGCGCTAGTGCGACTTGGCCAGGGTGGAATCCGCGTCAGGGAAGAACACCTGCTGGCCGTTGATCTTGTAGTTCGCAATCGTCGTCTGCCCAGCCGGCGAGGTCACCCAATCGACGAACTCCTGCGCTCCCTTGGAATTGAGTTGCGGATACTTCTTGGGGCTGACCACCATCACGCCATATTGGTTGAACAGGCGCTTGTCGCCTTCGACGAGGATGGCAAGATCACCGCGATTCTTGAAGTTGAGCCACGTACCGCGGTCGGCAAGCACGTACGCGCCCGACGAGGAAGCGATGTTCAGCGCCGGTCCCATGCCGCAGCCGCATTTCTGGTAGCCCGTTCCCTTTTCGGTCACGCCGGCGTCTTTCCAGTAGCGCAGCTCGGCCGCTTCGGTGCCGCTCTTGTCGCCGCGCGAGATGAATGGCGCGTTGACCGCCGAAATCTTCTTGAGCGCCGCGACGATGTCCTGGCCCTTGACTTTGACCGGATCGCTTTTCGGCCCGATCAGCACGAAGTCGTTGTACATCACCGGATAGCGTTTCTGCGCGCCGCCCTCCGCGACGAATTTCTCCTCGGCGGCCTGGTCGTGCACGAACAGCACGTCGGCGTCACCGCGCCGCGCCATGTCGATGGCCTGGCCGGTGCCCACAGCGACCACCTTGACGTCGATACCCGTCGCTTTCTTGAAGGCCGGCAGCAGATAGCCGAACAGGCCCGACTGCTCGGTCGAGGTGGTGGAAGCCATCGTGATCGATTCGGCGTGCGCGCCCGCGGCCAGTGCCAGGCCGAGTGCCCATGCAGCGATCCATTTCATGCCAGTTCTCCTTTCAAAAACAAATCGGCCTCGCGCGAGGTGCGCGCCAACAGCGGGCCGTTGAAAAATTCCTGCACCGGCAGGTCGGCCAGCACCCGCCCCTGCTCCAGGTAGATGACGCGCGTCGCCAGCCGCTTGACCTGGCCCAGGTTGTGGCTGGCGAAGACCAGCGTCATGCCGTCGCGCGCGAACTCCTCCATCAGCGCCTCCACCTCGCGCTTGGCATGCGGGTCGAGGCTGGAGGTCGGTTCGTCCAGCAGCAGTACATCCGGCCGAAGGGCCCACGCGCGCGCCAGCGCGAGCCGCTGCTGCTGCCCACCCGACAAGGTGCTCGCGTTGCGCAAGGCCAGTTCCGACAGGCCCACTCGCGCCAGCGCCGGCAAGGCCTGCTCCTTCGCCTCGCGCCAGCGGCGCCCGCGGATCCACAGGCTCAGCGCCACGTTCGACCAGACGCTCGCGCGCAGCATCCACGGCCGCTGGAAGACCATGGCCTGGCGCATTGCGCTGTCGCGCAGCACCGACCCCGCGCTCGGCCGAAGCAGGCCATGGAGCACGCGCAGGAGCGTGCTCTTGCCGCTGCCGTTGGCGCCGATGACCGCGATTCGCTGGCCGGCGAGGATCTTCAGGTCGACCTGCGACAGCGCCGTGACGCGCCCGAAGCGCAGGTCCACGCACCTGAGTTGCATCAGCGCGGTCATGCCGCGGTCCTCGCGAGCGGTGGCAGGTCGGCCGCGCTGCCATGCCAGCGGCCAGCCAACGCGATCAGCGCATTGAGCACCAGCACGACCAGCAGCAGCACGGCGCCGAGCGCCAATGCCAGCGGCAGGTCGCCCTTGCTGGTCTCCAACGCAATGGCCGTCGTCATCACCCGCGTGAAGCCGTCGATGTTGCCGCCGACGATCATGACCGCGCCCACTTCGGAGATCGCGCGCCCGAAGCAGGCGATGAGCACGGTGAGCAGAACGTGCCGCTCATCCCATCCCAGCAGCAGGCTGCGCAGCAGCGGCCGGGCGCCGATCGATGCGAGCTGCTCGCCGTGGTGCGCGTCGGCCTCCTCGACGGCGCGATGCGTCAGTGCGGTGGCCACCGGAAGCACCAGCAGCGATTGCGCCAGGATCATGGCCTTGAAAGAAAACAACCAGCCCAGAAAACCCAGTGGGCCGGAGCGCGACAGCAAGAGATAGACGACGAGCCCCACCACAACCGAGGGCAAGGCGAGCAACGTGTTGAGCACGGTCAGCAAGGCGCCCCGGCCGGCGAAGCGGGCCACGCCCAGCCATGCGCCGAGCACCATCCCCAGGAAACAGGCGATCGCGCACGACGCGCTGCTGACGGCGAGCGAGCGCAGCACGATCGCGACCAAAGCCGGATCGAAATGGATCATCAGCGACAGCGCCGTCGCGGCGCTGTCGAAAAAACTGTTCATTGCGGTCATCCTAGGGACGGCCGCTCGCACGCGCATCGGGGCTAGCGAGCTATGAACCCCGGTGCATACGGCTCGCGCGCATGCCCGATACTTGCGCATCGTGCGCAAGATCGAACTCTCCTACACCTGGACCGGGCAGCACGGGGAGCGCCGGATCCGCAACGCCCTCATGGACCTGTTGCACGCCGTGCAGGACAGCGGATCGATCTCGGCCGCGGCAAAGGCGGTGGGGCTTTCGTATCGCCACGTCTGGGGCGAGCTCAAGCGCTGGGAGGCCCAGCTCGGCCAAGCCCTGATCGTCTGGGAAAAAGGCCAGCCTGCGCGGCTGTCGGAATTCGGCCAGAAGCTCCTGTGGGCCGAGCGCCAGGCGCAGGCGAGGCTGGCGTCGCAGATCGAATCGCTGCACGCGGACCTGGAGCGCGCGTTCGCCGTGGCGTTCGACGAGGCGGCGCACGTGCTGACGCTATTCGCAAGTCATGACGATGCACTGGCCGCGCTGCGCGAGCATGCCGTGAACAGCGCGGCGCTGCACCTGGACATCCGCTTTTGCGGCAGTGTGGATGCGATCAACGCACTGAACGAGGGGCGCTGCACCATCGCGGGTTTTCACACACTGCCTCAGCCGGGTCCGGGCTCGCTGGCGCAGCGCACCTACCAGCCGCTGCTGCAGCCCGGCCGGCACAAGCTGATCGGCTTCGCGCGGCGCACGCAGGGGCTGATCGTTGCCGCAGGCAATCCTCTGGGCTTGCAATCCATCGCCGATGTGTCGGCGCGCCGTGCCCGGTATGTGAACCGCGCGCTGGGCACCGGCACCCGGCTCTTGATCGACGAATTGCTGGCGCGATCGCAGCTGGCGCCGCGCGACATCGCGGGCTATGCGAATACCGAACCGTCGCACGCCGCTGTCGCGCAAGCGGTCGCATCGGGCGCGGCCGATGCGGGCCTGGCGATCGAGGCGGCGGCGCGCTCGCGCGGCCTGGGCTTCGTGCCGCTGCTCAAGGAAGACTACTACCTGGTCTGCCTGCGCGCGGCCTTGGACGAGCCCGCCACGCAGGCGCTGCTGCAGGTGCTGCGCAGCCCGATCTGGCAGCGCCAGTTGGCGCAGCTGCCCGGGTACGAGCCGCAAGCGTGCGGCGAAGTGCTCAGTTTGCGCGCGCGATTGCCGTGGTGGCGGTTTGCCACGCCCAAGCAAGGCAGGTAGCCGTCAGAGCACGCAGGTGCGAAAGCCGACGAATGCATCATCGCGCGTGGGCACCGCGAAACCGCGGCCTTTGGGATGCTTCATGCGCGAGCGCGCTGCGAACGACGCGCCGCGCTGCACTCGCCCGCGGCCGAATTGAAGGTGAGCCTCGAAATCGGTGTGCCGGTTCCAGGCGTCGGCGCTAAAGCCGGGCCACGGACGCAAGGTGCTGGCCGTCCATTCGCGCACGTCGCCCCAGCGAAAGCCGCGCCGCGCGGCCGTGTGCGCGGCCATTTCCCATTCGACCTCGGTCGGCAGGCGCCGCCCCGCCCAGCGAGCCCAGGCATCGGCTTCCCACCAGCTCACGTGCATCGCGCTCTGGCTGGGCGACATGCGCACCGGCTTGCCGAAGAGGGTCTGCATCACCGCGCCGCTGGCCGCGCCGATCTGCTCCACGTGCCGCGGCCCGCGCCGCCCGTCCTTCGCCGCTTCGCGCTGCAACCACTCCCAGCCGGCAGGCAGCCAGAGTTCCGCGCGGTCGTAGCCACCGTCGTCGATGAACTCCACATACTGCGCCCAGCTCACCGGCTGCGCATCGATCTCGAACTCAGGCACATCCACTTCGTGAGCGCCTTTTTCGACATCGAAAGCGAAGCCCTCCCCCGTGGAGCCCAGCATCCAGCGGCCGGCGGGCACGAGCACCGGGTCGTGGCCCTGCATGCCGGCCGGCAGCGCCAGTTTCAGGCCCACCCCGAGCGCTTGCGCCAACACCACCAACTGCTCGCAGCGCAGGTCTTCGTGGAACAGCGCGACGCGAAAGAAATACAGCGCGGCGTCTTCGTCGGGCGTCTTTTCCAGCAACTCCAGGGTGCTTTCCAGGGTATCGAGCAGATACGCGCGGATGGCGCCGAAGTCGGGCAGGTCGAGCCTCCAACGCGCGCCGTGCGGCGCCAGCGCGGGGTTGAACCAGCGGTCGGCCATGGGCTCGATCGAAGCCAGCCGCACGCTGTCGGCCGGACACGCCGGTCCGAGGCTGCGCTGCGGGTTGCGGCCGATCCAGTATTCGGCCATCCATCCGATGTGGCCGGCCAGCCACGCGGGTAATTCGAGTTCAGGCCGCTGGGGCACCGCAGTGGTGCCCGCAGCCGCTGTTTGCTCGAAATGCGACAGCAGGTGCAAGCTATGATTGCGCGCGTCCATGAGCGCCAGCGAGAGCAGTTCGCGGCCCGCCCGGCGCATCGAGGGCGCGTCGATCGAGGCGGGGGTCATGTCGGGCGTGACGGCGGGCATAAATCATTATGACCAAGCGACGCACCGGGATAACACCCTTGGAGTGAGTCCCGGCGCATTTATAGTCGTGGCCGGTATTTATTACTACTACGTTGGCGTGTACCCTTGACACCGGCGCACGCGGGGAACCAAGGCGCTGCAATTTCGCGCCGGACGGAGAGAACATGCAGGCCTTGTTGAAATTTTCCAGAGCCGTCGACGCGCTCAACGCGTTTGTCGGCAAGTACATCATCTGGCTGATCTTCGCGTCCACCGTGATCAGCGGCGTCAATGCGGTGGTCCGGAAAGTTTTCAACGTTAGTTCCAACGCGTATCTCGAAATGCAGTGGTACCTGTTCGCCGCGGCATTCCTGCTGGCCTCCGGCTACACCCTGCTGCACAACGAGCACGTCAGGATCGACGTCATCGCGTCCAGGCTCTCCAAGCGCACCCAGATCTGGCTGGACGTGATCGGCTTCGTTCTCTTCTTGACCCCGATGTGCTGCGCGATGCTGTACTTCGGCACGCCGTTCTTCCTGCAGGGCCTGCGCTCCGGCGAAATGTCCGGCAACGCCGGCGGGCTGATCCGCTGGCCCGTCTACATGATGATCCCCATCGGCTTTTCGCTGCTGCTGCTGCAGTGCTGGTCGGAATTGATCAAGCGCATCGCGTACCTCAAGGGCCTGATCGAGGATCCGACCGCCAAGAAAGCGGCCAAGAGCGCCGAAGAAGAACTGGCCGAGGAAATCGCCCGGCTGGCCGAAGCGAAAAGCAAAGCCTGAGCGGGGACCAGCCAATGCAATTCATCATCCAGAACCTGGCCCCGATCATGTTCGCGGGCTTGATCCTCTTCATGCTGATGGGCTTTCCGGTGGCCTTCAGCCTCGGCGCTTGCGGACTGTTCTTCGGCCTGGTCGGCGTGCAGCTCGGCGCCCTGCCCGAAGCGCTGCTGCAGGCCTTGCCGCTGCGCCTGTTCGGCATCATGCAGAACGACACGCTGCTGGCGGTTCCATTCTTCACGCTCATGGGCCTGATCCTGGAGCGAAGCGGCATGGCCGAAGACCTGCTCGATACGATCGGCCAATTGTTCGGCCCGGTGCGCGGCGGCCTGGCGCTCGCCGTGATCTTCGTGGGTGCGCTGCTGGCCGCGACGACCGGTGTGGTGGCCGCGTCGGTGATCTCGATGGGCCTGATCTCGCTGCCCATCATGCTGCGCTACGGCTACGACCGGCGGCTGGCCTCGGGCGTCATCGCCGCCTCGGGCACCCTGGCGCAGATCATTCCACCGTCGCTGGTGCTGATCGTGCTGGCCGACCAGTTGGGACGAAGCGTCGGCGACATGTACAAGGGCGCGTTCATCCCGGGCTTCTCCCTCACGGCCATGTACGCGCTGTTCGTGGTCATCATCGCTTTCGTGAGGCCGGCCTGGGTACCGGCGCTGCCGGTGGAGGCGCGCACTATCCGCGAGGACAACGGCAAGAGCGGCCTGCCATCGCTGCTGGCGGTCACGGCCATTGCCACCGCCATCGCGGTCACGCTCGGGCAGAACTACGCCAAGGTGGTGAGCTGGTACGAGGGGGTGGTTGTCGAAAGTGCGCCCACCGATGAAACCATCGTGGTCTCCATGTGCGCCGGCGTGCTGCTGGCCTTCCTGATCGCGGTCGCCAACAAGCTGCTGCGCCTGCACCTGCTGTCGCGAATGGCCGAGCGGGTCACCTTCGTGCTGATCCCGCCGCTGCTGCTGATCTTCCTGGTGCTGGGCACGATTTTCCTTGGCATCGCCACGCCGACGGAAGGCGGCGCGATGGGCGCTCTGGGCGCAATCACCATGGCCGCGGTGCGCGGGCGGCTGAGTTTTTCGCTGTTGAAGCAGGCGTTGAACAGCACGACCAAGCTGGCCTGCTTCGTGGTGTTCATCCTGATCGGCTCCACCATGTTCAGCCTGGTGTTCCAAGGCGTGGACGGCCAGCGCTGGGTCGAGCACCTGCTTACCGGTCTGCCCGGCGGCGTCACGGGGTTCCTGATCGTGGTGAACCTGCTGATCTTCTTCCTGGCGTTCTTCCTGGATTTCTTCGAACTCTCGTTCATCGTCGTGCCGCTGCTGGCGCCGGTAGCGGACAAGCTGGGCGTGGACCTGATCTGGTTCGGCGTGCTGCTGGGCGTGAACATGCAGACCTCGTTCATGCACCCGCCGTTCGGATTCGCCTTGTTCTACCTGCGCAGCGTGGCGCCGGCCAAGGAATACACCGATCGCGTGACCAAGAAACTGCTGTCGCCGGTGACGACGATGCAGATCTACTGGGGCGCCGTGCCTTTCGTGCTGATCCAGATCATCATGGTCGGATTGATCATCTTCTTCCCCGCCATCGTGACCGGCGGATTGGACAAAGCCGAGAAGATCGACATGAACAAGGTGATGCAAGAGATGAACCGGGACCTGCAAAAGGCCGAGCCCGCTGCGCCGGCGGCAAGCGGCGCCGTGCCCGATGTGATGCTCAACCCCGCCCAGGAACAGGCACAGGAGCAGAAGGCCGAGGCCGACGAACAGAAGAAAATCGACGATCTTTTCAAGAAGTAGCACGGCCGCGGGGCGAGCGCGGCGCAGCCCGCCGCCCCTAGTGGTTTGACCCAATGGCGGCTGCCCAGGGCAGTCGCGAAACTCGTCCGGCACATGTCCAGCGTCAACATCAAATCAGTCCGGAAGAGTTTCGGCGAAGTTCCCATTCTCCACGGCGTCGATATCGACATCCCCGATGGTTCGTTCACCGTACTGGTCGGTCCTTCGGGATGCGGCAAGTCCACCCTCCTGCGCATGATCGCGGGGCTGGAGCAGATCACCGGCGGCGAGATCCGCATCGGCGCGCGCGTGGTCAACGACCTGCCGCCCAAGGAACGCGACATTGCGATGGTGTTCCAGAACTACGCGCTTTATCCGCACATGACGGTGCGCGACAACATGGCTTTCGCGCTGCTCCTGGCGAACGCGGACAAGGCGACTGTCGACAGCAAGGTCGGCCGCGCCGCCGAGATCCTTGGCCTGGGCAGCCTGCTCGACCGTTATCCGCGCCAGCTCTCGGGCGGCCAGCGCCAGCGCGTCGCCATGGGGCGGGCCATCGTACGCGATCCCGAGGTGTTCCTGTTCGATGAACCGTTGTCCAACCTTGACGCAAAACTGCGCGTCGCGATGCGCAGTGAGATCAAGGAACTGCACCAGCGCCTGAAGACCACCTCCATCTACGTCACGCATGACCAGATCGAGGCGATGACGATGGGCGACCAGATTGTCGTGATGCGCGATGGGCGCATCGAGCAGACCGGCAGCCCGCTCGAGCTGTACGACAACCCGGCCAATCAATTCGTCGCGGGATTCATCGGCTCGCCCGCGATGAATTTCCTGCCCGGCACGCTGCGGCGCGGCGGCGCCGACGCATTCGTTGAACTCGGCGACGGCACGCGGCTGCCCGCGCCGGAGCGCACCTCGGGTTCAGACGGCCAGCCGATCATCTTCGGCGCGCGGCCCGAGCACCTCACGCTGGCCGCAAGCGGGGGAATCCCGGCGAAAGTCGTGGTCATGGAGCCCACGGGCATGGACACTTTCGTCGCGTGCCGCCACGAATCGGTCGATCTCGCCGCAGTCTTTCGCGAACGCTACGACTTCGAGCCCGGCTCCATCATCCACCTGGTGCCCGACACACAGCGGGTCCACCTGTTCGATGCGGATTCCGGCCAGCGGCTGGCTGCGTAGGCCACGCTCATATACTTTCCCTCCCGGCTGATCACAAAAGGAGACAAAGCCATGACTGAATTCAATCGCCGTAAATTCCTCGAAGGCTCCGCCGGTGTGGCGGCCGCCGCCACCCTGGGGACCGGCGCCACGGTGTTCGCGCCCGCGGTGCACGCCCAGACGCTGACGTACAAACCCGAGAAAGGCGCCAAGCTTCGCGTGCTGCGCTGGAGCCGTTTCGTACAGGGCGACATCGACCAGTACATGAAGAACGTGCAGGCGTTCACCGCCAAGACCGGCATCGAAGTGCGCGTGGACAACGAGAACTGGGAAGACGTGCGTCCGAAGGCCGCGGTGGCTGCGAACACCGGCGCCGGCCCCGACATCATCCTGTCGACCAACGACGACGCGAACCTCTACCCGGACAAGCTGCTCGACGTGACCGACCTCGCCACGTACCTGGACAAGAAATACGGCGGCTGGTACGACTCGGTGAAGCAGTACGTGCGCCCCGACGGGAAGAAGTGGATCGCGCTGGGCCTGGGCACTGCCGGCGCCATGATGGTGTATCGCCAGAGCATGCTCAAAGCCGCGGGCTTCGACAGCTTCCCGAAGGACACCGACGGGTTCCTGAAGATGTGCCAGGCCCTGCACGCCAAGAACACACCGGTCGGCTTCGCCCTGGGCCACGCCACCGGCGACGGCCTGTGGGCCCATTGGCTGATGTGGGCCTTCGGCGGCAAGCTGGTCGACCAGAATAACAAGGTGACGATCGCCAGCCCCGAGACACTCAAGGCGCTCGAGTACGGCAAGCAGCTGTATGCCACGTTCATTCCCGGCACGCTGTCCTGGCTCGACCCCAGCAACAACAAGGCGTTCCTGGACGGCCAGATCAGCGTGACCAACAACGGCATCTCGATCTATGTCGCCGCGAAGAACTCGCCGGATGCCAAGCTCAAGGAGATCGCGCAGGACATCCAGCATTCCGTCTACCCGGTGGGCCCGGTGGGCAAGCCGACGGAGTCGCACCTGTTCCTGAACCAGATGGTCATGAAGTACACCAAGTACCCGCAGGCCGCCAAGGATTTCCTGCGCTTCATGATGGAGAAAGAGCAGTTCGATCCGTGGCTGACCGCGTGCCAGGGCTATATCTCGCAGCCGCTCGCGGCGTACGAGAAGACGGCCGTGTGGACCTCCGACCCGAAGAACACGCCTTATCGCGACGCGACCAAGAACATGCGCCCCACCGGCTATGCCGGCAAGCTGGGCTATGCGAGCGCGGGCGCGGGCGCCGACTTCATCGTGCTCGACATGGTGGCCGAGGCGATCAGCGGGTCCAAGCCGCCGCAAGAGGCGATGGAGCGGGCAGCCAAGCGTGCCGAGCGCTATTACAAGGTCTGACGCCGCGGTCAGCGAGCCGAAAGGCTCGCTGCTCGAGCGGCTGCAAAACAGCCGCAACGCCCTCGGGCTCCTGTTCATGGTGCCCGCGGCGGTGCTGCTGCTGGTGTTTCTCACGTACCCGCTCGGCCTGGGCGTTTGGCTCGGGTTCACCGACACCAAGATCGGCCGCGGCGGGCACTGGATCGGCCTGGAAAACTACGAGTTCCTCTGGGGCGACGACGTCACGCGCCTCGCATTGTTCAACACGCTGTTCTACACCGTCGTCGCGAGCATCCTGAAGTTCGTCCTGGGGCTGTGGCTCGCGCTGCTGCTCAACCGCAACTTGCGGATGCAGACGTTCTTCCGCGCCGTGATCCTGTTGCCTTACATCGTGCCCACCGCCTTGTCGGCGATCGCCTTCTGGTGGATCTACGACGCCCAGTTCTCGATCATCAGCTGGACCTTGATGAAGCTCGGCTGGATCGACCAGTACATCGATTTCCTGGGCGTGCCCTGGCACGCGCGGCTATCCGTCATCGCGGCCAACGTCTGGCGCGGCGTGCCTTTCGTCGCGATCACGTTGCTGGCGGGATTGCAGACGATCTCGCCCTCGTTCTACGAGGCTTCGGCCATCGACGGGGCGACCCGCTGGCAACAGTTCCGCTATGTGACGCTGCCCTTGCTCACGCCCATCATCGCGGTGGTGATGACGTTCTCGGTGCTGTTCACGTTCACCGATTTCCAGCTGATCTACGTGATCACGCGCGGCGGGCCGCTGAATGCAACACACCTGATGGCGACGCTTTCGTTCCAGCGGGCCATCCCCGGCGGTGCGCTGGGTGAAGGCGCCGCGATATCGATCGCGATGGTGCCGTTCCTGCTGGCCGCCATCATGTTCAGCTACTTCGGCCTGCAGCGGCGGGCCTGGCAGCAAGGCGGGCGCGACTGATGGCCCAGGAAAGCAAACTCAATCCGTCCGGCATGGGCTTCCTGGAGACGCGCACGCGCCGCGCCTTCACGGTGTACCTGCCGCTCGCCGTGTTCGTGTTCGTGCTGCTGTTCCCGTTCTACTGGATGGCGATCACCTCGTTCAAGCCGGACAACGAACTGCTCTCGCGCGAGGGCAACCCGTTCTGGGTGCGCAACCCCACCTTCGAACACATTCACAAACTGCTGTTCGAGACTTCGTACCCGCAGTGGATGTGGAACACGCTGCTGGTGTCGGTGGTGTCGACGTTCGCTTCGCTGGCAGCGTCGGTGTTCGCGGCGTACGCCATCGAGCGGCTGCGCTTCTCCGGCGCACGCCACGTCGGCCTGGCCATCTTCCTGGCCTACCTCGTGCCGCCGTCCATCCTGTTCATCCCGCTCGCATCGGTGGTGTTCCAGCTCGGCATATTCGATACGCGGCTCGCGCTGATCCTCACCTATCCCACGTTCCTGATCCCGTTCTGCACCTGGCTGCTGATGGGCTACTTCAGATCGATTCCCTTCGAGCTGGAAGAGTGCGCCCTGATCGACGGCGCCACCCGCTGGCAGATCCTGGTGAAGATCATCCTGCCGCTGGCGGTGCCCGGCCTGATCTCCGCCGGCATCTTCGCGTTCACGCTGTCGTGGAACGAATTCATCTACGCGCTCACCTTCGTCTCCTCGAGCGAGATCAAGACGATCCCGGTGGGCGTGGTGACCGAGCTGGTCGAAGGCGACGTCTATCACTGGGGCTCGCTGATGGCCGGTGCGCTGCTGGGCTCGTTGCCGGTCGCCTTCATCTACTCGTTCTTCGTCGAGTACTACGTGTCGGGGATGACGGGGTCGGTGAAGGAGTGACGAATGTCGAATGACAAATGACCTCGCGCTGCGCTCGATGATCAGAATCATTCGTCATCGAGCCGCCTGGCGGCGAGGTCATTAGCGCAGCGGGTCATCCGCTGCGGGCGGCGAATTACAGCTTTTGCGACTGCATGAAGCGATCGAAGGCCATTTCGGTGAAGCGGAACCACAGGTTCTGGTCGGCGCGGAAAGTGGCGTAGTCGGCGTAGATCTTCTTCCAGTCCGGGTTTTTCGAACTGATGTCCGAGTACAGCGCCATCGACTCCTTGAACGCGACGTTCATCAGGTCGTTCGGGAAGGCATGCAGCTTGGTTCCGCTGCCCACCAGGGTCTTGAGCGCGGCGGGGTTGCGCGCGTCGTATTTGGCCTGCATTTCGATATGCGCGAGGGACGAAGCGGCCTCGACCATCGCCTTGTACTCGGCGGGCAGCGAGTCATACGCCTTCTGGTTGACGAAGATGTCCAGCTGCGGGCCGCCCTCCCACCAACCGGGATAGTAGTAGTGCGGGGCGACCTTGTTGAAGCCGAGCTTCAGGTCGTCGTACGGACCCACCCACTCGGCCGCGTCGATCGTGCCCTTTTCCAGCGCCTGGTAGATTTCGCCGCCCGGGATGTTCTGCGGCACGCCGCCCATGCGCTCGACCACCCTGCCCGCGAAGCCGCCAACGCGGAACTTCAGGCCCTTGAAGTCCGCCGCCGACTTGATCTCCTTGCGATACCAGCCGCCCATCTGCGCACCGGTGTTGCCGGCCGCGAAGTTGACCATGTTGTACTTGGCGTAGAACTCGCGCATCAGCTTCTTGCCGTTGCCTTCGTAGTACCAGGCCGTCATTTGCCGGCTGTTCAGGCCGAAGGGAATGGCGCAGCCCAGCGCGAAGCATTCGTTCTTCCCGAAGAAGTAATAAGCGGCGGTGTGCGCGACTTCCACGGTCCCCTGTTGCACTCCATCGACCACGCCGAAGGCCGGCATCAGTTCGCCAGCCGCGTGGGTCGAGATCTCGAACTTGCCGTTGGACATTTCCTTGATCGATCTGGCGAACGTCTCGGCGCCGCCATACAAGGTGTCCAGCGATTTCGGAAAGCTCGAGGCCAGGCGCCACCGGATAGCGGCCTGTGCGTGCACGGCGGGTGCGATGCCCGCAGCCAGCACACCGGCGATTCCGGCATTTTTGATGAGTGAACGACGGTCCATGAAGGCAACTCCTCTGATTGGGAAAGAAAAAACCTGGATCGAAAAAATCGAGGACGGCTCCAAGCCGCCATCTCACGCCATTCTAGAAAGCCCCCCTCCCAGGTACTCAGGGGTTTTCCCTTGAGAATGCGCCGATTTATGGCGTGTGGCCTACGACTTTCAGAGCGGGTGGCGTGCGCGCCGCCAGCTCGCCGAAACGCAGCCGCACCGACGCTTCGATGCCCGCGGCGTCGAGCCCCTGCAGTGCAAGCAATTTGGCCGGGTCACCTTGCGCCGTGAACTCGTCTCGCAAGCCCAATTGAAGCACCGGCTTGATCACGCCGGCTGCCTGCAACGCTTCGCTGACGGCGCTGCCGGCGCCGCCCATCACGGCGCCCTCTTCCACGGTCACCAATGCCCGATGGCGCGCGGCCACGTCCAGCAGCAACGCGGTGTCCAGCGGCTTGGCCCAACGCATGTTGACCACCGTGGCATTGAGCCGCTCCGCCGCCGCGAGGGCGGGATACAGCAGCGTGCCGAACGCGAGGATCGCGATCTCCTTGCCTTCCCTGCGCACCTCGCCCTTGCCGAA